>Ga0207433_10015594_pt1 | contig 10802 bp, 8 predicted proteins | sample YelNatPaOPGAMG01_FD_187559 | JGI IMG/M metagenome (GOLD analysis project Ga0207433, IMG submission 187559) | Hot spring thermophilic microbial communities from Obsidian Pool, Yellowstone National Park, USA - OP-RAMG-01 (SPAdes) (version 3) | ecosystem: Environmental > Aquatic > Thermal springs >...
AAGGCAGCGACAGTCGACGTCACTTCGACGCGGGCAGGTACTTCGCGAACCAGTCCAGCGAGCGCTGCAGCACGTCGCGGCGATGCGCCGGATTGCTGAAGGCATGGCCTTCGTTCGGGTACACCACCAGTTCGGTGGGCACACCCAGCGTCTTTAGTGCGTGCCAGTACTCGAACGACTGCGGTGCGGGGCATTCCTCGTCGCGGTCGCCGACCACGATCAGCGTGGGGGTCTTCACGTTCTTGACGAAGTTGATCGCCGAGCTCTTCGCGTAGGCCGCCGGATCGTCGTACAGCGAGGCGCCGAAGTACGGGATCATCCACTGGTCGATGCGGTTCTCGCCGTAATAGCTCTGCCAGTCGGACAGGCCGGCACCGGCCACCGCGGCGCGGAAGCGGTGCGTCTGGGTCGGCGCGAACATGCTCATGAAGCCGCCGTAGCTCCAGCCGGTGAGGCCGAGGCGGTGGTCGTCGACCGGCGCCATCTTCTCCACTGCGTCGATGCCGGCAAGGATGTCGCGCAGGTCGCCGTAGCCGAAGTCGCGGCGGTTGGACTGCACGAAGGCCTCGCCCTGGCCGAAGCTGCCACGCGGATTGGGCATGAATTCGAAATAGCCGGTGGCGGCGTACATCGCACCGGTGCCGGGCCAGCTGGACAGCACGCCCCAGGCCGGACCGCCGTGCACACTGACGATCATCGGATAGGACTTGTGCGGGTCGTAGTGGGCCGGGTAAAGCAGCCAACCCTGCACCTGACGGCCTTCATTGGTCCACTCCACCGAGACCGCCTTGCCCCAGCTGGGCTTCAGCGCCGCGTTGTAGGAGGTGACCGCTGGCGGCGGGGTGCCGTCGAGCCGGCCGGCGTGGACTTCCGGCGCATGCTCGAACGAGCTCTGCTCGAAAGCCACGCGCTGGTGGTCGGCCGACAGCGACACCGCAAGCACGGCGCGACCGTCGCCGATCATCGCGGGCAGGGTGAAGTACGGTGCCTTCGCGGTGGCGTGGTCGCCCTGCACCTCGTAGTCGGCCAGCTGCACCTTGCCCTTGGCGTTCTGGCTGACCAGCAGCGATCGCGGCGACGACCAGGCGAACCATTCGGGCGTGACGTGGATGCCCGGGGTGAGGTTGCTCACCGCACCGCCCATCGACGGCACGCTGTAGAGGTCGCCGCCGGTGGCGCCCTGATCGCTCATCAGGCCGCCGATGAAGGCGATCCGCGAACCGTCGGGGGACCAGCGCGGCAGCGCCATCTGCAGGCCGTGCAGCGAACCCTTCACCGTGGCCGTGTCGACCACCACGTGCGGTGCGGCCTTGGCCTGCGCATCCTGCACGTATAGCTTGGCGATCCACCAGTTGTCGTCGCCCGGCGGCGGCGCGGCGGTATAGGCGATGCGCGAACCGTCCGGCGACCAGCCGAATTCATAGGCGTACAGCGACGTCGGCGTCAGGATATCCACCTTGCCGCTGGCCACGTCCAGGCGCGCGACGTGCTGCACCTGGATGTCTTCCTTGCCGATCACGCCCACCTGCGGCTTGCCGGCAGCGGTGGCGCGTGCATGGCGGGTGGCGCCGGGCACGAACAGGAAGCCCAGCGACTTGCCGTCCCTGGTCCAGGCCAGCGCGCGCGCGAACCCGCTCAGCGCGGCCAGCTCGCGCGGCGGCGTGCGGCTGTCGACGTCGGCCAGGTAGACGTCGTTGTGCATCGCCTTGGTGTTGGTCAGGTCGTGGCTGCAATCGGCGATGAAGGCCAGGTGGCGCGAATCCGGCGACCAGGCGATGTCGCGCTTGTTGCACGCGGCCAGTTTCGCGCCGACGTCGAGCGCATGCGCATGCTGGCCATCGGCGTCGGCCACTTCGATCACCGGCTTGTCCTTCACCGACATCGTCCAGGCCAGCTGGCGACCGTTGGGCGAGATCGCCACGGCGTCGATCCGCTGCACCTTGCCGAGCTGGTCGATCAGGTGCTCGATGCGCGGGTCGGTGGGGCGTGACCCGGGCATGGTGCCGGCGAATGCGGCAGGCGTGATGGCCGCTGCCATCAACGGCAGCAGAAGGTAGGAGCGCTTCAGCATGGCTGAACCTCGTGACGCGGGCGGAAAACCGCCACGCTAGCAGTTCGGCGCCATGCTGCCTATGTGAGTTATGGCATGGGTCCGTGGCCCGGATTGGCAGGATTCGCGCATCATGCGGACATGTTCGCGCCGGCTTTCAACATGCGGCGCAGCGCCCGCAGTGTCATTAGTGGCCCGATCACCTCGCCGCCGTCGCAGCGCACGGTCTGGCTGTCGAAATACAAGGCGCGCGGCACGGACGGAACCCAGCCTGTGATCGTCATTCTATGCCGGTGTCCCGAGAGCCACGCTTCGATGCGTGCCTGATCGCCGGCCGCGATGCGCATGCGCGAAGGGGTGCCGGCGACCAGCGACGGAAGCATGCCGGCGCAGCAGCCGACGAGCACGGTCACTGGCCAGTGCATGAGCCAAAGCAGCAGCGCCGTGCTCGCTGGAATAAGCAGAAACAACACCACGCGATAGGTATCGCGTGATTGTTCCCGCAAGGGCATCGCGCGAATGGCGTATCGCATCGAAGGAGCGGACATCTCGTCGTCGACCGGTTGCGCGGGCAGGGTGCTGCTGAGGATGGTGGTGCCAGCCGGATGCAGGGTACGCATCCGGCTGGCCTTCGGGCAGGCCTCAGTTCTTCGGCGTCGGCCCCTTCACCGCGGTGACCAGGCCGTCCGGACGGACGTACTTGGCGAACGCCTGCTGCACCTGCGGTGCGGTCAGCGCCAGGTAGTGGCGTCCAGCCAGGGTCATCGCGTCCAGCGGCTTGCCTTCCATCGACAGCATCAGCAGCTGGCCGCCTATCGCACCGAAGCTGGACTCGCCCAGCGGAATGCGCCGCAGCAGGATGCCCTTGGCCTGCTTCAGCTCCGTTTCGGTCACCGGTTGCTGCTGCATCTGCTTCAGGTCGCGCACCACCATCGCACTGGCCGCGCCGACCTTGTCCGGATCGCAGCCGAAGTAGACCTTGTAGGTGCCGCGGTGCTTGTCGGGCGACAGGTCCACACCCACCGTGTAGACCAGGCCGTGCTTCTCGCGCAGGTCGCGGGTGAGGCGCGAGGCGTAGAAGCCGCCACCCAGTACCTGGTTGCCCAGGTTGATCGCGAACCGGGCGGGGCTGTTGTAGGTGACGTCGATGGTCTGCGCCATCGTCACGCTGTCCTGCAACGAGGTGCTGTCGGGCACATGCAGCTTGCCGGGCTTGTTCGCCGGCACGGCGGCGTAGTCGGTGTCGGGCTTCGCACCGGTCGTCTTCCACCCGCCGAAGGCCTGCTCCACCACCTGCTTTGCCTGCGCCGGGTCGACCTTGCCCACGATCACGATGGTGGTCATGTCCGGACGGAAGGTCTGCGCGTAGTACTGCTTCACCTTGGCCAGGGTCAGGCCCATCACGCCCTGCGGGGTGGCGTGACGCAGCGACGGATCGTGGGCGGGCAGCAGCGCCTTGTCCAGGCCGTACTCGAACAGGAAGCCGGGCGACTGCAGCACACCGGCGATCTCACCTGCCGACTGGCGCTGCACTACCGCGAACGCCTGCGGCGGCAAGGCGGGATGCAGCTCGTTGTCGGCCAGCAGCTTCACACCCTGGGCGAAGTGGGCGGACGGCACCGACAGCGAGAAGCCGGAGCCGGCGTCGACGTGCGCGCTGATGTTGTCCAGCGCCTGCTGGAACTGCAGCCGGTTCATGTGCTCGGTGCCGTACGGGAAGAGGCCGTCCAGCACGTCGGCCACGCCTTCCTCGCCCTTGGGGGCCTGCAGGTCTTCGTTGGTCTTGATCCGGCCGTAGAGTTCCACGGTGTTGCTGACCGATTCCGGCTGCACGATCAGGGTCAGCCCGTTGGGCAGGACGTAGCGGGTCGGGTGCAGGGTGGAGCGCGGCACGTCCAGCCGGGCGAACGCCTTGGCCGCCCAGGCCGGCAGTTGTACCGGCTTGTCGGGGCTGGAGGCGAAGCTTTCGGCGCCGCCGAAGCCCTTGCCTGCCACCGGCTTGCCGGAGCTCTCCGGGGTAAGGATGGCGGTAATCGCGTGGGCCGGGTCGAAGGTGGCCTTGGCCAGCGCGTTCACCTCGGCCGGCGTCACCGCCTCGATCGCCTGCTTCATTGCATCCGGCGACGCCAGGTTCTGGAAGGCCAGCGCTTCCGACCAGGCATTGGCGAGTCCGTCCACCGAGTTCTTCTTGAACTCCAGCGCGGCGATGGCCTTGCGCTTGGCCGCATCGACCAGCGACGGATCGACACCCTTGCTCGCCGCCTGGGCCAGGATCGCCTGCATCCGGGTCAGGATCGGCTGCGGGTTGCCGCCTTTGGGGAAGATGCCCACCGCCATGCCCACGCCGGCGTGCGGCATGGCCTGGTCGAAGAAGCCGCCCAACAGCGCGGTGCCGTCGAAGCCCATGCCGGCCAGCGCGGCGCGCTGCGAGCCCATCGCCTGGCTGAGCACCAGCGCGGTGGCGTAGTCCTTCGAGGTGAGCCCGGGCAGGCGGTAGCCCAGGTAGACCGAGCCGTAGGGTGCGTCGGTCGGCAGCTTCACCGTCTTCGCCTCGACCGGCTTGAAGTCGAAGGCGGGCCGGGCGGGAATGGTCTTGCGCGGGATGTCGCCGAACTCCGATTTCACCTTCGCCAGCGTGGCGGCGGGGTCGACGTCGCCGGCGATCACCAGGATCGCGTTGTTCGGCGCGTACCAGGTGTCGTGGAACTGCTTGAGCATCGCCGCGGTGGTCTTGTCGAACGACGGCCGCGTGCCCAGCGGCGTGTGCGCGTACGGCGTGCCGGCGAACATCTGCTGCAGCAGCTGGGTATAGAACTTGAAGTTCGGGCTGGACAGGTCGCGCGACACTTCCTGCTCGATCGCGCCGCGCTCCTTGGCCCACTCCTTCGGGTTCATGTCCACGCCGCGCATGCGCAGGCTCTGCACGTGCAGGGCCACGTCCAGGTCCTGCGACGGCGCCACGAAGAAATACTGCGTCACGCCCTGCGTGGTATCGGCATCGAACGCGCCACCCATGTTCGCCGCGATCGCCGCCAGCTGGTCCTTGCTGAGGCCGGGACTGCCGCGGAACATCATGTGCTCCACCGCGTGCGCGGTGCCGGGGAAGCCCGCCGGCACTTCGTCCGATCCGGCCAGGTAGTTGATCTCGGTGGTCACCACCGGGGCCAGCGTGTCGCGCACGATCACCACGCGCAGGCCGTTGTCCAGGGTGGCGCGGGTGACGTCCGGGCTGTGCGCGGCGGCCATCGCGCCGGTCGCGCCCAGTGCCAGGGAAATCGCCGCCGTCAGGCGGAGCGCTCGCTTCTTCATGGTGCTTTCCTTGTGTCAGTTGCGAAAACGGACGCGTGCCTCGCGTCCTGGTATGGAACAGGGGTCCGTGCACGAGTTCCGGTTGATGTGTGTCCAGTCGTCGCGGCAGCGCGTGCGGCGGCCAGGATCGGTTCCCGTGCTGTCTTTCGAATGAGGAATTCCAGCACGCCGGTCACCAGGCAGGTCAGGGGCAAGACACCCCACTTCCCCCACGGCACCTCGAGAAAGCTGCAGACGATTTGAACCGCAATGCCGACCCAGACCAGCGTGTAGGCGTGCCGGTAGCGGCGACGGGCGAGTGTCATCTGCTGCTGGACGATCAGCTCGGCGGTCTTGAACGGCAGCCCGAAGGTTCGTTGCAGCTGCCTGGCGTTGAGCGATTTCATGCGTGCATCTCCTTATGCGGCATCAGTTCGGCAGGAACGGATGCGGCCGACGTTGCAGTCCCTGCCAGCCGCGCCGGCCGAGCCACGCCAGTCCCAGCGCCACGGCGATCCAGACACCGGCAAGCGCAACGGAGAACGTAGCGCTCATTGGCCATGGATGTCGACCCTGGGTCGCGAACAGCGGCACGAAGGTACTCAGGCCGACCAGCAGAACCAGCATACCCAGCAGCATGCCGATACCCCAGCCCGGCAACGGTCTGCCACCGAACGTGCCCAGCACCATCGCCACCAGGGCGGCAGCGCAGCCGGACTGGGCGAGCGCAGCGAACAGCAGCAGGCCGGGTCCGGCATGCATCAGCAGCGCCGCGCCCAATACCAGCAGCAGCAACAGTGCCTGCACCGCCAGCGGACGGGTCAGCGTGGCCCGGAGCAGTTCGCGACGCACGACCTCGGCATCGCCCAGCCCCGGCAGCAACGCCAGCAGCGGCAGCTCCGCGTTCACGCGTCGCCAGCGCTGCCACAGCAGCAGACCGCTCAGCGCCGCGAGCATCACCCCGCCGAATACGCCCAGCCAGCCGACCACGCCCACCCCCATGGCCAGCAGCATCCGCCCCACCGCGTGGCCATGTCCCTCGCCGAGCTGCATGATCGCCATCGCTGGCATGAACAACAGCAGCGGCACGACCACCGGCGCGACCTGGCGCAGATGACTGGATATGCCCTGCGGCGCATACCAGCCGCCCAGCGCCACCCGCAGCGCCACGCCCGGCGCCTGCGGCCCGGCGTTGCCCAGCCGGATGCGTGCCTGCATCCAGTCCGGGCGCTGACGGATCAGCCTGGCGTCGCCCTGCCGGGCCATACCGCTCCATCCGGCCGTCACGCCGTTGCGGCGGAACTGCATCACCAGCGTGCTGGCCAGGCCGGTTTCTCGCGCGGTGTCCGAAACCAGCAGCTGGCGCCAGCGGACGATATCCACCAACACCAACACCAGCAGCGCCACCGAGCCCCAGCGGATGAAGCCCGGTTGCATCGGCAGCGGAATGTGCGCCAGGTGACGCAGGCCGATGCCCAGCGCGGGCAGGAAGCCGATCAGCATGGAGAGGTAACGAGGCAGCAGCACGAACGCCAGGCCCGAAGTGCAGGCCAGTGCCGTCATCAGGGCGACGGTGGCGGCATCGCCGCCCATCGGCACGAACATGGCGACCGGCACCGCGACCGTGAGCACGCCGTAGAGCAGCAGGCTGAGCGTCACCGTGCGCACGATGCCGGGCATGCGCAGCTGCCAGGCATCGATCGACACCAGCAGCAGGCTGGACATCAGGAACGCCCACAGATACCCCACGCCGAAGCAGTAGAGCGCCGTACCGAACAGCCAGGCATGGCGATCGTGCACGAACATGCCGCAACCCAGCGCGGCCACGCACAACCCCGCGTAGATCGCCAGCGACAGCCAGCGCAGCGAACGATGCGTCGTGCGCCAGGGCGTGGCGAGAACGGTACGGAGCGTCATGGGATTCTCCTGGTTGCGCTGCCGCAGGCGGCCGTCGTCGTCGTGGTCATGGCCTTTGCCCGTGCATTCATGCATTCGCCAGGAACGGATGCGGGCGTTGCCGGAGCCCGCGCCACCCACGCAGGCCAAGCATCGACAGCGGCACCAGCAAACTGGCCCACGACACGGCGAGTGCGACCGCGACGGCCGGCATGGCGGGCACCAGGCCCTGGTCGAACAGGGGTAGGGCAAGCGCCGTGCTGGCGTTGGCAAGCAGGTAGCCGTAGACGATGAGCGCCGTCGTCCGCCAGCCCCGGATGGCGACGCCGCCGGGAATCGCCAGGGTGAGCGCCAGCAGCATGGCCATGCAGGCGCCCTGCGCGAGCAGCAGCAGGACGACATCGGGGCCATGCGCGTGCAGTCGCCACACGGCGACGGTTATCACGACGGCCGTCATCGCCAACATGGGCCGAAGCGGCCGCAGGGCGGCGCGCAGCAGCGCGCGTTTGGTCTGCGTCGCGTCGCCCAGTCCCGGCAACAAGGCCAGCAGGGACAGCTCGGCGTTCGCGCGGCCCCAGCGCCGGCGCAACTGGGCGATGCCAGCCACCGCGAGTATCGAGTTGACGATGCCGAGGTACAGCACGAACAGGGGCGCCCCGCCCAGGTCCGAAAGCACCGAGGCGGCCGATCCCCTGGCGCTGGATGCGGGCAGGAGCATGAACAGCACGCCGAGCGCGACGCCCGCCAGCCCACTAGCGAACATGCGCAGGCGACTGACCAGGGTCTGCGGCATGAACCAGCCGCCCAGCGCCACCCGCAGGCTGCGCACCAGCTGGCCCGGTCCGCAGCCGTGCAGGTCGACCGCGGGCTGGAGCCAGTTGGCGCGCTGGGCGATCTGCCGGGTCTCCGCGTTCGCGCCATTGCCGAGCCGGGACCAGAGATTGTTGGTGCGCAGGCGCATCAATGTAGGCATGTCGCGGCCCTGCGTGGCGTGCTCGTCGTGCAGCATGCGCGACCAGCGCCAGCCGATCAGCAGCCATAGAGCGAGCGTGCACGGTGCGGCCCAGACCAGGAAGCCGGGTGCGGGCGCGGCGGGCAGGGGCAGCCAGTGCCCCAGCGCATTGACCAGCATCGGCGACACCGCCAGGACGATGCCCAGATAGGACGGCGCGACCGCGTAGGCCATGCCCAGGCTGGCGCCAAGGGCGATCTGCAAGGTCAGTGCCGCCGCATCGTCGCCGCCGCCTTGCAGACCCAGCAGCAGACCCGGCACGAGGATGGTGAGTAGTGCGTAGAGGCCCAGGCTGGCATGGATCTCGCGACTCAACCGGGGCAATCGCAATCGATGCGCTTCCAGTGCCAGCAGCATCAGCGGCGACACGATGCCGACCCAGCCAATGGCGTCCAGGATGGTGATCCCTGCAGCGGCGTGAGGCGCCCAGTCGGCGGGATGCCGGTGATAGCCCACGAGGCTGGCTCCGCTCGCCAACGCCAGCAGCAACACCGTGAACGCGAGCAAGACCGAGCGCGTGGCCTTCGACCATGCCATCCACGGCAACGCCATCAGCCGCCAGGGATTCATTCTGCGATCTCCACGAACAGGTCCTCCAGGCCCATCGCATCGAGGCGCGCGCCGGCAAGCTGCGCGGCCTCCGGCCACTGGCCATGGGCATCGCGTTCCACCACCAGGCTGAGGCTGCCGTCGTCGTGGCGGCGGCGGCTCAGCGACGCGCTCGGCGCGGCGGCGCTCATCCGCGGCGGCAGCCACAGCCGGGCATAGCGTTCCTTGGTCTCGTCCACGCCGCAGCGAAGCAGCAGGCGGCCTTGGTGCAGGAAGGCGATTTCCGAGGCTACGCGTTCCAGGTCGGACACGATGTGGGTGGAGAACAGCACGGTGGTACCGGATTCGCCCGCGCGCAATGCCACCTCGCGCAGCAGCTCGCGGCGCGCCACCGGATCGAGCGCGGCGGCCGGCTCGTCCAGCACCAGCAGTTCCGGTTGCGAGGCCAGTGCGCGGATCAGGTCCACGCGCTGGCGCTCGCCCGGCGAGAGCTTGGCCAGCAGCTTGTTCGGCGCGATCTTCCAGCGTTCCAGCATGGACTTGGCGAAACCGGCATCCCAGCGCGGGTAGAAGCGGCCGACGTAGTCGAGCATCTGCTGTGCGGTGAGCCAGGCCAGCGCCTCGGGCTGCTGCGGCACGTAGGCGAGACGCGCCTTGGCATCGTCGGAAAGTTTCAGCGCGGGTTCGCCGAACACGCGAGCCTCGCCGGCCAGCGGTTCGAGCAGGCCCAGCATGGCGCGGATCAACGTGGACTTGCCGGCGCCGTTGCGGCCGATCAGGCCGAGCACGCTGCCCGGCTCCAGCGCGAGGTCCACGCCGGTCAGCACGTTGCTGCCTTCGTAGCAGTGCATCAATCCGCGCACGGCGAGCGGTGCGACGGCAGCTTGGTCGGTGTCCTTCAACATGGCGTTCATCGTCCTTCCCCCCTGGTCGTTCAATGACTGTGCGGCCGTGGCCGCGATGTAGTGGCGACGCCCGCGACGTAACGTCGGTGTGGCGTCATGGCCGGATACTCCCCGCGTTGCCGGCATGTTCTTTCGGCGTGCGCATCCAGACGGCGCGCAGGTCGACCAGCACGTGCAGCAGGATCGGCAGCAGCAGGCTGCCGGTGGACCAGTACAGCCAGGCGAACAGGCCGCCGAGTACGCCGGTGGCCAGCATGCCGGTCCAGCCCTGGTACAGGTGCGCCCAGCCGAAGGCCAGCGCCGCCAGCACGATTACCGCGGCCACCGGCGCGTGCGGCAGCAGCAGGAACAGCAGGCCGAGCCCGAAGCCGCGCCAGATCACCTCTTCGGTGACGCCGGCGGTGACGGCGAGCGCGGCGAAATGCCAGCGTTCGCTGCGCGTGCTGGGCAGCATGCGCAGCACCTGGCTGCCGCCGGCGATGTGCTGCGGACGTGCCGCACCCGGCGACGGACGACGCTTGCGGCGCGAGGCGACCCGGCCGATCACCACACCGCCGAGCAGTGCCAGCATCATCCCGCCCAGTACGCCGCCGAGCATGCCGTCCGCTTCGGCCGACAGGTGCGGCCAGCGCAACCCCAGTCGCGCCGGTGTCCAGTGGGCCAGGCCCAGCGTTACGCCGAGGGTGACCAGCAGCAGCGCCCAGCCCTGCCAAATCCATTGCCGGTAAAAGCGCCGACGCGCATCCAGCTCGCCGGCGTCCAGCGCGGCCAGCAGGCGTCGATGCGCGCGACGTCCCAGCCAAGGCTCGGCGAGCAACAGGTAGAGCGCAAGCATCGTCATGGCGGGCAGGGCGAGCATCTCAGTCCTCCAGCAACCGGGTCAGTCGGCGCAGCAGCGGTTCCGCCGGCAGTTCCAGTTCGCGGGCGTGACGCGCCAGCGCCAGCAGCTGCGGTTCCAGCAGGGCCAGCCGATGCGCCTGCGTATGCGCGGACTTGTGCGAGGCGGACACCGCCATGCCCTTGCCGCGCAGGCGTTCGAGCAGGCCCTCGCTCTCGGCGAGGCCGTAGGCGCGCGATACGGTCATCGGGTTGATCGCGTGGA
>Ga0207433_10015601_pt1 | contig 10799 bp, 10 predicted proteins | sample YelNatPaOPGAMG01_FD_187559 | JGI IMG/M metagenome (GOLD analysis project Ga0207433, IMG submission 187559) | Hot spring thermophilic microbial communities from Obsidian Pool, Yellowstone National Park, USA - OP-RAMG-01 (SPAdes) (version 3) | ecosystem: Environmental > Aquatic > Thermal springs...
AAATTGACCCCTATGTACCGGAGGGTCATGTCCGTCGATTCATGCCCCATAATCGAGGCTATCGTCTCGATTGGGACACCTGCTAACCACATTAGACGGCCTCCGGTCCTTCTCAATGTGTGATGCCAAGGAGGCCCCTGAGGAAACTCTTAAAGAGCTCTTAAAGAAGCTCTTTAGGAAGCTCTTAAGGAGCCCTTAAAGAGACTCTTAAGGAGGCTCCCCAGGGAAGTTGTTGATTCACAACCTAAGGAAGTTCGAGAGGTGATCAAGATAGATAAAACGAAAGAGAAGCTCAAAGAATATGAAAAGATGTTCGAGACTCTCCAGAATGAAATTACAAAATTTAGAGCGCAGAGAGCGAAGCTCTCTCGGCGCGACCCCGGGTGTGTCTCTCTATTTTCGCATTTAAAAAGCGAAGACTATGGGTTAGTATCTTCTTTTTTCAATTCAAGAATCAGGGAACGAAGATAAGGGATTTATATGATACTGTGAGAGCCTCTTCAACATAGAGGCTTTTTCTTATTCGTCTCAGACTTCTCGGGAAGATAAGTGAAGGAGGGACTGCGAGGCCCTCGCAAACTCTTTCAAGTTGGACGATTGCAGGAATAGAACTAAAGATTGACTATTCGTGCCGCCGATGTCGGATGGGGCGCTCGAGGAGTTTTGATATAATGTGGGGTTGGGATGAGAAGCCTTCCAAACGGACATTGGGCATTAGAGACAAGCAGATTCTCTATCGAAATGCAAACAGCAAATGTCAGAATCCGGCCTGCGAGCGATCCATTGATTTCGACGAAATGCAAGTCGGACTTAAAACCGCAGCTTCAGAGGGCGGAAAAGCAACTTTCAGGAACTGTGTCTGTGCTACACATGCAATAAATTGCAGGGAACCGATAGCTGAACCGTATTTTTAAAAAAGCAATATGCGAAGCCTGAGAGGTCTCAGAAAAAGGCGGTCTTGGATGATTTAAGCATGCAAAAATTGAAATTCTTGGCCTAGAAACACCATATTAAACTGAAAGGGAAAGTCGAAGAGGATTGATTTGAAACTCGGAAGATTCCATCAACCAAGAAACAATACGTCAATGCTTTGGCAAAGGTTGTTTCTGAGAAAGATATCAACTCAGGATTGAAAAAAATGCCAAGGAAAAAGAAAAGGACTAGAAAGAAGAAAAGTACTTCTCTTTTTGATTGGTCATTCTGACTGCTCTCAGCTGAACTTTGCTCCGCAATGCCCGCAGAAGCTACCTTCACCTCTCGGCGCTCCGCAATTAGCACAATATTTTGGGGCGCCGGGTGCAATAGGCGCATTCGGGGAAGGCGAATATATCTGAGGCGCCTGATAATACGGCGGGGGTATCGGTTGCTGATAATATTGAGTGATTTGTTGCGGTGTTTGAGACGAAGACTCGCCTGGAATTGCTGAGACAATCCCTCCAACAACTGCGATGACGATTCCCAAAACAAGTAGTATTGTGCCAATACTTTGATATGGATATTCCTTGTAGACAGTGACTCCAAGAAATGTATAACTGTTTGAGTAAAGATATAATATTACACCAATAACGATTAACACGATACCCAACGCAATAATACCGCCACCTGCTGATTTGCTGCCCATAAAATTCCCTCCAACTAAGGTCAAAATAGATGCATCATATAATATATTTTTCGATTCCTCCAACCGCGAACTGAATCGATAGGGCTTAAAGCATCTTCTCATCAGAACATAAGGATTGGGGTGTCCTCCCCTTTGGGATTGGGAAAAACCTTATCTCCTATAGAATCGGTCGCGGAATGGGAATTTCGAATGAAATGTCCTAAATGCGGAGCTGACAATGCCGATGGAAAATTATTCTGCGGTGACTGTGGATCGGAGCTCAAGAAGAGTCCGATAAAAACGACTGAATCTTCTGGAACGAGAGGATGCGTCTCCTGCGGAAGGCCAATCGACCAGAATGCAAAGTTCTGTAAATACTGCGGTCATGCGTATGAAGAAGGGGCAACTGGTGCGCCAAAATCCGATAATTCATCTGCTGGAGGACAAAATCGAATTTGCGTCGGATGCGGCAGGACCATTGATTGGGATGCGAACTTCTGCCAATATTGTGGTTATGATTTCAGAGTCTCTGGTGGAGCAAATAAGGGGAGGGAAGCATTCGTAGGTGGATTATTACTGATTATCGCTTCATCGTTGGGTTTAATTGGCGCAGTTATCAACTTCTTTATTTTGAGTGGTTGGGATTATTATGGGGATTACGGGTATTACATTTTCGCTCTGTGGTCCGGAGTATCGGGTATGATCCTATTCCCAATGGGAATTATCGGGGGCGCATTTGCAATTGCAAAAAGGCATTGGATGGTAAGTGTCCTTCTATCCATTCCTGCTGTTATCGCAAGTATCCTATTGGATATCAGCATGTATATTGGAACGCTATTTGCCATACCTGCTTTTATTATGGGAATAATAGGGCTGATCCTAATTGCGGTATCGAGTAAACAATTCAAACAATAGACGAATGAAGAAAATCGTACCCAAAAGGGTTTGCGAGGGGCTTGTAGCCCCTCCTTTTTATACCTTCCCGAGATGCCGATAAATTGCCCGAATTGTACCTTTTTCCGTCAAGCCAGTAAATTTGGCGGACCCATATCCCGCTGGGTCCATTTTTATCTCGATTGGGAGGTTTTAAGCTTTTCAATTCATATTCGACTCTTATGCCGATCGTTCATGTGTATGTCTGGGAAGGCTTTTCGAAAGATGCCAAGAAGAGGACCATATCAGGGATAACAAAGGTATTCGCCGAGATGGGCATTCCGTCAGAAGCGATCGAAATCGTGATACACGAGGTGTCAAAGGATAATTGGGGCGCAGGCGGAAAGCAAGCAAGTGAAAAGCTGAAAGATGTCGTGCCTCCGTGAGATCCGAAACCTCGTCAATCTCATCAAATCGATCTCGATATCAAAAAGCTCTCATTTACTCCCAACACGAGCTGTGATGCTCATACCAGACTCCTAATACGGTGCTCCCATATCTGTTATGTTGTTCACTCTGGTCATGATATTAGTCATGATATCAGCTCAGGATATTTTTTTGATTTAAGATCGTACATCAATTTCGGGATATTTGTGCGGGTCTTCTCTTTAAATTGATGATTTTTCATCGTGCAGAATTCGGAACCAATTTGAGTTCGATTTCTTCCCTGATCAATCGCTGCGGTTCTTCAATTGCCTCAATGGAAGAGTATAATGGAGGATGACATCCCCCATTACCGATCAGGAAAGTCTTGAGGCAATATCATCCGCGAGCTTGAGTACCTGCTCGAAATCCTGCTCTTTCGGTTTGCCTTTTGTGTCTATCGCGCCGAGTATCTCTATCTTCGTTCCTGACAGCATATCTTGAATAGCCTTGACCGCGCCTCCTGACCAACCATGAGAAGTCAGGACTGCAGCGTATTTCGTCGGTGCCCTGAGCGCTTTTACCAGCAACGCAGCATACGCTGCGACGGGATGTGCGCCCCCGAGGACTGTCGGCGCGCCTATGACGACGACCGGCGTATCAACGAGCTCCTTCGCGAGCTGCCCTGTCTCGGTGTTCGTGAGATCGTACATCACCACATTGATGCCCTTCTTTACCAGGGCCTCGTTGAGCGCCTTGGCAAGGATTGCCGTACTTCCCCACATCGTCACATAGGCGATCATGACCTTCTTTTTCATCTTCTCGCTCAACCAGCTCTGGTACGTTGAAATGATCACCTTCGGGTCTCTCCAGATCAATCCGTGTGAGGGAGCTATCATCCTGATATCGAGCTTCTTGAGCTTCTCAAGCGCGTTCAGCCCGGGCTTTCTGAACGGCATCATGATTTCCGCGAAATAGACCTTTGCGAGATCTATTGCGAGCTCATGGCCGAGTTCATCGGCATAGAACTCGCCCGATGCGACATGCTGGCCGAAGAAATCGCACGGGAAGAGTATCCCATCCTCGACAAGATATGTGAACATCGTCTCAGGCCAATGGAGCCAAGGTGCATCTATGAACTTGAGCGTCTTGCCGCCAAGAGCGATGCTCGTTTTCTCATCGACCACCTGAATTCTCGATTCGTCGATATCGAAATAGATTAGAGCTGCCTCTTTTCCCTTCGCGCTCGTCAGAAGCTTTGCTTTCGGAGCGCGCTTGAGTACATACTGGCACGCGTTCGCATGGTCCGGCTCGGCGTGGTTCATGACCACATAATCTATCTTTTCAATATCGACGTGTTGCGATATCTTCGCGAAGAACTCTTCTTCAAATCCGGGATTTACTGTGTCTATCAGTGCGACCTTCTCCTTGCCGATGACGAGATATGCGTTGTAGCTCGTCCCGTGCGGCAACGGGATGAGCGCATCGAACAATCTCCTGTTATGGTGCTTCACACCGACCCAATACACATCCTTGGCTATCGATACAGTCCCCATCGGAAAATCCTTCGACATCCTAAACCCCTCGGTTTTTGCATTTGTATAGCAAGAGCCCGTAGTCAATTATAAGTCCTGCGGTCCTATCGAAATGGCATGCGCAAGGAAATTAAGCCATAAGGAGCAATAGTTAAATGTAAGTCCCTGCGGATTAGCCACCAATAAAGGAGGCTGTAAGGGTTGGGCGATACTGCAAAGATATTAAACGAGATCAAGAAAGCGATATGGGCATACGATACAGAGGCCACATTGAAGGCAACGAGGAAAGCTATCGATGCGAAGATTGACCCGATGGAGATAATTGAGAAAGGCCTCGTGCCCGCGATCGATAAGGTAGGAGACCAGTTTGAGAGGATGGAGATATTCCTCCCAGATCTCATGATGGCGGCCGATGCTGTGAAAGCCTCAGTCGCGCTGCTCCTCCCGCTACTTCCGAAGGAAGGGAAAGGAATCAAATCTACGGTCATCGCGGCGACCGTCCAGGGGGACGTGCATGAGATCGGGAAGAACATCGTTGCGAGCATGCTGATGGCAAAGGGGTTCAATGTGATAGATCTGGGAGTAGATGTCAAGACTTCGGATCTCGTAGAGCAAGCATTGAAATCTAAGGCGAAGATAATTGCCGCATCAGCACTGATGTCGAGCACTATAGGTTCGCAGAAGGATATCATAGATTATCTGACTTCGATAGGCGAGCGGAAAAAGGTCGCTGTGCTCATAGGTGGCGGTCCGACCTCGCAGAAATGGGCTGATGAGATAGGAGCGGACGGCTGGGGCAAGGATGCGACCGATGCCGTGAGATTGGCGGAGAAGTTCTCGAAGGGGAAGTGACGTCATGGTCCAGATACTCGATGTCATGGAGAAAGCCCTTGAAGGCAAACCGATGAGCGAGACCGACTATCAGCTGAAGAGGTTCGCGCCGGCAGTGAATAGAATCGTCAAGGAGCACGATATACGGTTCGACCCGAAACAGCCAATAGTGATGGACGACTCGCTCGCCGATGACCTCTTCGAGGCCGCAATCGAACTCCTGGTCGAGGTCGGGGCGTATTGCACTGACACTTCGAGAGTGATATCATACACGGACAATGAGGTCAAGGAAGCTCTGCGGTTGGCTCCTGACAGACTGGAATTCGGAGAGGGCAAGGACAGAAAGTGCCTAATACCGAGAAAGCCCGAAGATAAGACCCCTCCATGGTGTCTTTTAGGTGCAGGTGGCGGCGCGTGCTCGAGCGACAGATCATTCTTGACACTTGTCGAAGGGTATGCAGAGATACCCGAGACGAACGCCATCACTACGCCAGCGCTTACGAGGGTCGGCGGTATGAGGATACGCCCTGCTTCCCCTCTCGAACTCCTCGGAGCGATGAGGAACGCCGTGTTGGCCCGGGAGGCGTGCAACAGGGTAGGAAGGCAGGGGATACCGATCATGAACTCGCTCGCTACCGCTGAGTCGGATATAGCGTTTGCCGCTGCCCTGCACCCAAAATATGGCATGAGGGCGTCAGACGGGTACATGATCTGTTGCATGGACCCCATGAAGGTGGACTTCAATAGACTGAACAAGGTGACGGTCGCGATTTCCATGGGCGGTGCTGTCGGGATGTGCTTCGGGCCGCTTATGGGGGGATACGCGGGCGGACCGGAGGGAACGGCGCTCTCCAATGTTGCCCATCACATGATGGGGATATTGACGTATCAGGCAAGTTGGCTTCTGCCATTCCCGTTGCATCTGAGATACGTATCGAGCAGCTCTAGGGAGATGCTCTGGCTGATATCCGCGACCGGCCAAGCGATAAGCAGGAACACGCACCTCCTGAGCATCAACCTGAACTATACTTCCGCAGGGCCTATGACCCCGATGTGCCTGTACGAGACGACCGCATCGGTGATCGCCGCTGTCGTCTCCGGTCAATCCATTGAATCTCTCGGAGTCGCTTCGAACAAGGAAGAGGACCGCACGACTCCGGTTGAGCCCAGGATTTCAGCGGAGGTAGGTCATGCTGTGGCAGGGATGAAGCGTTCCGACGCCAACGAGATCCTCCTGAAACTCCTGGCAAAATACGAATCGAAACTTCCGAACCCGCCGCTCGGAAAGACTCTGTTCGAGTGTTGGGATCCGGAAAGGAGAAAGCCTTCCAAAGAGTATAGCTCGCTCATCTCGAGGTTCAAGAAAGAGATGCACGAATTGGGTGTTGAATTGAAGCCCGAGGCATAAAAATCTCGGATGTAAGGGAGCATAGCTCCCTCCCCTGTTTTTGCGGCATCCATAAAACAGGTTTTTATCGATCAAAGATGATTTTTATAAGACGCTGGAATGACGACTTTTATCGAAATGATGACAATTTGAAAAGATATTTTTTATAGTTATCTGAATCGGGTCGCTCGCTCGCAATCGCTGAGCGGGAGGACAAGACCATGATACCGATACCGAAGAGCCAGAGACTGACCATGATAGCTTACGAGCGGATCGCAACTTTGGAGAAACAGCGCATTTCTAAGGCGCAATTTTTACAGGAAGAGGACTACGAGAAGGACCCATGCGTCTATAATCATCTCAGCACCGAGCTGTGCGCAGAGGCGTGATCTTCGGGATCGTCGGGCCTTCAAGAAACCCCCTCATCGAACATCTCTTGGCTTTTCCCCATTTCACCGGAGGGGATTGCCCCATCTGTCTCGATAGAATATCTCGCCAATCGGCTTCCTTTCAGGTCTAGACAATTCGGCTTCTTTCTGCTTGTCGGATAGCAGTGAGTCATCCGTCCCCGGGTAGCCACAGATTATGAATGCAATTACGGTGTATTCCTCGGGAATCCCGAGCAGCTCTCTTGTCTTCTTCGGGCTGAAGCCTGCAATCGGATGCGCTATCAGCCCGAGCTCGGTCGCGCGAAGCATCATCTCCCCTATGGCAAGACCGCAATCGAATAGGAAATACTGCCTATCGCCAATCACGCAATCATCCGACGGTCTGGCGGCAACGACTATTATCAGAGAGGCCCTCGTCGCCCATTCATTGCCTTTCGCGAGCGCGGTCTTCAGTGCCTCCAGCGCTTCCTTACCGTATACGAACACTGGCCTGTATGGCTGATTGTTGAAGCAGGAAGGAGACAGCCGCATCGCCTCGACGAGCGCGTCTATGACCTCTTCGGATATCGGCTTCGATGGGTCGAGCACACGCCTTGCTCTTCTGGTCAGTATTGCTTCGTGCACCTGCATGATCATATCCCCGTTATTGATCACGATACAAATGCGCAGCGCGTCAGATAACTTTTTGGGGGACGTTATATGTCTGTTTGTTTCGCGATTTCTTGTTGAGCAGATATACCCCGATGAACGCAACCATGCCTCCTATGAACGCCAATAGCAGGTTCTTTGGCACAGTCAGGGAGTCCGGGAATATCGCGACGATAATCAGTTGGACTACCAGGGTCATTATGCCGTTGAGAGCGAACAGGATCGAGGTTATCGAGGCACCGATGCCCTGTAGCCCGTGGAAATACGTAAGAATGCCGATGGCCGGAAAGACTCCTAAAGATATCAGGATGAGCCAACCGATCGGATCTATCTCGAGCGATGCTCCCGCGGCGAATCCTATCGCCAGGATTATGAACCCGCTTATTATCAGCTCGAGCGCTGAGACAGGAGCGACTTTGTAAGTCTTCAGGAGCTTAGCGGTCATTACGGCGGACGAAGCTAAAAAGAAGGAACTCAGGATCGCCTCAAGCTCTCCGATCCCGACATAAGGGCTGAGTTCCTCAGGACGCACAAGCACCAAGAACACTCCGAACAGCACAAGCACCCCTCCGAAGGCCTCCCACTTGCTCAAGCGCTCGGAAAGAAAGATCGCCGAGAGAAGCACGACGAACAGGACCTCCGAAGAGCCGCCTCCGAGAAGCGCCTCCTTCCCGGCTCCTATTTTACCAACCGCGTCGAACCAGAAGTACGCTCCGAAGGCCGACGCCGCGGAAATAATGATGAGGAAAACCCAGCCCCTCACTTTCAGGCTTCTGAGGAAATCGACAGTCGCATCCCTTTGCATCCCTGTCAAGATCAATCCTCCGATTATTGACGGAACGCCGGTGACAATGAATATATCGAGCAATACTATCGTGAGCGCAGCTTCGACCGAAACGGACTCGACAGCCACGATGAGGGCGGAGAATATCACAATGCCGATATACCAGGAACGCGAATGCAACGGCTCACACTGGCAACGTGAGATGTGTTTTGATAGTAAAGCTTTTTGAAAAGCTCAGGGTGTGACGTCAGCACTGACACAGAGTTCCTTCCATACAGGAAGCGCGCTTCCGGGATACCGATCGTTCGAGACCAGACCTACCTAGTCGCCGTTCGGCGAAAAGATTTCTTGCTTCCTCTCACGGACCAGTCTCTTTGGGCCGAAGATTATCAGTACGAGCGTGACGACAATCACATTCAATATGACAGAATAGAGGCCGCCCAAATTCGTCGCCATCGCCGGAAAGATGAAATGTGCCAGATTCCCGGTCGTGTGGAAGAGCAGGATTGCCAAGATGCTCCCGTTCGTGTTGTTGTATACCCATGTGAAGAGGATTGACAAGAGGATCGTGCCCAAGATGAACCCGATTATCGGGACGTTCCGATATATCTCCTGATCCTCCATGAAGAACAGCGGAAGATGCCATAACCCCCACACGATTCCGAGCAGGACGCTCGAGTTGAGAGCGTTGAACCGCGCCTGCAATCTATCGAGAGCATAACCTCTCCATCCGAACTCCTCACCGACGGGTCCGCCCAAGAAGAGGATATAGATGAAAGCAGGGACGATGATCAGAGGATTGATGAATGCCTCGATCTCGCGGAGAGTATCGCCAGTCATCACGCTCAGCAGTAATGACAACCCTACGATTGCCGGCATCAAGAACAATATTGGCAGAAGCCAGATTTTCTTGAACTTGAAATCCAAGCCCCTCGCGAGTAATTCCTTGACCCCTCTGCCTCTTGCATCGAGATAGACCATTATTATGCCGGCGGCCGTCGGGCCGAAGGGCGCAACACACAGCTGAATGTGCAGGAGCGTCTCGGCAATCCAGATCGCCCAAGACCATGCGAAGGCGATTATGAAGAATAGCAGTAGGTTCTTGACATATAAAGAGGATTTTTCATTTAACCGACCGGTAAAATTCGCTATTATTCATGAATCTTGTGGATTTCCGGGAATGATGGGCGCATGATCTGATTGCCACCGTGCGATATGGCTCGCCCGAAAACAAACTATTTATACTATCCAACATCCTATTTTTCAATGCCAGGCTTGGCCGGGAGGTTCGGCGTCTCCTTATACACCGAAATCGTCGTTAGCGGGGGCGACAGCCGAGGGCGACGTAACCAATCTTCCAGGGATCCCGTGATGCGACCATGAGATCCTGTCTGGCGGGGTTGAAGGAGGAATCGGATCCCAGCCGGAGGGCGGGGATTCATTCCCTTATCGTGGGGAACGGGCGAGGCCCTGACGGGAGCAGTCTCACCACGAACTCGCAGCGCTCGCCAGGAAACGGGGTCGAGAAGCTTCCGGATAAATCCCTGGAAGAGCGGGCGACCACCTCGGAGGCCTGGCATCTCTTAGAAGAGCCCTGTTATCTTCTCTTTCGAGAAGTCGAACAGGAGCCTCTGCGCTTTTCCGAGCGCGATCTTGAACCTTTTCTCGGCCGTTATCTTGCCGATGACAGATACTGATAAATCCGAACGCTCGAGAGCCTCGAACACGCGGTTGACATTTTCCTTTTTGACGGCCCCGACGAATCCGAAGCCCTGATAGGCGGTGAGCCATTGAATCAGGTTGATGTCTTCAGGGACCGGTATCTTATCGATGTCGACAGCGGCACCGACCCCGCTCGCCTCGAGGAGCATGGCAAGAGTGCCGAGCATGCCAGAATTGCTGATATCCTTTCCGGCCGTCAGAAAGGGGAGAGCGTCCAATAAGGCCGTCATGTCATTATCGATTTTTTTCCTGGATTTCATAGAGGTGCAGTCCCAGCTGTAGGGTATGCCAGGCGTGAAATGTCCATGGCAATCGCAGATGACGATCACTTGGTCACCCGGTTCCGCCGAGCTGGATAGCAGAGGTCTGTTCCCGCAGACTTCGCCCACCATAGCGACCGATATCGATTCGATCTCTGCATCAGGATGAAGATGCCCTCCGACCATTGGAACATTGAACTTCTCGCAGGCATCGAGCATCCCTTTGGTCAGGGCTCTCAGGATGTTATCGTCGTTCACCGACATGACATTCACCGCAGCTATTGGGCGTGCATTCATTGACAATATATCATTGACATTCACAAGTATCGAGCAATAACCGGCCCACC
>Ga0207433_10015604_pt1 | contig 10796 bp, 4 predicted proteins | sample YelNatPaOPGAMG01_FD_187559 | JGI IMG/M metagenome (GOLD analysis project Ga0207433, IMG submission 187559) | Hot spring thermophilic microbial communities from Obsidian Pool, Yellowstone National Park, USA - OP-RAMG-01 (SPAdes) (version 3) | ecosystem: Environmental > Aquatic > Thermal springs >...
CCGAGGGATGTTGATGCGTTAATACTTTATCCGATGAATTTAGTAGCAGCCGATGAACGTTTCGGAAGCTGGATGACCCAATATGGTTATGCGAACTATATTACAGATGAAAAGCTATTAGAGCTAGCAAAAATTACTGCTGACGGGAAAATAGAAATGGGAGGCCGGACATTTTCGACTCTGGTAGCATTGTTTGAACCAATACCGCAGAAGGGAATAATCGATTTCATGAAAACATTCAGCCAAAGAGGTGGTAAAGTAATTTGGTGCGGACCACCACCATTAATTGACGGGAGCGGAAAGTCTTGTCTGAATAGTTGGGAAGAGCTTTTTGGTGTCAATTATACTCCAACTCCTTACATAGGACAAATTGCATCCGGTCAGGAAGTTGTTTTTAAAAACAGTTTCAATAGTATTCCGGATCAAATTATACTTACTGATTTTTTAGTTGATCATATTTATCCAGTCGAACCGCGGAATACTACGGAAGTTCTTGCAAATGTTGGGCGTTGGAATGTGGGTACAAAAAGACAAAATGAAAACGGACAAACATATTTCTTTGGTTTCAGACCACGGGACGACCAATCAAGAAGCTTGGGATACGAGACAAAAACACTATTCGATATACTTAATTTGGCAGGTGCGTACCCTTCAACGGGTAGTTTTAAGGGAGTAAATGATAATACCGAATATGTCTCACGAACAAGTCCTTACTTAACAACCAGATTCCCGAACGGTACCACAATCATTGCAGCTCATTACCGTACACAGCCGGAAGATTGGTTCAACGGTACATCAAGAAATGATTCGGCGGACGCATTAGCGTTAAAAGATAATCCTCTGCCGCCGGATACCTTAGAGTTGAAGAACTTTAAGATAAACGGACATGAGATTAGTTTTAACGGAAGCTTGATTTGTGCATTTAATGTCGGCTCAAAAGGTAATTTGATTTCATTTGAGGGACATAATTGCAACAAGGCAGAGATTGATAATAAGGAGTATAAATTCGGCGAAAATAAATTCTCTATGATTGCTTGGACAAATACATCGAAAACAGAGTCAAGTAAATACGGGGCGTTTATGAAGGTGTTCATCAATGGCAGCGGGCTTGTTACATTGCCGGTAGATCTGAATAGCAAAGAAGTTAAACTCGGTCAAATAAATGACGATAAAATAAATTATATAAATGTTTCTGATTTAAAATTAAGCAACGGCTTGGTATCGTTTACGGTAACACCTGAAATTTCAGGTAAATGGATTTATCTATGCAATTAGAAAAATTGTGTTTTTATGAGAGAGTGTAAAATATTTAAGGTTAACTATGAATAAATCGAAAATCAATATCCTTCTCCTCTTTTCTTTGTTTCTTTTCCTCCAAAAATTAGTTGCGGGGCAAGAAACAGTAGATGCCAATTCATTAAAATTGTGGTATGGCATACCGGCCGCTAACTGGAATGAGGCTTTCCCGATTGGAAATGGAAGAATTGGTGCCATGATTTTCGGAGGGCCACAACAAGAAAAATTACAATTAAATGAAGATACTTTTTGGGCTGGGAGCCCTTACAATAATTTCAACCCAGGTGGTAAGGACGCCCTGAAAAAAGTACAGAAGTTGCTTCTGAATGATAAATACAAAAAAGCTCAGAAATTAGTTCAGAAATGTTTTGTTTCTCAATATTATCAAGGTATGCCTTATCAGCCTGTTGGTAATTTATTAATTGATTTCCCGGATCAAAATAACTATACAAACTATTATCGTGAACTCGATATTGAAAAAGCTATTGAAAAGACTATCTATAAAGTAAACGGAGTGACATATTCCAGAGAAATCTTTGCATCGTTTGTTGATCAAGTAATTATAATTAAAATAAGTGCCGATAAAATCGGCAAGATCAATTTTTCAGCATATCTTAAAACGCCGCAAAAAGGGAAAATAATTACAGACAATAAAAACAGAATTGTTTTAGATGCGGTAGCGCCTGAACATCAGGGAATGAAAAGCTCAATAAAAGTTTGTACAATAGTAGACGTTAAAAGCGAAGGCGGTAGAAAATATGTAGGCGGGAAAAAGATAATCGTCAAAAATGCGGACAGAGCTGTCATATATATATCGATGGCAACTAACTTTAAAAACTATAAAGAACTTACCAACAATAGAACCAAATTAGCCGAAGGTTATTTGCGAAATGCCGAGAGCAAACCATTGTCAGTAGCAATTCAAAATCATATTAGTTATTATCAAAAATATTTTAATCGTGTATCGTTAAATCTAGGCAAAACAGAAGCTGCAACCGATCCGACTGATATTAGAATAAGAAAATATTCTAAAAGAGAAGATCCACAATTAGTTGAGCTTCTTTTCCAATTCGGCAGATATTTGCTATTATCTTGTTCCCAACCGGGTACACAGCCCGCAAATTTACAGGGACTTTGGAACCAATGGACACAACCACCTTGGGATAGCAAGTACACTACAAATATCAACTTTGAAATGAATTATTGGCCGGCTATGGTGACTAATCTTAGTGAAGCAGAGCAGCCATTCATTCAACTTGTTAAGGACGTTTCTATAACGGGGAGAGAAACAGCAAAAAACGAATATGGCGCTAACGGTTGGGTTTTGCATCATAATACTGATATTTGGCGGTTTACAGGTCCAATTGACGGACCTTGGGGAGTTTGGCCAACCGGAGGCGCGTGGTTATGTAATCAGTTGTATGATAGATATTTATTTAATGGCAATAGGAAGTTCCTTGAATCTATTTATCCAGTACTGAAAGGCTCATGCCTGTTTTTTCTTGATGTTATGTGTAAAGATCCGAAGACTGGGTGCTGGATAGTAGCTCCTTCCACATCCCCTGAAAACGCTCCATCGATTCATCCGGGGATTTACACTGCCGCAGGTTGTACTATGGATAATCAAATTTTATTTTCCCTTTTTTCCAATACAATTGCGGCTGCAAAATTATTTGACATTGATCAAGACTTTGTAAAAGAATTGGAAAATAGAAGATCAAAACTTCTGCCAATGCAAATAGGAAAATACAACCAATTGCAGGAGTGGATGAATGATTGGGATACTCCGCAAGATAAAAATAGACATATATCACAATTATGGGGTTTATATCCCGGAAACCAAATATCTCCATTTCGAACCCCTAAATTATTTGAGGCAGCAAAAACTTCTTTAATTTATCGGGGTAACCGTGGAACAGGGTGGTCGACTGCGTGGAAAATTAATTTATGGGCGAGATTGCTCGACGGCAATCAAGCTTTGAAACTTATATCGCAACAATTTAATGATGTTAATTCCAATAATAATACTCCGGCAGATACCGGAGGCGGAATATATCCGAACATGTTAGATGCGTGTCCACCGTTTCAAATTGACGGTAATTTAGGGTCTACCGCAGGCATTGCAGAAATGCTTTTACAATCTCACGATGGTGTAATATTTATTCTGCCCGCACTGCCTGATAAATGGTCAAAAGGTAAAGTCAAAGGTTTGAGAGCCCGAGGTGGATTTGAAGTAGATATCGCTTGGGAAAATGGGAAAATTTACAAATTAACAATAAGATCAAAATTAGGAGGGAATTGCAGGATTAGAACATACGACCCGATAAGTATGGATAATATAAAGTGTAAATTCAGTGAAGCGGAGGGTCTTAATTCCAATCCGTATTATCAAGTTCCTGCTGTAAAAAAGCCAATTATTTCACAATTGGCTAAGGATATAGGATCGGTATTTAATAGGAAGGTTTATGAATATGATTTGCTAACGACACCAGGTCAAGAATATCAATTTTCATTAAAATAAATATACTCGAAGGGAAAATCATGTTTAACAAAATTAATACTCTAATATCTCTCACAATAATTTTATGTTATTCCATAATACTAACTGCACAAACAAAAGTAGATCCAAATGTTTGCCCTGTCAAAGCTGATATCTGGGTATTAGCCGGGCAATCCAATATGGAAGGTAACGGACGAACGCCGGATACAACTACTAATCCAAGAATATGGATGCTGAACATGGATAATCGTTGGATGATAGCTAAAAATCCATTGCACAGAGTATATGAAGCTTCCGCCTTTGCTTACGAAAAAGACATGTTCGAGCTTTTACCCAAATCACAAAAGAACTGGGACAAATTTAAGAAGCATTATTCTGAACTTCATGAGAAAAGTGAGAAAGAACCTATTGGCAGAGTTGGACCAGGAATTTATTTTGCAAAAAACATAATTAAAGCAACGAACTTTAACATTGGTCTTATTCCGTGTGCACTGGGCGGCTCTACAATTGATCAGTGGGATCCGGCAAAAAAAACAAGTGGGGATAGTTCGCTTTATGGAGCCACAATCAATAGGATTAAATCAATCGGAGAAAAAATAAAAGGACTTGTTTGGTATCAGGGCGAGTCCGAAGCAATGCTGCTGGAAACGAAAACTTACGAATCTAAATTTTTAAATTTAATTGATTCATTTAGAAAAGACATTGGCAACCCTGAACTTCCGATAATATATGTCCAAATTGGTAAATTCAATATTAGAGATTCTGCAATGAACAGAGCGTGGGAAGATATCAGAGAAATACAGCGTGATGTTTTGACAAAGCGTAAAAATGTTTATATGGTCACAGGTATAGATTTGCCTATGGATGATTGTATCCATATATCTACCGAAGGGCAAGAAAGATTGGGCAAACGTATTGCAGAGATGGCATTAACTTATGTATATAATTTGCCGGGACATGCAAGACAGATTAATCTTGAGTCGATGAAATTATGCAAGAATAATGAATCGGACTCATATTATATAAAAGTACATTACAGCGGAGTATGCGGTAATCTTAAAAGCTGCGGTTTGTCAAGTCAATATTCACTTCGTCTGAACGGTAAAGAAAATTATATGTATGTTGTTTCAAAAGTACAATTGGACCCTAAAGACAACGCCGGAGTAGATGTGTATTTATCAGAACTTCCTAAAACTTCTGCCCAATTGGTAAGCGGAGCCGGCACTTATCCTTACATGAACATTACGGATTCTTTGGACAATGCACTGCCAGCATTTGGACCGATTGAAATACCTTTAAAGTAAAATTCATGAATATTAATACGATAAGATTTAGAAATCGCTATACTTTTTTCTTTTTTGATTCATTTAATCCAAAGAATTTCATTTACCATTTGACAACATATTTTAAAAACCAAACTAAAGATTATTTAATTAAAAATTTTTTGAAAGAAATATTCATGTATAAACGTTTGCTAATTTTATTTATTTGTTTCAACCTATTTAATAGCTTTATATTACCTATACCTAAGATACCGGTTAGATCATTTACTAAAGAAGATGACGGTGTTGTATTTAAAATGGAACCGGGTTTGTTGAAACTTCAAGTTTGCACTGATAAAATAATAAGGGTAATATACACACCAAAGGACGAATTGCCTCAAAAGATGGGCAGCCATGCCGTAGTTAAAGTTAAATGGTGCAAGGTTGATTATAGTGTAAGCGATAAAAAAGACGAAGTAATAGTAACTACGGATAAGGTACAAGCAGTTGTGGACAAAGCTAGCGGAGCGGTTAGTTTTTATGATAAATCGGGTAAGCCCCTATTGCAAGAAGTATCGAGCGGAGGGAAAATATTTGTTCCTAAAAGAATGAAGTTGAATATTTTATATAATTTTTCTCAAAAATTTCTAAGTCCGTCGGATGAGAATTTTTATGGCTTAGGTGGGCAATGGCATGGTGATATGAATTATAGAGGACAAACGGTAGAGCTTTGGCAAAACAACACTACGAAATCCAATCCAGTAATTCATTCAAATAAAGGATACTCATTATTATGGAATAACGCATCCGAAGGATATTTCCGAGGTGGCCCAGATTTAGAAGTAATTCCGCCCAGTCAATTTACAACTCCGGATGGAGATAAAAACGGTTTGAAAGGAGAATATTTTCAGAATGAAGATTTTACGGATTTAAAGACAACCAGAATAGACTCCAATATAAATTTTAAATGGGGACTAAATAAACCGGTTGACTCCATTAATCCTAAAGCTTATGGTGTAAGGTGGACAGGTAAACTGAAGACTCTCGATAAAGAAGGCTATTATACATTTTATACTCTCAGTGATTTCAGAATTAGACTTTGGATAAATGGGGAAATGGTAATCGAAAACTGGATTGTTCACAATAAATGTTATGATAACGGAAAGATTTGGTTAAAAGCTAATACGAAATACGATATAAAAGTCGAATATAATGCTAATCAAACTGGGGTATCGATAATGAAACTATTATGGATCCCTCCACAAAAACCAACAAAAGAGGTCTCGTGGAATTTTACTCTTGGTAATGCTATAGATTATTATTTTATCTACGGTTCCACTATGGACGAACAGAATGAAGGCTATTATAAAATTACCGGTAATACTCCGATGATGCCAAAATGGGCTTACGGATTATTTCACAGTCAAGCACTTTCTAAAAATGGTTCCATACCTGCAACACAAAAAGATATTGAAGACTTAGTTGACGGATATAGATCAAGGAAAATACCTATTGATGTAGTCGTTCAGGATTTTCATTATTTCCCGGAAGGAATGTGGGGTTCTCACCTTTTTGATACAAAAACACACCCTGATCCAGATGGAATGGTCAACTATATTCATAAACATAATATGCATCTAATGATTAGTGTAACACCTATTTTTCAAAACCAAAACCCTAATGGATTTAGAAATATAAATTATAACGAAATGAAGAATTCAGGTAATCTGCTTATTCTTTATGACCATAATAATTTTAGTTGGTATAATCCCTGGAAAAAAGCAGCTAGGGTAATGTATTGGGATCAAATAAATAAATATTTATACTCTCTTGGTATTGATGCATGGTGGCTTGATGATTCAGAGGGACCTAATCAAGATCTTGTAATACATGACTGGTGGCGGGAATCGACTGTAGGCGAATCGCACGCACTTCAATATGCCAATGAATATTCACTAATGAATTCGAAGGCAGTGTATGAGGGGCAACGCAAAACCAGTCCCAATAAAAGAGTATTCATCTTAACAAGATGCGGCTTTGCCGGACAGCAAAGATATTCTTCAGCAGTTTGGTCGGGCGATATAGGTGTGGATTTTTGGACATTAAAACATCAAATACCTGAAGGATTAAATTTTACACTGTCGGGTATTCCTTATTGGACTACTGATATAGGAGGGTTTGGAGGAGGATTCGCCCACTACAAAGATTATAACGGTAGGGACCCAAACGATTCGGTCTATAGGGAGACTTTTGTGCGTTGGTTCCAGTTCGGCTCTTTCTGTCCAATATTCCGCATTCACGGAGCTACAGGAAAGACGGCAATTTATGATTTTGGAAAGAAAGCTGAAAAAATACTAACAGAGTATGATAATCTTCGTTACAGACTTTTACCTTATACTTATTCTCTTGCATGGGATCAAACTGAGCACGGTCGGAATATGATGCGGGCATTAGTAATGGACTATGAAAATGACCCGAAGGTAGCTGATATAACCGATCAATTTATGTTCGGACCGGATCTGTTAATAAATCCCGTAACGAAATTCGAAGCTAGGGCTAGAGAATTATATCTGCCAAAAACATTTTGGTATGACTTCTGGACGGGTGAAAAACAAGAAGGCGGCAAAACTATAACAGCAGACTCTCCATTGGAAAAGATGCCTATTTATGTTCGGTCAGGTTCAATATTGCCGATGGGTCCATTCTTACAATATGCAATGGAAAAACCCGCTGATCCGATTGAGTTAAGAATATATCCAGGTTCTGACGGAAGTTTTAATCTATACGACGATGACGGCATAACCTATAATTACACTAAAGGAGAATACAGTATTATCCCATTCAAATGGGATGACAAAAATAAGACATTAATAATCGGGAAACGTCAGGGGTCATATCCAGGAATGCTTGAAGAGAGAACGTTCCAAATTGTAATCGTAGGTAAAAATCACGGTACAGGTCTTGAGCCGGAAGCCAAACCCGATAAAGTTATCAATTACAGCGGTAATGGAATAAAAGTAATTATGAACTAGACATAAAATCAAAAAATAAAAGTATTTAACAACTGTCCTTCATATAAAAAGGCAATCATGTTCAATATTAATAAACTAAATAAGTTTATTCCGATAATGTTTTTTCTCCTGATTTTGTCCTACCCATTAGAACAATTTGCTCAGACTCATCAACAAAATAAATTTCTTCCGGAACCTTTGCAGGGGGACAAACAATTAAATAGAGTAATTCCGGATCCAAGGGTCAGAGCTTTTGTTTATCCGGAAAGGATTGTTTGGCAATCAGAAAATTCGGATCAATCTGAAATTACTAATTCAAATTATCTTATTACGCAGCATACCCAGCAGGTAACATTAGAGAATAAACATTTTTGTACAATGATTAATAACGGAAAATCACCGGGTATTCTGCTTGATTTTGGTACAGAACTCTACGGCGGAATACAAATTATGTTAGGGCAAATGGAAGAAAAAACACCCGCTAAATTTAGAGTCCGTTTCGGTGAATCCGTCGGTGAGGCAATGAGCGATACAGGCGGCGTGCATGATGCAACGAATGATCATTCCGTAAGAGATTTCAAAATTTCTGCACCTTGGCGGGGTAAGGTTGATGTGGGAAAAACGGGTTTTCGTTTTGTTAGGATCGATTTTTTAGATAAGAATAGAAGTGTTCCTATATTGGCTTTAAGAACAATATTTACATATAGAGATTTAGAATATAAAGGTTCTTTTGTCTCCAGCGATACCCTCTTGAATAAAATATGGGAAACCGGCGCTTATACTGTAAATCTATGTATGCAAAATTATCTATGGGACGGTATCAAAAGAGACCGTTTGGTCTGGATTGGGGATATGCATCCTGAAACAATGACAATCCTTTCGGCATTCGGCGCAAATAATATTATTAAATCTAGTTTAAATCTTGCTAAATCGAACACACCTCTTCCTAACTGGATGAACGGCATTAGTTCATATTCAATATGGTGGTTGATTATTCAGCATGATTATTATATGTACACCGGCGACAAAAAATATCTTGAAGAAAACAAAGATTATATTCTTGAGCTTCTTAAACAATTTGCGAAGTTTATAGGGCCGGATAATCAGGAAAATCTAAACGGAATGAGATTTTTGGATTGGCCAACCTCAGGAGATCCTAAAGTAATCCATGCCGGATTGCAAGCCCTACTGATAAAAACGTTTCAGGAAGGATCATATTTATGTGGTGTACTGGAATCTCCGCAGGAAGAAAAGCTATGTCAGGATGCAATAAATCGTTTGAAGAAATATGTTCCGAATCCGGGAAAAAGTAAACAAGCTGCAGCATTAATGGCATTAGCAGGAATGGAAGATCCATCAAGATTGGATAAAGATGTTTTAGCAGTAGATCCTACACAGAAGTTATCAACTTTTTACGGGTATTATGTTCTTCAAGCACGAGCAATGGCGGGAGATATTGAAGGAAGTCTGAATGTTATAAGAAAATATTGGGGGGGCATGTTAAAAATGGGAGCAACCACATTTTGGGAAGACTTCGATCTCAGTTGGATGAAGAATGCTTCACGAATCGATGAGTTAACAAAAAAAGGAGAACACGATATTCATGGTGATTACGGAAACTATTGTTATGTCGGTTATAGGCTAAGTCTATGCCATGGTTGGGCATCCGGACCAACTCCATGGCTATCGGAGCACATACTTGGGATTAAGCCGGTGGACCCCGGATTTAAAGTTGTAAAAATTAAACCAAACCTGGGAGATTTAAAATGGGTAAAAGGTACTTTCCCTACTCCTTATGGAATTATTAGCGTAAGCGCTAAAAGATTAGTAAACGGAAAAATCGAAACTAATTATAAAGTACCTAATGGTATAAAAGTTATTAATTAAGGAGTCTTAATTTTGAAAAAGTATATCACCCTTTTGTTCATCTTGCCGGCGATGATCATATTAAACGGTTTAACATTCATAAAAAACAATTCGATCCAATCTTCCAGTTCAATAAACAAACACGTTAAATATGATAAAAAAGTAAAAGAGACCGGGTTTAAAAATTTTCAAGCTCAGCCGGGTATTATGGGGAAAAATCATATATCCGAATATGTTGACGTTTATTATGCCGCTACAGATTATTCAAAAGCCAATTATCATGATGCAAAAACAAACATTGGATTAGCGAAAGGTTTTTGGAAAGAAGCTGAAACATTAAGAAACATTCTTATTTGCGAATCTTCTTCTTATAGGGCAAAAGTAAATTTACAACATCCTTCCGTTTCTCAACTTGATATTATGAAAGTAGATGATCTGTTATCCGGAAATGGTATCTGGCTTCAAGTTATCGACCAAAATGGTGACACATATACTAGCTATAATTCTCCGGTAAAAGCAAATCAAAATACTTATAGAGCAGGTCTGTATTATTATGATCCCCATTTAATGAATTTTAAACTAGCCGATAAGAACGGCAAAATAATACCTGTGAAAGTTGAAATGACATTGCATTGTTATCCCGATAAGATATATATTCAGGCATTATTTAAACCACAAAAAAACATAAAAATTCAACATGCAGAACTAATATGTAAATTAAATAATAAAGCGATCAATAAAGAAGGGACATTCATATTTAAAATTACTAACTCACGTTACGCAAAAGTTAAGAATATAATAAAAAAAGGTATTAAGTTTCCGATAGAAAAAATAAGAGGTTCACAATGGATAAGCAACTAT
>Ga0207433_10015607_pt1 | contig 10795 bp, 10 predicted proteins | sample YelNatPaOPGAMG01_FD_187559 | JGI IMG/M metagenome (GOLD analysis project Ga0207433, IMG submission 187559) | Hot spring thermophilic microbial communities from Obsidian Pool, Yellowstone National Park, USA - OP-RAMG-01 (SPAdes) (version 3) | ecosystem: Environmental > Aquatic > Thermal springs...
TGATTTTTTTGCCGGAAACTTTCTCAAGCAATTTTAAATCTCCAAATGGGTCATTCACTATGTGAAGCGCTATCTCATGCCTATCATTATTTATCAGCCTTAGCAATTCAGTGTCAGGCAAAGTTTTTGGCGTAAAAAACCAATAAGTCTTCACATTTCTGGATGATTCATTAACCATTCTTGCAATTATTTTAGAGTTTCTTAAGTATCCCCTTGTTGGCTTAAGATTTAGAGCAACGTATATGAAACTTTTAAGTCTTGACGAATATGGATAGTCAACGTCGATTCTAAGCGTTATAGGCGATGACGTCATCTCTGTTCGCAAACATAAAGGTGTCATATCTTTTTTATTAAACCTTTATTTCCTATAGTATCGCAAAAGCCTTAAGAAACCTCACAAATTTTGAGACAGTTATTAACGTATTACATGAAAAATAAGGTTCAATTCACATAAAGATGTCTATACAGTCTGATGAAAATGAGTTGATAATATGTTAAGACGAATTAACTCCCAATTTACAGGTGAATTTGATATTAGTGGAGTTATGACAGTTCATAATGAAGAAAACTTTTTACCCTTCAGCCTTTACTTTCTTCAGAAAGCCGCTATTAATGAGCTGATTGTTGTTTTAGACAACTGCACAGATGGAAGCGAGGAAATGATAAATTGGTTTAAACGTAATTCTACCATTAAAGTGTATATTATAAAAGTCACAAAGCATAACTGGAAAAACCCTACCGCAGAACTTGCGCAATTAGCATTTTCAAAAGCTAATGGAAACATTATCTATTACTTACCAGCAGATAACATATACGACCCGCGAATTTTCTTAATCAACTGGACTGGATTGGATATGGTGGGGTTCTTTCACAACGGTTACGACATTTTTGGTGAGTTAAATGAAAAATTGCGGGCGAATTGGCTTAACTTTTATTCTATTATGCTTCGCTATGTTTATCCTAAACTGAGACGGAAGCCTCTGTTAGTTGGCAATATTTTTGCTTTCAAAAAAATATTGTTGGACGATGTCCAAATATTTGATGAACCTTCATGGGACACTTCGTTTTTGAGGATAGCATTTAAAAAAGGCTATCGCTACAAGCTTTTCACAGGTTTTAGGAATTACCACTTACGTCCGGTTTCTCACTTAATGAAGTCTGGGAGAGAACAATTTAATTTGGGATATCCCTTGTGGAAAATTCTTGGGGAAAGCATTCTATATTTCACATCCCAAATTTTGAAGGGTTACCTCCAAGAAAGTAAAAGAAAAAGAATGAACCTATATGTACAGACTTAAAGTTCTAAGCGTCTTTCAAGTAGTCTTTTATCATTTCTGTATGGTCAAATGCCAATTTTCTCGGAATCTGGTTTAAGTTGAAAAAGCAGGTTTTTCCCTCTTTTGATTCCGCTCTAATTTGTCCTCTAACTTTTTTTGCTGCATAACATATGGCTATTACATGTTTCCATGGATGTCGCTTAGGGTTGGAATATACTCCAACGATTTTCGAAAGTTTTACATCTAATCCGCACTCTTCCTTCGCTTCTCTTTTTACGGCATCCTCCACATCTTCGCCATACTCTACATAACCGCCAGGGAGGCTCCATAAACCTTTGAAAGGTTCAAACTTCCTTTTCACCAACAATATTCTGTTTCCATCTTTAATTATGACATTCACTGCTAATGCGGGATTAACCCATACTGTTTCATCTGGTTCAAGTTTAACACTTTCCAAACCGAGACCAACCGCCGCATACTTGAGTGCGCTTGAAAATTTCTGTGGGTTATATATGCGTCTGCCGTCTATTAAGATGGGGTTTTTCATTTTTGAGGTGAAATCTTCTGGTTTAAGCTTTGCAAATTCCGACCATTCTGTTACAATGATCGCGCATTCAGCATCGCTTATGCATTCTGAAATTGTTTTGCAATATTTTATTTTGTTGCCGAAAATTTTTCTTGCATTTTCTAACGCTGCTGGGTCGTAAACGGAAATTTTTGCTTTTCTCCGCAGCAACTCTTCCACTATTTTTATTGAAACCGCTTCCCGCATATCGTCTGTTTCTGGCTTAAAGGCTAAACCTAATATGGCTACTTTTTTGGCTTTTAGAGTGCCCAGCAGATTTTCTGCCAAGTTAATTGCCTTAAACGGTTGAATCTCATTCACGCGAATAGTTGCCTCCGTCAACGGGAGTGCTGTGCCCTTTGACCTTGAAAATTTTAACAATGCTTGCAAATCTTTTGGAAAGCAGGACCCACCCCATCCTAACCCAGCTTTAAGGAAAAGTGGTCCGATACGTTTGTCTAATCCTATGCCTTTTGCCACAACTTCAACATCAGCATCTGGGATTCTTTGGCAAAGATTTGCTATTTGGTTTATGTAGCTTACTTTCATGGCTAAGAAAGCGTTGTTGGCATATTTTATGAGTTCAGCGTTTTGAAGATTTGTTCTGATGGTTGGTGGAATGTTTTTGCCGTAGAAATCTTTGTATAGCGATCCTAGCAGATCGCCGGATTTTTTGTCATATTCGCCTATAATGATTCGGTCTGGGTTTAAAACACCATTTAGGGCTGAGCCTTCCACTAAAAATTCAGGGTTTACGCATAAACCGAAATGTGAACCGCACTTTTTTTTTGAGTGTTTTTCGATGAGAACTTTTACAACATCATTTGTTGTAGATGGTGTGACTGTGCTTTTGACGACCACTAAATGATATTCCTTCTTTTTTGCTAAGGCTTCCCCAATTTTACGTGAGGCGCTTTTAATGTATTGTAAGTCTATGTTTCCATCAGGTAAGCTTGGGGTTCCAACGGTGATGAAGGTTATTTGGCTGTTGAGGATTGCTTCTTCATAATCAGAAGTGCACTTCAGATTTTTTTCTTCCACCACTTTTTTCAATAATTCTTCTAAGCCCGGTTCATAAAATGGTGGAACAGCATTGTTTATGGAGTTTACTTTTTGTACGTTAGATTCTACAATGATAACTTTGTAATTTTTGCTTGCAAATCCAACAGCAGTACACAATCCCACGTATCCTGCTCCTACTATTGATAAATTGCGTATTAGCATATGTTAGCCTCTTATTTGATTTTGAATAATTGCTTATATAATTGCTTATATATGAGAGATAAAGATGAGTTGAGTTTAAATGATTAGAAAGGTTGTTGTTCCAGCTGCTGGTTTAGGTACTCGTTTATTTCCAGCCACTAAGGAACAGCCAAAGGAAATGCTTCCAGTTTTTTCCAAACTTAGTGGCAATGAGATTTGTCTAAAGCCTCTATTGCAAATTGTTTTTGAGCAACTTTATGACGCTGGTTTTCGAAGCTTTTGTTTTGTTGTTGGCAAAGGAAAGCGAAGCATTGAAGATCACTTCACACCTGACTACAATTCAGTTGCCATGCTTAAAAATAAGGGAATGGAAAACCAGGCTCTAATCATGCATAGCTTTTATGAGAAGCTTAAAAATTCAACTATATTCTGGTTGAATCAACCTGAACCAAGGGGTTTTGGGTATGCGGTTTTTTTAAGTCGTTCTTTTGTACAAAATGAACCATTTCTAGTGCACGCTGGTGACACTTATATTATTTCGGCGAATGCTGAGCATCTTTCTTCGCTGATGCAGCTTCATGAAAGGCTTAATGGGGATGCAACAATTCTCGTTCAGGAAGTTGAAAATCCGAAGCAATATGGCGTTATTGAAGGAGTTGAGGTGGAGAAGGCTGTTTACAAAGTCACTAGAGCGGTTGAGAAGCCTGAAAAGCCTTTAACAAATCTTGCAATAGCGGCTGTCTATGTGTTTCATCCGGTGATTTTTAAGGCTTTGGAGAAAACTGGGCCTGGAAAGGGTGGCGAGATTCAGCTTACGGATGCTGTTCAAACATTAGTTGATTGGGGATTGAATGTTTATGCTTTGAGGCTTAGCCGAGACGCTTTAAGGCTTGATATAGGTAGTCCGGAAACCTATTGGGAAGCTTTGTTTATGTCGTATCGAAGTTTTGCTGAAAAGTTTGGGGGGCTTAAGGGAGCAAAATGATTGATTCAACAATTCAAGAAGACATCGAATATATAAGGGATTCTTTAAATGGCGATAATTTTAAGGATAAAAATTTTTTAGTCACGGGTGGTGCTGGTTTTATTGGAAGCTGGATTTGTGATGTGCTCTTTAAGTTCGGAGCTAAAATTTTCTGTTTAGATAATTTTTCAAGCGGGCAGATTGAGAACATAAACCATCTTAAAGTTGGCACTCATTTTAGAATCATTAAAGGGGATGTTTGTAACTTCAAAAGTGAAAGAAACTTCGATTATATTTTGCATCTTGCAAGTCGAGCTTCGCCAGAAGAGTACCAACAAAATCCAATTGAAACTTTAAGGGCTAACTCTTTAGGCAGTTATAACATGTTGGAGTTGGCGAGAAAAAATGATGCTGTAACATTGTTTTCTTCGACATCGGAAGTTTACGGAGACGCCCAAGTGGTTCCAACTCCAGAAAGTTATTGGGGTAACGTTAACCCGATAGGAGTTAGGTCATGTTATGATGAGGGTAAACGTTTCGGAGAAGCCTTGTTTATGGCTTATTATAGGCAGTATGGATTGAATGTGCGGATTGCGAGAATTTTTAATTCTTATGGTCCACGGTTAAGGTTTGAAGGTGCCTATGGAAGAGTGGTTTCTCGATTTATCACGCAGGCTTTGAGTGGCAAACCATTAACAGTTTATGGTGATGGAACACAAACAAGGTCTTTCTGTTACATAACCGACACTGTGACGGGGCTTCTATTGCTATTGACAACCAAAGAAGCGAAAGGACACGTTGTAAACATAGGAAATCCAGAAGAAATAACAATTTTAGAGTTAGCCAAAACAATTAAAAAATTAGCTAATAGCAATTCGGAGATAAGTTTTCATCCTCTACCTGCTGATGACCCGAAAAGAAGATGTCCCGACGTAAGCAAAGCGCAGAAATTGTTAGGGTGGACGCCGAAAGTCACATTGGAAAATGGTCTCATGAAAACTATATCGTGGTTTAAATTGCACAGTTAACGTAGGCGGTAATAGAATGACAGACGCTGTTGCTATTGTTTCTGGAGGAAGCCCAGACTATTTAATTGACATCGTTGCGGATGGCATGGTACGGTTGCTGGGGCGAGAAAACGTTTATGTCAAATATTATTGGCTTAAGCATGGAGTTTGGGAGGATAGGCGATATAAGCATTTATACAGCCTCACAACAAAAGAACCCAACAAAATCTCTCTCCGAGAATGTCAAATTCTCGTGGCGTCTGTACGCATTCCAATAAAGTACATAAGAAAATATAAAAGCGCAGTAGGCGGAGTTGTTGCCGTAATAGATGGGGAAGATGTTGGAGAATTAAAGAGGGGGCATCTGAAAATTGCTGATGTATATTTTAAAAGAGAGTATTTTAAAAGCCTCAAGTATCCAGTTAAAATATTAAATTTGCCGCGGGTGCGCAAACTAATCCCAACATATTATAGATGTTATCCTGAAAAAGTAGTTAACTTATCTTTTGGTGTTGTGCCGTTGGATTACGAATTTCAAGATGTGAACTCGGAGAAAACTGGAAGTGTATTTTTTGCTGGAGGCTTGTCAAGCAATATAAGAAGGCAATTGAAAGATATGATAATCCGTTCTGGTTTCACATATCTCCCAAACATTTTAGACATGGACACATACATTCGAGAAGTTCACAGACATTGGATTTGTATAGCACCACGCGGCTCTGGATGGGACACATATCGTTACTGGGAAATACCCTACATAGGAAGCGTTTTACTTTGTCAAAATCATCCATTAAAAATAGATGACGACTTCGTTCACGAAAAAAGCTGCTTAAGGTTCTCAACCGCTGAGGAGGCGAAGTTGCTAATAGATCGGTTTTTAAACGATAAGGAAAAACTGCAACGTATACTTAAAAAGGGGCATGAGCTTGTGATGGAAAAACATTTGTCAATCCATAGAGCCAAAAAAGTGTTAGACACCATAAACTCTTTTTGCAAAATAGAATGGTAAAGTCTAATTGTCTGGCATAAATAACATGACGTAATGTTCCTTTTTATGAGAATAAATTTTCTTGAAACTTTTTTCCTGAAATTTTAACATTAATTCATGGCTGTGAACCTCGACTATACAAGGTTTGTTGATCTGCAAATTTAAGAGAACAGCTTCGCTTCCTTCTATGTCCATTTTCATAAAATCGTGAGGCAAATTAAGATGTTCTATTTTGAAAGGTTCAGGGATTATTTCAACATTCCAATTATTCTCTTTAACATTTTCTTCTAAGCATCTCAGCGCCTTTACGTCACGTTCTATTGCTATAATTTTTTTGGCACCGTATAAAATATAGAAAAAAGCTGTCTCACCACATCCAGCACCCACATCCAAAACTGTTTTTCCATGAAGCGAGAACGGAGGCAAATAATATTTTTCCCATGTTTTCCACTCGTCAACAAAAATAAAAAAGAAATTATACAGCAACTTTATTCTTTTACCGTATAGCTCTACAATTATACTTTCATGATTTTGATGGACAATTTTTACCCATCTCATAAGTGCCAAGAATTTCAGCAGTTGATGAGGAAGGAAAGAGTTTCCAAGAAAGTAGAGAACTGGAGCTTTCTTCTTCTTTGACAATCCAAGCGAAATGTTAAATGGAAGTCTCACCATGTCAGTTTCCTCTTGAAGTTGCAGTTATCAAATAGTTGGTCTTTTAGTTTGGCAAACACATATATTAAAAAACAATTGCGTTTATAATTTATTTATCATTCATAGACTTGTAACTGTTTAAGAATTGGATGGCCTATGAAAGAAAAATATGATCTCGCTGTGGCATACCGCATTTGCCCACGGATTTCAAAACCTATCGCCATTTATTCTAATGATAAGCTTAAACTAGCAGAATTTTGTTTAAAATCATTTAAAAATTCTCTTGGCCCATTAAAAGCGAAAATTTGGGTTTTGCTCGATAATTGTCCAAGCGAATATGAAGATTTATTTCTTAAATATTTCAACAAGGAAGATTTAAGCTTCATTAAGTTGAATGGTGTTGGAAACCAAGCAACATTTGATTTGCAACTTGAAATTCTAACAAAACAAAATGATGCAGACATCGTCTATTTCGCTGAGGACGACTACTTCTTTCTTCCAAACCAATTTACCGAAATGGTTGAATTTTTGAAAAGTCAACCCAATGTGCATTTTGTGTCTCCATATGACCATCCTGATTACTACTTTAAAGACATTCACAAACATAAATATGAGATTCGAGCATTTGCAAAACATCATTGGAGAACAGCAGCATCTACAACTCTTTCTTTTCTGACTTCAAAAGAGGTTTTAACTAAAACCAAAAATGTATTCAGAAAATACAGAGTTGGCGCTCCTGACTATTGCATTTGGATGAGCATAACAAAATATAACGTGCTTAATCCTTTTAGAATATTAAAGTACATGTTTTCCAACAGGGTCTTTTTTGTCATGATGGTGAGGGCGTGGATTTACTGTTGGAGGCAAAATCTTTTTGGTAAGCGTTGGAAGCTTTGGGTTCCAATTCCAACAATTGCAACACACATGGAAAAACGAGTTCTATCCCCCTGCGTAGATTGGGAAAAAGAATTTGGTTCAGCTTGAACCATATAAAATTATATTCCTCTTTTTAAGGCGCCTTTCATAAACGCGAATCGAATTAATGGATAATAATAAAGCGCTTGCGGACACCCCTTTCTAATGGCAATTTCAAAAGCCCTAAATGGACTAGTCAAAGCAATTCTTACCGCTCTAAACCTTTTTGTTTCAGCTATAAAAGGCCCCTCCTCCCAAGGAGCATATAAACCGTAAAAATAAAAACGTCTTACTTCCTCTTTTAATCCACCTTTTCTTAAATGAATTGAGATGACACTTGGATCAATTATCCACCTATATCCCAAATGTTCAAGACGTCTTCTTAAATGAGTATCCACAGCCCCATATCTTATATCCTCTGGGAAACCTCCAACGGATTTGATGATCCTTGTTTTGTAGATTGTGTTGTCTATGGAATTCAAATTAAACCCAGATTTTTCAAATGCGAACTCCTCAATTTTCCTCAAAACTTGATGATCAGGATATCTCCAGCCTTGAGCTACTGCCACGTCATTTCTCTTTAAGTGCTTAGGTATCTTTTCAAACCAATCCTTAGCAAGTAACACATCCTGCTCAAAGCTTATGAAGTATTCGCATTCCACATGGCGAAGGGCAGTGTTAGCTCCACATCCAACGCCTCCTTTTTCATTAGGATAAACTTCCCATCCAAAATCTTTGGCTATTTCCTTGCTATTATCGGTGCTGTGGTCATCAACAAAAATTTTCTTTTTTATAACCTCTGAAGGTATTACTTCCTCAACCCTCTTCAAAACTGAAGGAAGCATAGAGGCTCCGTTCTTCGCCCACATCACAAGGTCAACTTTCATTTATTATGTCACTTTTAACCTTATCGTGAACATAATGATCTAGCATGCAGTTCCGCTTTTAAATTTTTGTTAAAACAAAAACCTTACCCTTTCATAAAACTAATTAGTAAGAAAATGTTTTAGTCAAATAGATTTGCCTTGAACTTGTCCGAAAAAGAAAAAATCGATGTTGTTCTATTGACAAAGAACAGTCTTGAACCTTGCTTAAAAGAGTGCTTAGACTCCGTATATGGCAACGTGCCTGTAAATCGCCTATTGGTTGTTGATGGGGGAAGCACGGACAGCACATTAGAACTTGTGCAGAAATACCCAAGAGTTGAAGTAATAGACGATTCGCACGGGAATAGGGCTACAGCTAGGCAGAAGGGCATAGAGGCTGTTAAAACACAATGGCATATCCATGTAGATTCTGACGTAGTTTTATGCAAAGACTGGTTTAGGAAGGCAAAATCTTACATGACGCCGGATGTAGGGGCAATATGGGGGGTCACTATACCCAAAAACAAGCATGTTTTCAATATGGCTAAATCCATGGCTATGCTTTACCGAAAAGACGTGATAGACTGGATAATGCAACAGCAACATCTAAAACGATACTTGACACATGACACCCTAATCCAAACAGAAACAGTGAAAGACATCAAAATCCCCAGAGATCTACACATATGGGAGGACCATTACATTGGCAACCACATTGTTTCTAAAGGCTACAAGTGGATTAAGACAAAAGAACCATACTGCATCCACTACTTCCATGAAAGGAGAAGCTTCGAAGATTTCGTTAACAGTGGAAGGCTAGCTAGAAAAGTGAACGCCTACACTAATCGGCAGGTGCTGTTAAGGTTGGCATTAGCAATTCCAAAATCCCTATGGATATTCGCCGCAACAGGTGATTTTAAGGCATCAAAGCTTCAACTTGAAAATTACATAGGACTTGCAAAAGGCTGGTACGGAAGCTCTTAACCTAAGCTTCTCATTTTCGTTCTAATTTCTTCTTCCGTGAAGAATGCCCCAAAAACATGCGCAATCCATTGGGCAATGTAAAACGGCGGAATTAAAAAGCTGTAAACGTTATCACGGCAGGCGATCATGAGAAGTAGACTTCTAAAAGGCGAGATTATCCCCCTTAATAAGCATGGAAGAACCCCAGTTCTAGCCCCTGAAAGCATACAAAGGAAAACTTCTTTTTTCATATTTCCCTTATAAAAATGAAAACATGACGCCTTTTCAGTATAAACGACTTTATAGTTATTTCTTTTTAACCTAACATGAAGTTCATGATCTTCCCCGCTCGCCAATGAATCATTAAATCTTTCCTTTTTTAAGACAGAGGTCCTATAAATTGTTCCACCACACGGTACATCGGAATGCACCTTACAGTATCCTCTGAAAATCTGCGCTTTGACTAGGGCGTAAAGTGATTTTGTATATGATTCAAGTTTTCCACCTACAGCCGCAACCATTGGATCCCTAAAATTTTCAATTAGAGTCTTAACGTAATTTTTTGTTAATATTATATCTGCATCAACCATACAAATGAAATCCGAATCTACTAAATCAACGCCTCTGTTTCTAGCTTTTCCAAGTCTGCCCTTATCAACAACCAAAACATCGCACCAGCTAGGCTTCCCAGTCTCCCTTGCAACAACCACTACAACCTTACTAAACGGATAAGTTTTCAAACCATCAATAGCTTCCGGTAGCACTTCATAAACATCTTTTGCCACTATTAATGCAGCAACGCTAACCATAAGCAACATCCAGCTGGCTTGGATAATTCATCCCCGATTATTTATACAAATTTCTCTATGTAATTTGCTGTCACCTCTGTGGGAGATTTCAGCTTATTTCGCGCCTTTACCATGTTTATTTTGTATTTTTCTACATTCTTCAAGATTTTTTTGGTCAGCTTAATGATTTTTTGTGAATCCATCAAATGCGTGATTGGAAATCTCTTTCTCTTTAAGTATTTTGCCACGGTGTCCCAGAAGTGGAAGTTTATTGTTGGTATTCCCATTAGCGCTGCTTCTCGGCATATCGTGCCCCCGCTGCCAACAACCAAATCCACATACGGTAGTATTTGAAAGGTTAGCACTGGTTTCGATGGAACCAAGACGTTTTTTAAATCTTTAAGCTTCTCCCTTTCCTCCTCGTACCTAGGAAGATAAACGACTGTGGCCAGTTTTGAAAGTTCCTCAACCAGTTTCCAAACATCTACTTTTACATCCTTAAAGTAACTAGCCTTATACTCAACATTTCTAAACAAGATAACCTGTTCCTTTCCACTCAGCACCTCTAGAAACTCTGGCTTTTTTGCAAAAGGCTTTGTTAACCA
>Ga0207433_10015608_pt1 | contig 10794 bp, 7 predicted proteins | sample YelNatPaOPGAMG01_FD_187559 | JGI IMG/M metagenome (GOLD analysis project Ga0207433, IMG submission 187559) | Hot spring thermophilic microbial communities from Obsidian Pool, Yellowstone National Park, USA - OP-RAMG-01 (SPAdes) (version 3) | ecosystem: Environmental > Aquatic > Thermal springs >...
TAATTCCCTTTTTCAAGATGGGTTTTTACAAACTCAAAACTCTTTTGATTTATTTTTTTCTGCTTTGCTGTGTTACTTCCACCTTCTACATCATAATCTCTAACTTCTTTTTCAGTTAATTCTCTGTATTGAAATCTAACAATGACTTCATTCTCTTTTATCTCAATTGGATTTTCATCGTCTAAAACAAAAAATCTCTCTTTCGTAGCTTTGTTTGAGGCTAATTCTTCTCTTGCAGTTGTTATTCTGAAAATTACTTTATAACTCCCAGCTTTAAAAGTGTAGTCCCTAAAAAGCAAACCTGTCTTAGTGTAATACTGCTCAGAGTTTGCCCAATATAGTTTTACTTCTTCGCCATTATAGGGAATGGCATATTTATGTCCTTTAATGGAGTATCTATATTGAGGAACAAAATCCCCTTCTTCGTAATAGCGAGAGAAGAAATTATAAAGGTCATTAAACACTTGATGTTTTATCTCTTCAATTTTGTCGAACACCTCTTTTTGAGCATTAACCTCAATATATTTTCTGCCCAATGGTGTCTCTCTAAATTGGTCTTTTAGGTCATAAGTCGGAGTAAAGGCATTATCCCCAAAATTTTTTGCTATCTCAGCCTTTAGTCTTTCAAGTTCTTTATTTATGCTCTCTAAAGATTTTTCTTTGTGCTTTTCAAAAGCCTTTTCCACAATGTCTGGGATCTTATCCTCAATAAATTCTCTAATTTGCTCCCTTTTATAATTAAGAATCCTGTAAATCCCGAAATCCAGATCCGAAGACTCAAACTGAAAGAGTCCTTTAAGAAGGTCTTGAAATTTCTTCAATGCTTCATTCATATTCTCTTCTCCCTTTTTCTCATTCTTATATTAAATTTTTTAAAATATTTTTTCAACCTGAAGTTTAAGTCTTGTTCAAATTTAAAACATGTCAATCTCCTTCATCCCCTATCTCTTTGTCTTCTGATTGATGGGGACTTAAAGTTGAGAAAATTCTAAAAGAGCTGCAGAGGGAAATTCCTGTGTCGTAAGGTCAAAGGGAACATATTTTTTTGTTGATGGGTCAATTCCCATTGCCCTTGCCATCTCAGGATATTTTTCCTCATGGGGCTGAACTCCTGAGGCAGGATGCAAATTTAATGGGGTTTTTAATCCTTTTTTCTCACACCAAAAAAGAAATCCTTGAGGGTCAGGAATAGAATTCTATTCCATGTGTAACCTGTCCATCCCAGCATGTGCCCAGCTTGATCAACATCTAAAATTCCAGAAAATCAGAACTCGAAATAATATAATCTCTTTTTAAAGCATACAGGATTTAAAGTTTCTCGTGGTTTTCAGACAGGAATTTTATATAAAACTAAGCGCTCTTCTCTCTTTTTCCTCTCCTTTCCTCAAAGAGGCTATAAATAACAGGGATAATCACAAGGGTTATAAAGGTTGAACTTGTGAGACCACCAATAACAGCCCTTGCAAGAGGTGTTCTTACCTCGCTCCCCTCTCCTATTCCAAGGGCTAAAGGAATCATTGCGATTATTGTTGTAAGAGCAGTCATAAGGATTGGACGGAGCCTTCTTCTACCTGCCTCCTTTATTGCCTCCATCAGCTCCATTCCATCTCTTCTTCTCAACAAGTTTGTATAATCAACAAGGAGAATTGCATTGTTAACAACAATTCCTCCAAGCATTATCAGTCCAATGTATGTTTGCATGTTAAGGGTTGTATCTGTAAGAATCAGGATTATAACAACTCCAATTATTGCAAGAGGAACTGAAAACATAACAATCAAGGGGTCTTTAAGGGACTCGTAAAGCATAGCCATTACCATGTAAACAAGGAATAGAGCCAGTATAATACTCATTATAAGTTCCCGATTTGCCTTCTGTTGTTCTTCATAATCTCCAGTGAAATTTATAGTGAAATCCCTTGGAACTGGAATTGTCTTAAGGGCACGACGAGCATCAGCAATAACAGAGCCAAGGTCTCTTCCAGCTATTTCAGCGGATACATTTATTATTCTCTCCCTATCCCTTCTTTCTATCTGCTGGGGTCCTTTCTGGGGTCTAACTTCAACAACATTCCTCAAACTTATCTGCTGTCCTTCTGAGTTGGTTATTGTAAGATCCAGAAGATCATTAACATCAAGTTTTTCAGAATCTTTTACCTTAACGAGAATTCTATACTCCCTCCCCCCTTCTCTGAACTGGCTCGCCTGGGTTCCCATCAGAACTGTCTGGATGAAACTTGCTATCTGGCTTACTGAAAGTTTCATGTCTGATGCTCTTTCCCTGTTAATAACAAGATGCTGTTCGGGAGCTCCTTCCAATCTACTAATTCTGACATCGGTAACACCTTTTATGTTCTCAACAACTCTTCTCACCTGCTCAGCAAGACTCTGGGCTACTTCCATATCGTATCCTCGAATTTCAATCTGCAATCTCTCCTCTCCACCACCACCCCTCATACCAAACATCAGCTGTGCACTCGAAGCCCTTACCCTTATTATTGCCCCTGGAATCCCTGAAAGCTTCCTGCTGAGATCTGCGGCAATTTCCATACTTGACCTTGTTCTCTTTGAAATCGGAACTAACTTTAATCTAATATTTCCCTGATTAGCTCCTCCTCTCCATCCACCTGTTCCAGCACTCTCCTCAATTGTATCAATTTCAGGAACAAATTGTTTTGCAAGAACAGAAACCTCTTTAAGCTTTTGGTCCATTACTGAAAGCCTTGTTCCCACTTCCATCTCAACGGTTATGGAAACCTCCCCCTCATCAGTCTGCGGGAGGTATTCACGCCCAACATATCGAAGAAGAAATATGCTTATTGCAAGAAGAATTGCGGTTATCACTATTACCTGGAATCTGTGACGGAGAGAATAGTCTAATATTTTTTTATAGAAGTTCTCCATATCAGAAAAAATCTTCTTAGCCTTAATAGCCAATTTGGATCTTTGAGCAACCCCTCCTGATTCTTCATCCTTAATAATTTTTGTTGCAAGCATTGGAACAAGGGTGAGAGCGACTATTAAAGAGCAGGCAAGGGAGAAGGCAACCACATAGGCAAGTTGCTTAAACATTATACCAGCAGCTCCCCTTATAAATAACATTGGCATAAAAACAATAATTGTGGTGAATGTGCTTGCAATAATGGCTGAGGTTACTTCCTTTGTTCCTTCAACTCCTGCTTTCATTATTGGCATCCCACTTTCTCTCAAACGGTAAATATTCTCAAGGACAACAATTGAACTGTCGACCATCATCCCTATTCCTAAGGCAAGACCTCCAAGACTCATAACATTTAGAGTGAAGCCATTGAAATAAATCAGAGTAAAGGTTGCTATTATGGAAATTGGGATTGAGAGGGCAATAACGAGAGTGCTCCTTATGTTGACAAGGAAAAATAGAAGGACAAAAATGGCGAGCAAGCCTCCATAAAGAGCTGAAGAGCCAACATTGTTAATTGCATCCCTTATATACTTTGCACTATCCCTTATTGCAATGAACTTAAACTGGGGATAATCCTCCTCAAGTCTTTTAAGTTCTTTGTAAACACCTTCTACAACCTTAACAGTATTCTGTCCTGATTGCTTGTAAACTGCCATTCTTACTCCGGGAAGGTCGTTCACTCTTGCTACCCTTGTGATCCTTCTGTAAGTATCTTCAACGCTCGCAATATCCTTTATCCTTATCGCTGCTCCCTCCCTTATCGCTACAATTGTCTCTTTAATCTGCTCAATATTCGTATAAACCCCCGGAATACGAATGACTATTTCGTAATTCCCCTTCTCTATTGTTCCTGCTGGAAGATCTATATTTTCCTGACGGATTTTGCTGATAATAAGATCAAGGGGTAAACCGAGAGCCTTAACTTTGTCGGGAAATAGATTGACCTGAATCTCCCTCTCATAACCTCCCCATATATCAACAGAGGCAACCCCTGGAACCCTCTCTATTCGATATGAAATTTGTTCATCAATGATCTTTCTTACCTGGATTGGATCAAGCTCACTAAGTATTCCTATCATGAGAATAGGCATCTGGGCAGGGTCAAACTTCCTGAGAGTTGGTCTTTGAACCTCCTCAGGAAATCTGGAAATTATCCTGTCAATTCTTTCCCTTATATCATTGGAGGCTTCATCAAGGTTTGTTCCCCATGAGAACATAACTCTTACAACACTTGAGCCCTGAGATGAAACTGAAAATATCTCTTCAACACCAGGAACAGAGCTTAATGCTTCCTCAATTGGTCGAGTTATTATCTGCTCAATTTCAGCTGGTGAAGTGTTTGGGTAAGAAGTGAAAACATTAAGGGTGGGATAGGTTATATCAGGCATAAGGTCAATGGGCAATCTGCTCAAGGAGATGAAACCAAGAACTATCACAACAAGGGTTAACATTGTTACGAAAATTGGATGTTTTATTGAAAACTCAGAAATATTCATTCCTTCCTCCTTCTCTGGTCAGGAAACTTTTTGAACTTCTGAGATGCCTCCCCTCTTTTTTCAGGAAGGATAATTCCCATTCCATCCTGAAGTAAGTGCTGACCAAGAACTACCACAGAGCCGGATATATCTGAAGGCTCAAGAATCTCTGCCCTTTCTCCCTCTATTATTCCAACTTTAACAGGCTTAAAAATTGCCTTTTTGTTTTGTATATCAGCAAGAAAAATACCCTGGGAATTCCCTCGGGAGACAATTGCGCTGAAAGGAACGATTTTTGCTTTTTCCCTCCTCCCAAACTCTATCTCTGCATTGACAAACATTCCTGGCTTAAGGAATTCTTCTTCATTTTCAATATCAATTTCAACCCTCGCCTGACGGGAGGTTTCTTTTAGCAAAGGAGCCAGTCTAACAACCTTTCCGTAGAACTTTTTATCAGGAAAAACACTGGAACTTACAGAGACATCCTGACCGATTTTAATTCTAAAATAATCCTTATCTGTTGCATAAATTACACAGGTGATAGGCTGGATTTCTATAATTGAAATGATTGGAGTATTTACAGATAGAAGAGCCCCTTCATCCACAAATCTCTCCCCAACATATCGGACATCACCCCCTGTCTCCCATGTGGCAATTATTTTTGTGTAGGAGAGGCGAACCTTTGCAGTTTCAAGGGCTGCTTCCCTGTTGGCAACCTGAGCTTCTGCAACTTTAAACTTTGCCTCCTGTGCCTGAAATTGAGCACGAACAGAATCAAATTGGGCATCGGAAAGAATCCCCTTCTTATGAAGAGTTTCTGCTCTTTCCAATTCCTTTCTTGCAAGCTCTAAGGCGCTCTTAGTTTCCTCAAAGTTTGCCTTCGCAACTTTCAAATCAGCCTCAGCCTGAGCAACCTGCTGTAAATATTCCTCATCATCAAGCTGGGCAACAATCTGTCCCCGATAAACCCTGTCTCCAATATTTACATAGAGTTTCTTTAATTTTCCAGAAACTTTTGGAGCTACAACAAACTGGGATTTTGGGATTAAAGTCCCTGAAAACTGCCCCACATCTCTAATAACTCCAGTTTCTATTGGACTTATCTCCACTGCTACAGCAGGTTGTCTGAATCCCCTTAGATCAGAACTTTTGATAATTGTCTTCCCAACTTTCCAGAAAAAGATAATTGCAAAAATGATAGAAATGACAATCAAAACTTTCAGGAAAACGCTTGCTCTTTTAATTCTTTCAATTATTTTCATTTTCCCATCTATCTCCTTCTATTTATTTTTCAGATAAAAAAAAATCAAAATTAATCATTGCTAAGAACGGATATTCCCCTTCGCTCTCTTCCAACTCCCATAACTCTGTCAAGGTTAGCGAGGGAAATATTGTAATCAATAAGGGCTTTTAGTTCCATTGTTTGAGCATTGGCTAAATCCCTCTGATACTGAAGAACAAGGTAATTGGTGCTCATCCCCACCTTGAATTTTTCAAGCTCAGCTTCGAGCTTTTTCTCAGCAAGTTCCCTTGCAGTTTTGTAAGCTTTTGCCCTCTGGTAATTTGTCTCAACTGCTCTAACCGCATTACTTATTTCAAGTTCAATCTGTTGTTCAAGACTTTTCAGCTTTAATCTTGACTGTTCAAGACCAAGCCAAGACTGTGCATAGTTTGCTCTTGTTATAACATTACTTACTGGTAAAGTAAGGGTAAAACCCATTGCCCAGTTTTTAAATCTTGAGTTAAGGGCATCTTTGAGGGCATCGGATTTTTTCCCTGGAATTTTCCCGATTATTATTCCTGTAAGAGGATTGTTATTAAGATAGAGAAGTTGATCACCAGAAATTCCAGGACTCCAGTAAGATAGGGTGAAGCGAAGATCAGGAAGAAGCTGGTTCCTCGAATAACTTAGATTGAATTCTTTGTTTTTGAGGTCAACCCTGAGCGCTTTAATATCTGGCCTTTTCTGAAGGGCAATGTTTAGAGCTTCCTCATAACTTACTTCCCTTTTCTCAAGGGTGGGAGAGTCCACTGGAACAATTCTTATATTTTTTACATTACCAATCTCTGCGATTAGATTAATTATTGTCTTGAGCTGGTCCTCGCAGTTTTTTACAAGTGCCTCTGCTTCAAGAATGTCAGCCTCGCGGGTGCTAACCTCACTTTCAGCTGTTAGAAGTTCTATTGGTGGAAGAGTTCCTGCTTCTATTTCAGCCTTGTTCTTTTCAAGGAGTTCTTGAGCCAATTTTAAAGATTGCTGACGAACCTTGAGGTTTTCTCTGCTATAGACAAGATTCCAATAGGCAACTTCTACATTGTATATTATATCTTCAATAACTTTATTAAAGTTCTCCTCACTAATCTCACGGTTATAGCTTGCAATAATTATATCCTTTCTTCCAAACTTGAAACCAAAACCAAAATCCTTTAATAATGGCTGACTAAAGTTCATTCGAAGGGTTGACCCAAAACGAGGGTTAATCGTCTGAAAGCTTCTATTGCTGTCATTTACATAATTGTATAAACTCAAGGAGAAGGAACCTCCTGAAGGAATATTCTGGGAAAGTTGTATTGTGTAATCATTTTGTTTGGTTACAACAACATCCGATGCCTCAAGGAAGGAATAGGAAGCTGTTCGAGTGTTTTGATCGTTGTAATTAAAACTTAAAGATGGAAAAAATTTCTCAGAAGCCATTTTCACATTCCAATCAGCTATTTCAGGAGTAAGCATCTCAGCTTTAAGGGTAAGGTTATTTTTTATAGCTTTCAGGATGCAATCTTCAAGGGAAAGCTCAAGAACCTTTTCTCCTTCCAAGCCTAAATTCTGAACTTTCTCCTGGTTGTAGGGGAGGCTAAAAAGATTTTGGCTTATGAATGAGAAGAAAAGAGAGAAAAATACTGATGTATATAAAAAATTTTTTCTCATCTTGTAAAAACCTCCTATTTTTTTAATATCTTCAAAAAGCCCTCAAAGTTTCAAGTATTATAAAACCTTTTCAGTTTATCAAATTCTTCTTGTTCCAAACTTGGAAATAACAACAATTCCTATTCCACATAAATCAACAAAAATTCTCATGAGAAGTGAAAAAAATGGGATGAAAGATAAAATGAAGAAAACTATAAAACCTGATAGAACCGCAATTGTATTAGAAAATTCATCTCTTTTTAATGCCTTTAGTATATTTGAACCAAGCCAGTGGAATATGGCAGTCCTTCCAAATAGAACAGCAAGAAATAAGCCAATCAGGACAATGATTAAAAATGGAATTCCAATTAAAAATAGACTGAGAAAGCCAAAGAAGACCAAAAAGACTAAAACTATTAGAAGGGATAGAAAACCAATCAGTAAGCTTTTCCATATGTTTTTATCCATCAAAAGGGAAGCTTCTAAGACATTCTTGGGGAAAATAAAATTGAAAATTAAAACCAGTAAAAACCAGCTCAAAAGAGCAACAATCTTTAAAAGAATTTCGTGGGGTCTTGATGGAAAGGAAAAAGCTCCTTTAAAAGTTGATTTTATAAAGGCTGGAAAGTTTCTTCCCGGTTTAAAATAGAACATATCACCTTCAATACATGTTTCCCTATCCTTCCTCAGTCTTCCACCAATAACAAGAAGGTCTCCACTTATCTTAGCTCCTTTGAGAACTGAAACCTTTGAGCCTATTCCAATAACATCATTTCCAACTGTTCCGTAAACATTTATGGAGCCACCTATTACAATAACAGACTTTTTTGCAGTTCCATGGATTGTTACCTCGGATCCAAAGGAGATTATATCCTTTTCATAGACCTCATCCTTCTCAATTATGATGTCCCTTTTCCCTTCACCATTTTCAGAAGGGAAGAAAAAGGGCTTTGGGAAAAAAAGTAAAAGGGATAGAATAACGCTAACTATTTTCATTTCTCAAACCTCTTCAAAGGAAGGTAATTCAATAAAATTAAAAATAATATTGTCGAAAATGTGAGGATAAGAAAGATGGCAAAAATTGGAAGAGCAAGGCTTGAGGATGCGGAGGTGAATTTTTTCAATACCTCAGAAAAACTTGATATTAATTTGTTAATTCCCATGGCAATTTTTATCATTGATTTAAAAACTTCCAATGCAAAGGAAATGTATTGGCTGGCGAAGGAAGAGAGCTCTTCCTTAGGAAAACCAGAAATTGAAATTAATAAAATTAAAAGGGAGGAGATGAGAATTGGGAATGAGGCAAGTAAAATAGAGATTTTTTTCAGAAAACTCTTCCTTTTCTCAATCTCAAAAAGAATCTCTTTGGAAAAATCTAAAGGGGCAGAAATCTTCTTAAAATCTCTCAGGGATTCAACATAGTCCTTCCTTATTTCAAAGGCTTCTCTGCACTTCTTACAACTTTGAATATGCTTCATGAAAATTTCCTTTTTTTCAGATGGACCATTCAAAAGTTCATACAAGTCTTCAATTTTAAGGTGCATTTTCATCCTCCAGCAATTTTCTTAAAATTTCCCTTGCCCTGAAAATCTTATTTTTAACAGTTCCTATGGGAAGATTCTTTATCTCCGCAATCTCATTGTAGGAAAGCTCATTAATATCCCTAAGAATTACAAACTCCCTTAATGGCTCTGGAAGAGCTTTTAATGCTTCTTCCAGTCTTTTGTAGAACATTTCTCTATCAAGATTTTTTACTGGACTCAAGCTTTGATCGGGTATATCCATTTCTTTATTTTTAAAACTCAAACTTTCTACGTTAAAATCTTTTCTTTTCTTCTTTCTCAAATAATCTATTGTCAAATTTGAGGCTATTTTATAAATCCATGTGCTAAAAGAGTAGCGAGGGTTATAGGTGCTTAAAGAAAAATAAGCCTTAATGAAAACCTCCTGTGCAAGATCCATTGCCTCATCCATATCAAGAATCATCCTGTATATATAGTTAATAATTCCATTCTGGTATCGGAGGATAAGAGCCTCGAAGGCATTCTTTTCTCCCTTGAGAGCAATCTCAACAAGCTCTCTGTCAGTTTTTTCTGGCATATCCTACTCATCATTTACCCTTTCAACTCATTATACGAGAAGAAAGGGAAATAGTTTATATATCCTCCAGATTGAAAATTTGAGGAGGAATTTTTATGTTCTTTAAGAATTTTTTCAGAATTATCCTATTTTCAGAGTAGTCAAATTTTACAATTATCTCCTTTATTTCACCTTTGAAATACTTAATCTCTATGGAGTTGAAATCTCTCCTCTGTTTTGGATAAAGAATTGTGCATTGCATTGGTGAACAATCCTTTTCCTTTAAATCAAAGTAATCTGAAATTTTCCCTCCAGTAAGAATAGAAAATATCTCTATCATATCATCCGTAACCCTCTCCCTCTGAATTAAACCCTCCTCAGGAAAAAATGTTAAAATTTCATCCCCTTTTAATATAAAAATTTTCTTTTCAGGCTCTTTATATTCCCATCGGAAAAGGGATGGTTTTTTAAAATAGATTAAGCCTCTTTCCTTAATCTGTTCTTTACTACCAGTATAGGAATAAATCTGCTCGAACTCTGCTTTGAAAGAATTGATTGAAATAAAATCCTTTTCTATTAACTGGAACTGAAAAAGTAATGAGAGAAGAAATAGAGTCATAATTTATTATACTTTTAATTGGAATTTTTAAAAACAGTTTAAAAAGATTAAAAGGAGAGGACTATTCCAGCCTTGATAAAGGTTCCATTAAGATTAAAATTAAATGGTCTTGCATTCTCAAATAGAGAGGGCTTCTCTCCTGAGAAGATAGCCCTTTCAAACTGATTTCCATCTACTTTGAAGGAGCCAAACCATAATGTCTGATTCTTTTCACTTCCTGAATTTTCCTTTTTGTAGCCACTCCACTCTAAGATTTCGTTCCATTTCAGCTCTCCCTTTATGTCTCCCAATTTAACATTTCTAAAAAAAGCATCTATGGAAAAAGAAAGGTGAGATATAATCTTGACTTCAAGTCCAATCCCTCCATGAAAGCCAGCTCCTTCAGAGTGGGTTGTTAAATTGGAAGTGTAATGATGCTTATAATTTTCCCTATCAGGGAAATTCTGCCAGAAATATTTGCTTTCCATATTAAATTTTAAATTGGCATAATAGTAACCTCCACCTGCAAAAAAGTTAGCCCTTAAGAATTTGTAGGGAACAGAAAATATCAAAGAAAGGGTTACAGGGAAAACATTAAGTTCATTCTTTGAAGAAAGTTCTATTTTGTCATAGCCAAGATTTCCTCCATGGTTATAATTTACTTCCGAAGAAGAACTCCAGATTCTCCTTGTATATCCAAGCCCAACACTCACTCCCAGGTAATTCAGGGGTTTGAAGATAACCTCGAAATTCCCCTCAGGTCCATCCTGTTTAAAAGGATAATTACTTTTTGAATAGT
>Ga0207433_10015612_pt1 | contig 10793 bp, 9 predicted proteins | sample YelNatPaOPGAMG01_FD_187559 | JGI IMG/M metagenome (GOLD analysis project Ga0207433, IMG submission 187559) | Hot spring thermophilic microbial communities from Obsidian Pool, Yellowstone National Park, USA - OP-RAMG-01 (SPAdes) (version 3) | ecosystem: Environmental > Aquatic > Thermal springs >...
CGATAGAGGCGGCCCGTGCGGGGCAACACGGAAAAGGGTTCGCGGTGGTTGCGGACGAGGTCAGAACCCTGGCCGAGACATCGGAGAAGAGTGCCAGGGAGATCGAGAAGCTCGTGGTCCAGATCCAAAACGAGGTCAAGGTGATAGCCGATGGTATCAATGGCTCCGCCAAGGCTGTGGAAGGCCAGGTGGAAAGGGGCAAGAAGATAAGCTCCCAGTTGGCCCAGATAGGGTTGGAACTGGCTGAGATGGTGAAGGGTGCACAGGAGATCGCATCTGGAGCTCAGCAGTCTGAGGTGGCAGCTCACCAAGCCCTCAAGGGTTCGGAGGCCATTGCCGCCTCCGCGGAACAACAGTCTGCGGCGGCAGAGGAGGTGGCCAAGACTGTGGCCGAGCAAACTACTGCTTTGCAGGAATGCGAGCAGAGCTCGCAGGCACTGGCAGAATTGGCTGAGGAACTCAAGAGCTCGACGGATATCTCGAAGAGCGCTGAGGAGTTGGCCTCTCAGGCCGAGGAACTCTCTTCAGCGATACAGGAAATCAACCGAGGGGCAACGCAGATCATGACTGCCCTAAGCCAGATCCGAAAGGGCGCCCAGACCGCGGCAGCAGCCACAGAGGAGTCGGCAGCAGCCCTGGGCCAGATAGAAAAAGGGCTGGAGATAGCCCAGCAAAGGACAATGGCAAGTCAGCGAAAGATGGAGGAGGTCCGGGAGCTCCTGAGCCAGAATAAGATGGCAGTTGAGGAACTCATCGCGGGAATTCACAGCTCGGTCCAGGAGACCCAGGCCAGTATAAGGCAGGTGAGGGACCTGCAAAGGGTATCGAGACGAATCGACAAGATAGTGGAGACGATAACCACTGTCTCGGTTCAGACGAACATGCTTGCTGTGAATGGTTCAATTGAGGCTGCTCGAGCTGGAGAGTTTGGTAAGGGTTTTGCCGTTGTCTCAACTGATATCAGAAACTTGGCCCGGGATTCGGCCGAAAACGCCGACCGCATAAAGGATGTCGTGAAGGCGATCCAGGATCAGATAACAGCCGTCTCCAATGACTTGGACGAAATAATGAGGGCGGCTGTGGCAGAAGCGGAAAGCGCCAAGGCCTCAACGGCGAACCTCGAGCAGATTGAGGTCGATATGGCGGAAATAAAGAGGGGAGCGGAGGAGATCCTCGCAGCGGCGAACGAGATATCAGCGGCCATTGCCCAGGTGAAAAAGGGAGCTGAGCAGATCGCTGCGGCGGCCCAGGAGTCGGAAAAGGCTGCTTCCGAGGCAGCGAGCGCTGCTGAGCAGCAAGCCAAAGGGGCAGAGGAGCTTGCCGCTGCGATAGAAGAGATAGCCTCTCTGGCTGACGAGCTCCAGAGCATGTAAGGAGGCGGCCATGGCCCAATCTTCTTTCGGTTCAAGGGTATCGGATCCAGTCGGTACGGCGGAGAGATCCTCTGACGGAAACCAATTCGTGGTGTTCATGGTGGAAAACGAGGTATTCGGGGTGGAGATGACTCCGGTACAGGAGATCATTAGGGTTCCAGAGGTGGTCCGGGTGCCCCTTGCACCCCCATGCCTCGAGGGGCTTGCTAACCTGAGAGGGGAGGTATTGCCCATAATTTCACTGAGGCGAATCTTTGGTTTCCCCGAAAAGGGCCACGATGAGGCCACTAGGGCAATTGTGATCAACCTCGGCCAACCCATGGGCTTTGTCGTGGATCGGGTCTCGAGCGTGGTTCGCGCGGAAGCCGAGCAGATACAAGGGGTTGATGGGAATATCCGCGCCACGGTGGACAGTGAGCTTCTCACGGGCATTCTGAGGGAAGTGGGGGGCCTTCCCATAGTGATGGTCGTCAACTTCGGCAGCCTGATAGCCAGGATGTTCGGTGAGGCGGATATGGCTTTTGAGGAGGCTGTGCTGAGCAAGGGCGAAGGAGCGGGGAGCTACGAGGAGAAGGAGGGCTATGGAGACGAGGTACAGCTAGTAAGCTTCTCAGTGGAGGGGCAAGAATATGCTGTGGAGATAAATTTCGTGCAGGAGATAGTTCAGGTTCCCAAGCTCTTCGTCCACGTGCCAAACTCTCCGCCCCATGTACTGGGGCTCATGACCCTGCGTGAGAGGCTTTTGCCCCTGATCAGCCTGCGCACCCTTTTCGGACTTGACCAGAGGGAGACGGACGATCGCAGTAGGGTGGTAGTCCTCTCCTTGGAAGGCAGGACTCTCGGGGTCGTGACGGACAGCGTCTCGGAGGTGCTCAGGGTCCCCAAGGAGTTGGTCGAGGACATTCCGGCCCTGGTTGCCCATAGGGGGAACATGGGTGAGATCAAACAGCTTTGTCGGCTGGAAGGTGGCAAGCGGCTTGTATCCATCCTATCTCCGGAGCGTCTGTTTCAACTTTCCCACGTGAAGGAGGAGTCAAAAGTGGCGATGGAAATGGAAGACCGAGCCAAGGAAAAGACGGCTTTGGGCGGTTCCACTGATGAGGAAGAACAAGTGGTCGTGTTTCAGCTCGCGGGGGGCGAGTTCGGTGTGCCCATAGAGAGCGTGCAGGAGATTGTACGGCTCCCAGAAGGGCTCACAAAGGTTCCCAAGGCCCCTGGTTTTGTCGAAGGGATAATAAATCTTCGAGGGGTTGTTCTGCCGGTTATAGATTTGCGCAAGAGACTGGACCTGGAGGAGTGCGAACGTAATGAGAGGCAGCGGATCATGGTCTTTGCCCTCAAAGGTACTACAGTTGGATTCATCGTGGACGCTGTGACGGAGGTCCTCAAGATACCAAAGAGGAAGATAGAGGCCTCACCAAGGCTTTCCGTGGAGCAGGCGAAGCTAATGGGGAGGGTTGCTAACCTGGAAGAGCAGAGAAGAATGATCCAAATGATCGAGCCTCAGCACCTCCTTGAGGAGGGGGAGTACAGTCAACTGGCTCAGATGGGATAGGGAGGGCCCCATGGCGATCAAGATCCTCATCGTGGACGACTCTGCCCTCATGCGGCGTCAACTCGTCGAGGTGTTCAAGAGGGCTGGGGAGTTCGAAATCAGAACTGCCAGAAACGGCCAGGAAGCGATAGAGGAAAACCTGAGCTTTGAGCCCGATGTCATCACCTTGGACATCAACATGCCAGTGATGGACGGCCTCACGGCTCTCGCCCACATAATGGCTCAAAGGCCAGTCCCCGTGGTCATGGTCTCCTCCCTCACGGAAAAAGGTGCACTTGCTACCTTTGAGGCCTTAGCTCTAGGTGCAGTCGATTATGTGGCAAAGCCCGGGGGGACCATTTCCCTTTCCATAGAGGAGATAAAGCAAGAACTGATAACAAAGGTAAGGGTAGCAGCCAGGGCCAAGCTCAGAGGGAGAAGGGGGTTTCGGGGCCAACCAAGGGAGGAACAAGGTAGTGCTCCAAAGCCCTCTCTGGAGCGCTGGCCAGATGGGACGGAGAAGCCTCAGGGGCTTGTGCTCATCGGGAGTTCCACTGGTGGACCTTCCACTCTAGAGCTAATTCTCCCCTCCCTTCCTGGGGATTACCCATTTCCCATAATAGTTGCTCAACACATGCCAGCCTCCTTCACCGGCCCCTTCGCCTCGAGAATGGACAACCTTTGTGCCCTGAAGGTGGTAGAGGTGAGGGAGCCCATGGAGCTAAAACCCTGCACCGTTTACATAGCAAGAGGGGGAGCTGATGTGGTCCTGACAAACCGATCGGACCGGGCGATGGTCGTCCCGAGGCCGGAATCCAAAAACTTCATCTGGCACCCCTCGGTTGAGATCCTTGGCCAATCCGCATTGGAGCATTGGGAGCCTGAGAAGCTCATCGGGGTAATGCTGACGGGAATGGGGTACGATGGGGCCGAGGCCTTCGCCGAAATAAAGAGGAGGGGAGGGCGCACAATCGCTGAGTCGGAAGAATCCGCCGTGGTCTTCGGAATGCCCAAGGAGCTTATAGCTCGAGGTGGCGCAAGCCTAGTCCTGCCCGCGCAAAGGATAGCCGGTCAGCTCATAGGTTGGGCGAGAAGGTAGGAGGGGGCGATGGCCTTTGTCAGAAGAAAACAGGACGAACCCATACCCCCTGGAGATCGGCGCAGCCGAGGCCGCGACCTTTCGGGACTCGTCGAGAGCCTGCAGAGCGAAGACCCAGCTGTGAGACGTTGGGCAGCCAGGGATCTGGCATCTTATCCGGAGGCTACTGATGCCCTGTTCCAGCAATTGATGGTCGAGAAGGTTCCCAGCGTGAGGGAGGCCATTTTCACGAGCCTCACCCTGATCGGTACTAGAGAGGTGGTGGAGGGGCTCATGGAGCTTCTGCGGAGCGATGATGCTTCCTTGCGCAATGAAGCCATAGAGGCGATGAAGAACCTTCCGGAAGCGGTGTCCCCCGTGATGGAGTCTCTTTTGGCTGATCCCGATTCCGATGTCAGGATCTTCGCCATCAACATCCTCGAGTCTCTCAAGCATCCCAACGTGGAAAAGTGGCTCATTGAAGTGCTGAGGGATGAGGAGCACGTCAATGTCTGTGCCGCGGCAATCGATCTATTGGGCGAGGTGGGAAGCGAGATGGCAATCCCTGCTTTGGAAGAGGTGAGGGAACGCTTTCCTGACGAACCCTTCATCGAGTTTGCAGTTGACCTGGCATTGAAAAGGATCGGAGAGAGCTGAGAGATGACCGAAATACCGATAAGTGATCAGGACTTCCAGAAGTTCCGGGAGTTCTTTTACAGAAAGACGGGCATATATTTTGACGATTCGAAGCGATACTTTGTGGATAGGCGCCTCTCGGAACGGATCATCCGTACAGGGAACTCGGATTTTCGTCGCTATTTTAACTTCCTGCGTTTTCAAGCGGATGGAAACGAACTGCAAGCCCTGATCAACTCCATGACCGTCAATGAGACCTTTTTTTTTCGTGAAGAATATCAGTTCAAGTGTTTGGTCGACTCTATGCTTCCAGAGATTACAAAGGGAAAGCAGCCAGGTAGCAGGATACGCATATGGTCCATTCCGTCGTCTTCGGGCGAAGAACCGTACTCCATTGCCATGTATCTAATTGAAAACTGGAAAGATTTGGATCTGTGGGAGGTGGAGCTGATAGGCTCTGATATCGATACAGAGGCCCTGGAGAGGGCAAGAAGAGGCGAGTATTCGCCCCGTTCGGTTCAGAACTTGCCCAGTAGCCTACTGCATAAGTACTTCACTCCGCTACCCAATGGGAATTTCCTGTTATCCGAGGAGCTACGTCAAGCGGTCGAGTTCACACGGGTGAATCTCATGGATCCTGCCCAGACCAGGTCTTACCGGAATTTTGACATCATTTTCTGCAGGAATCTTCTCATCTACTTCGATGAGGTATCTAGGAGGCAAGCAGCCGAGGTTCTATTCGATGCCTTAGTCCCCGGTGGTTTCATATGTCTTGGTCACTCGGAATCTATGAGCAGAATAACCTCCCTTTTTAGGGTGCGAAAGTTCTCTCAAGGAATAGTCTATCAGAGGCCGGAGGAAACATGAGCCAGAGACGCATTTTGGTTGTCGACGATGCCTCCACCGTGCGGCTTTATTACAGAACTATTTTGGAGAGAGAAGGCTACGCGGTTTCCGAGGCAGTCAACGGATTGGAAGGATTGGAGAAGGCCCTCAGCGCTAGCCCTCCTTTTGACCTCTACATTGTGGACGTCAACATGCCGAAACTCGATGGCTACGGCTTCTTACGCGAGCTTCGCCAACAGGCTTTGCCCCAGGTGCCAGCTCTCATGATATCCACAGAGGAGGGTCAAGGCGACAGGGTCGAAGCCTTAAGGGCAGGTGCCAACTATTACCTAGTTAAGCCGGTCAGTCCGGAGGAACTCGCGGCGTATTGTCGTTTGCTCCTTGGGAATGGAGGGGTGCGATGAGTGAGCTGCTCCAAGAGTTCATTGCTGAAGCCAGGGATTTTTTGCAGGAGATTGGGGAAAAACTCATGGCCCTGGAGGATGATCCCCAAAGTGCCGAGCTTTTGGGAGAGCTATTCCGGTGCGTGCACACCCTCAAGGGAAACAGCGGGCTCTTTGACCTTCCGGAAATGAGTAAAGTGCTCCATGCAGCAGAGGACCTGATGGACGCAGTGAGAAGCCATCAGATCCAATACTCTCAGGAGCTCGCAGATACTTTGCTCGACGCCATGGACTTTGTGGGCCAGTTGCTGGACGAGCTCGAGACATCAGGGAAATTGGACCCCTCTCACGGGGGACGATCAGTGGAGCTGGTCCGTTGCCTCAGGTCCTTGATTCGGACGGCCGGGGAGGCTTTGGAGGAGCTCAGTGCCGACAATTCCCCCCGAGACAAAAAGGAGACGTCGGGAACCCCCGTGTCGCTGTCCATTGGGGAGATTCCAGAGGGGGCAAGGCTCGAAGCTTTTCGCACGGGAACAAAGGGCGTCCCCCTTTTCATCGTCTCATACAGGCCGGAAGAGGAATGCTTCTTTAAGGGAGAGGACCCATTCTATCTCAGCAGGATGACACCGGGCTTGATCTGGGGGACGGTTTTAGGGCGTGGTGGGTGGCCATCCTTGAAGGAATTTGATTGTTACCGATGCACGCTGGATTTCCACTTCCTTTGCGCAGCCCCGAGATCCGAACTTGAGGATCACTTCCGTTACGTCCTGGATCAGGTCTCTCTAAGGGCTCTCTCGCCCCTTGAGCTCGTTATTCCTCAGGGGTTGGTGGGCGGTATAGTGGATTCAGAGGCCTTCGTGTCGCGAGCACTCGAGTTGTTGGAAAATGATGACTTTCTCAACCTGAAGATCCTGGCGGAAAAGCTGACCTTGGAGCTCAGCGAAGTATCCTGGGCGGCCTCTGTCCTGAGATGGCTCATTGCCATGGTAGAGGCATCACCCCAATACAAGGAAGAAATGCGAAGGCTCCTCCTTTGTCTCAAAGCGGGGATTCAACCCGATTGGAGAAAGGAAGAGCTGGTCTGCACAGAGGAGACATGGGCAAATCCCTCCTCAGCCCAAAAGCTTCACGAGAAGCTCCGGGAACTTTCTCCCGATGAGGCGAAGCGCGTTCTAGCTATTCTTTGTGCGCAGAGAGAGGTCCTGAGCCTAATGGAGGTGGACAGAGGCTTCCAGGGCCGGATGGAGGCTTGCGCTGCCACTATCTCGGCTTGTCTGTGGAGATTGGGAGAGGGAGCTCCGGCTGTCCAGGGATTGCTCTCGAGTTGTCTGGAGGGCCTGACTGTCACTCCCCTTCTCCATTGGCTCGATGAGCTCTTAGGGGCCTCCCGGGAGGCCGTGGACATCCAATTGGCCGATGATGGACAACCTCAGGAGCGGCCCCAAGAGGTTTCTCGAATGGATTCCGGGCCAAACGAGGAAGACGAGGCACTCAAGCTTGGCCGTCCCATTGAAGAGCGTCGCGCAACCAAGGCCCTGAAGGTCGACCCGGCTAAGGTGGACCAATTGATGAACCTAGTGGGAGAGATGGTAGTAGCGAAGAACTCCCTTCCGTACCTGGCCAGCAGGGCTGAAAACGAGTTCGGCATCCGCGAACTTGCCCATCAGATAAAGACCCAATATGCGGTCATCAACAGAATAGTCGAGGAAATGCAGGATGCGGTAATGAAGCTCCGGATGATACCCCTTTCCCTCATCCTCCAGAGGTTTCCCAGGATGGTGAGGGACCTCTCTCGCAAGCTGGGGAAGAAGGTGGAACTGGTGTTGGAGGGTGGGGAGACGGAAGTTGACAAGAATATCGTGGATGCCATCGCAGAACCATTGGTCCATTTGATCAGGAATAGCCTTGACCACGGAATCGAGATGCCTGACGAGCGAGCTGCAGCCGGCAAATCGGCTTGTGGCCGCATTGTGGTCAAGTGCAAACAGGAGTCGGACGGTGTGGTGATAGAAGTCACTGATGATGGAAGAGGTATAGACCCCTTCCTGATCAAGCGCAGGGCTTACGAGAGAGGCCTCATTAGCGGGGAGACCATGGAGAGAATGAGCGATCAGGACGCGATCAATTTGATCTTCGCGCCGGGATTCTCCACAGCCCAGGACGTCTCTGATATCTCGGGCCGCGGAGTGGGAATGGATGTAGTCCGCAGCGCTGTGGAGAGGATTGGGGGCTCTGTGAAGGTAACGAGCGAGAAAGGAAAGGGCACTGGGGTGATTCTGCGGCTGCCTTTTTCCATGGCAGTGACCAAGGTGATGATGGTCCGGTCCGACTCCCAGGTCTTCGGGGTGCCAATGGAGCAGGTCCTGGAGACCGTGAGGATTCCCATTTCCAACATAAACTCCTTCAAAAGGAATAGGAGCGCTGTGCTTCGCGGTCGCATAGTGCCCCTTTTAGCCCTCAACGAACTTCTGGGCATCCCCTCCGAGCCCGTGGCTAGCGAGAACGGGGAACTGGCGGCACTGATCATTCGGTCCAGGGAAGAGAAAGTAGGCTTACTGGTAGACGATTTTGACGGGGTGCAGGAGGTGATCTTAAAACCACTCCCAGGGGACTTGGCCAGGATATCCTGCTACGCCGGAACTGCAATCCTGGGCGATGGCTCAGTTTTACTAGTCATAAATCCAAAGGAGATGATCCAATGGCAGTAGAATACGGCGAAGAAGTCGTGAGGATGAGGGAGGTAGTCTCCGTCGAGGAGGCTGAAGACATCCTCAGATGGCTAGAAGGGAAGGAGAGGCCCCGGATTGATCTCGGCTGCTGCACCCATCTCCATGCAGCAGTCCTGCAGCTGCTGATGGCCACGCGGCCTCGGGTCATAGAATGGCCTCGAGATCCGGATCTGAGGGCTTGGCTTGAGAGGGCATTGAGAGGCGAAGGAGGAGAGTGAGATGCCAAGGACTGTTTTTGTGGTCGATGATTCCAATGTGGTGATAGCGAGCCTCAAAAAGACGTTTGAGATGGTAAACTTCAAGGTAGAGACGGCCAAGGACGGCTTGGAGGCCCTGGAGAGGGTAAGGAGTGGGTTCAAGCCAGATCTAATACTGACAGATGTCCACATGCCCAATATGGATGGGCTGGAATTTATAAAAAATGTTCGACCGATTCTTCGTTTCACTCCGATCTTGGTACTTACCACAGAAAGCCAAACAGCAAAAAGGGAACAGGCAAAGAAGTTGGGAGCAACGGGTTGGCTGGTAAAACCGATTTCAGGGCCAGACCTGCTCAAAGTAGTCAAGCAGATACTTCCGGGAAGTTGACACTGCCATGATCAGATTGCGCCGGTTAATTACGACAAGTGCGACTTGCTTCCTAACGGCCTTTTTACTGGGAAGCCTTGCTTGGGTCTCATATCCCCTTCTGAAATCCACAGTAACATCCCATCGGGAGATGTTTTCCCTGGCAGTCGGGATGGCGGCGATTCTCACGGGAGTTGGCATTCCGGGTTTTCGGGTCCTGGCAAGTTTTATCCTCAAAGGCTTGGGAAGGGGAAGGCTTGTTGTGAGGCTACCTTCGATGGGCCTCCGACATGTCCAGGGCTGGTCTGGAGAGGAGGTTAGGATGCTGCCCCAACTTGCCTCTCTATTGTGCGCACATCTCGAGAATGTCAATTCCACAACCGAGACGAACGCACTTCGGATAATGGAGGCACTCGACCACATCCGCGAGGAAAGTAGCGAACTCTTGCAGAAACTGAGGCTCACAACCGAGGCAGCGCAGAGCCAGATGCAATCAACTCTTGCCCGAAGTACCAACACATTGTCGGAAATCCGGGCCTATGTTGGGCGTCGGGAGGAGAAGATCCAAGAGGACACGGAGCGTATCTCCGTGGTGCTGAAAAGTGTCAAGGATCTCATGGAATTCACGAGGGCCACAAGGGGGATCTCGGTCCAGACCAAGATATTGGCCCTCAATGCAGCGATAGAAGCTGCGAGAGCGGGTGAAGCTGGGCGTTGCTTTGAGGTAGTGGCGAACGAGGTTCGGAAGCTGGCATTGGAGAGCGAGAGGATCACCAACCACATAGAGTCAAAGCTAGGCGAGTTCGTGGAGGTGACAGAGGCAAATCTCTCCTCCGTGGCCGATTTGAAGTCCATCATGGAAGAGAGGGAGCATCTGTCTAACCTTGTTGCCGACATCGAGCAAGTGCAACAAGAGGCGAACCGTCTCCCGGCTCTGACTATCGAATGCCAAAAGGCAATGGAGAAGATTTATGGGGACATCCTCACGGCCCTCGGTTACATGCAGTTTCAGGATATAACCCGTCAACAGATCCAACATGTCCAGATGGCCCTGAGGAACCTAAAGGATTACTACCAGGGGCTCGAGAGAGGGGCGGAAGGTCGCTCCGGGCGACCACTGGGCTCACTAGAAGAGCAAATCAGGCAACTCAAGGAAGAGTATGTGATGCAATCCGAACGCTCGACACACGAGGAGGTCATGGGAGAAGGTGCCCCGCAAGCTCAAGATGGTCCGAAGATAGAGCTTTTTTGAACGAGCTAGGACTAACTATCACGTGCGAGCCTTCCCTTTGGAGAGCACCTTATCCCTCCCTCACTTCGCGGGAGCCCGGCGGAGTGACGGCTTTCAAGGGCTAAGCCAATGGGAATTCCGCCTCGGACTCTTGGCCCGAAGAGGAAGCCTATCGCAATCCCCAGGGATCCATGGGCTCCCCTGCCATTACTTGAAGCGTCACTGGGGGAAGGCCCATCCTTCTCAGAGCCAAGTCAAGATCTTCCCTTTCGCCCGAGGACCAGAGGAACTTCAGATACTCCCCAGCGTCTCTTGAGGCGTACCAGCATTCGCCGAAAAGGGATCGGAGATGCTCCCTCAATATCACCTCCCCGGCCCAGGCCCTGAGATAATCGGCACTGTAGAGATCTTCTTCA
>Ga0207433_10015620_pt1 | contig 10788 bp, 7 predicted proteins | sample YelNatPaOPGAMG01_FD_187559 | JGI IMG/M metagenome (GOLD analysis project Ga0207433, IMG submission 187559) | Hot spring thermophilic microbial communities from Obsidian Pool, Yellowstone National Park, USA - OP-RAMG-01 (SPAdes) (version 3) | ecosystem: Environmental > Aquatic > Thermal springs >...
AATCCGTACTGATACCCAGCTTCCATCTGTAAATGGATCCGCTCATTATCGGAGTATCCAGGGCTACGTAGATGAAACGGTTGAGATCGAATTCGCTATCTATTGCGATATGTACATTACCCTTTTCCGGTAACTGCTTGAGTACGATAAACTGGGGATTGAATTTGGAAAAGTCTATCCAGGCAACATATGCCCCATTTTCTTCTGTACTACCGACAAAGACGATTTCCTCGCTTACTTTTCCCGGAACGACCAGATTTCTAAGCGGCGCGGACACCGTATGATTGGTTGATTCCATGTTTGTATTGATTGTTTTTCCCAGTATCCAGGAGGAGCCGCTCTGTACTATGCGGCGCAGACTGTAATCACCGAGTATATAAATCGTACTGTCGTTAAAGAAACAAAGATCCCTTACCCGCATGCCTACAGGTATCTCCTGCCACGTCTGTCCCATATCCGCGGAGAAGGTAATATTTTCGGCGGAGAGGTCGGCAAATGCCACGCACTTGCCGCTGGCATCTTCGCGGGGATTAAGGCGCAGTATTGTCCCTGTATCGCTGGTGCGGCGGGTAAGGATTCTTTCCCAACGATCACCCAGTGGATCACTGATGCTTCGCCATACGCTATCGAAGGTGATATTTTCGCTGGATGTAGTATTATCGTTGATAGAAGAAAGGTAAAGGATGTTTATTTGATCGGTATCTTCTTTCCCTTCGGCTATTTCGTGTGCACCAGCATCTGAAAGGTAGTTGATGTATGTATCTATCAATCCAATTTGATTCCATGTACGGCCATTATCGGTGCTGCGCGAAAAGGCCGATTCATCCAGTGAACATCCGGCTTTTTTGGCAGTCGGCCATTGTCCTGGAGACAATCCTGTTCCGCCAGACGTGGTGTTTTCGGAGCTTGTACCGCAATAAGCGATCTGGCTGTCGGTTCCCCATTTCAATATGGCGTTGGCGCGACCACTGCGGCCTCCGCCTGTAGGTGATTTGTATAGATCAGATGGAAGCCACGTGGCACCTCCGGGCGTTACTGTCTGGGGGTTTGAGCACTGCCAGATATTAACCATTCCTCGTTCAGGCGGTGTATTCGCCTCACCCGCCAGAAGTATTCCGGTGGCTTCACTGCCCTTATATGCTATGGACGCTATACGAATACCGGCAACCGGAGGCGTTATTTTATAGTCCGGTCGGGAAAGATTGGTATTGAGATATACCACGGCGGATGGGGTTGTATTATCTCCGGTTAGTATACTGGCAAAACATGCTCTCTGATTAATCAGGTCACCGTTGAAGTCCGAAGGCAGCTCAAGGCATGATTTTATGATATTATCCCAGCCGCCCGGTATTATATCGCTTTTAATTTCTATGGGATAACCCGCATAGTCTGTATCCCAGTAAATGGCAGTTCCAGTATTCCTGCCGAGATGTAGAAGCGTCTGATTTTCAGTACTTGATATCACCGCAATGGTCCTGTCTGCATCGTAGTTTGGCGAAAACCTGAGCGAGCTGAAACTCTGCTTCAGGAGGCTGGATTCTCCGCTGGTATCGATCCAGCTGACAAAGGATGTAGTACTGAACTGGCAGGTAAATACCCTGCCGGGGATCTTGCCTGGGCTGACTATGCTTCTTGTGCCAACTGCAATATCTCTGACCGTACCTGAGCCAGCATAATTCGAAGAAATATCAATGCAACTGATGTATTCATCGACCAGTTCGGGGAAACCGGCCGAACGCCAGGTTGCGCCTCCATCGGTGGAGTAAAATATCTGCCCCGGCCCCCCTCTACTGTCTGTTACTGCCATGATGAAATTAACATCGTCGGGAGCTATAACAATATCCCATGTCCGTTGAGAGGCACCTGCACGCATGAGCCGGTCGCTTATATTCAGCCATGTATAGCCACCGTCGATGGACTTATAGGTTCTGTTATCCGATGTATCCACGCAGTAGAAGGTGCGGTCATCGTATCCGACAGCCATAGCGTTTATCTCACAAGGGCTCACTATAACGTTGGCCGGACCTGTTGATGGGGTATTTACAATACGCCAGCCCAGTGTGCGTGTATCGGCAAGCGCTCTATCCGGAACAAAAGGTACTAAAGTACTAAGACTAAATAACGATAGCAATAAAACACTGCTCAAGACCTTAATCAGGTATCTATTCAGCGCGGCTGCCATATGGAGCACAGGATGTATCCCGTTACACAGTGTATTTATATTTAACCACTTTAACCGAAATCTACCATAAAAAAGGTGCTATTTGCAAAATACAAAATCACGTGATAGATTAAGCTAAATGAACTCAAACTACGATTAGAAAAGATTATTATAGGTTGAGTGGTGTAATGAAATGATAGAGATCGTGGAATCGTTGCAGCCCATATCACATGATATGGCCGTTAGCCAGATGGTCAAAATGATGCTTGAAGGGCGTATAGACGAAATAAGGCCGCAGCTGGATTTTAAACAGGGCGGTGTGACCTATCCGCAGGTAGAAGGGATGCTGGGACAATCTCCGGCTGAGGTTGCGGATATCCTTGGCAGGTTAACTCAGGAAAACATACTTGAATCGCACTTTTATGACAGGCTGATATTTTGTCCGGCCTGCAATTCGATGAACTTGAGACCGAGTATCAGATGCCCTAAATGCGGGTCAGCCAATATCACCAGGGGTCGGGTATTCGAACATTTTGCCTGCGGTAAGAATGGACTTGAGGATGAATTTTTGGCCGGTGGAAAATATATATGTCCACACTGTGGAAAGCAGCTCAGATTTCTCGGCACCGATTACAGAAGTCTGGGTTTGAATTATAAATGCCATTCGTGCGGTGCTATATCGAATGAGATTGCCATTAAATGGCAATGCATGAGCTGTTTGCTGATTTTTGCCGATGTGGAAGCCAGAGTTCAAACTATTTTTTCATACAGGTTAAATGAAAAGAGCCGCAGCTGGCTGGAATTTGACATGAATTATAAATCAAAATTAATTGATTTTTTAAGGCGTCAGGGGTACGAAGTTTTTGAAAAGGCTGTGGTCAATGCCGGGCATGGTTCCGGTGCCAATCATATGCTTGATGTGCTTGCACGGAGGGATGATGGGTTCATAACTCAGATAATTGGAATAGGAATCGCAATCAATGGCGATGATGAACCGATCGGATTGGAAGAGGTATTCAGATTTGATAACAAGGCTTACGATCTGGAAATTCACGATAAGCTATTGCTGGCTGTTCCGGGGCTGAATAACGAAGCAAGACAGTTTGCTCGCAGGCAGAGAATTAAATCGTTTGACATAAAGGAACTGGATACCTTTTTAAACGATATTAGCAATTATCCTGCGAAGCCGGTAAAAAGAGTTCCTTTCATATATAAGAGCAGAGGTCAGTTACTGGAATATCTTAACGGTCAGGGATATAAAATCGAGGAAAGGGCCAAAATCCGTGGCCGTTCGGGCGCAGAATATATCATAGATATCATCGCTTATTTTGACGATGGGCTGTTTATTCATACAATTTCTATAGGACTGTTATCAGCCGAGATAGAAGTCGGTCTGGAGGCGGTATCTGCTTATGATACAAAGGCCTATGATATAGGGATACATGACAAAATCCTGGTGGTTTCACCGAGAATGTCGGTACAGGCTAAACAATTTGCCGATCAACAGCGTATCAGGGTAATAGAGGTGGCAAATCCTGATGGCCTGAAGTGATTGATTTAAGGATAAAAGCATGCCGTACGATAATATCGATCAGATGGTATCCTCTGCGGGTACAGGTGGGACTGATGGCAAAAATGTGGCCAAGCTTAATATGACCTACCAGGTTCCCATGCCGGCTGCATTGCAGGTGATACCGGAAGATGTGGCCCGGAAGTATAATATCATGCCGCTTTCGCTTGACGGTAATACACTGCGGGTATGCATGTCTGATCCCAGTGATATTATTACCATTGAGAATTTATCTATATATACAAAAAAAAGGATAGAGCCAGTTTATGCTTCTGAAATTGATATAAAAGAGGCAATAGATTATAACTATGGGGGACGTGGTTCAGAGGGAATGGGTGGAGCCGGGGGGGGAAAAAGCCAGATAGGTGGGAGCCTTGAGGAGAAGGTGTCTGCAGACGAAGTTGCAGATTCACCGGCGGCCCGGCAGCTGGAAAAATTACTGGACGAGGCTGTCAAAGCACGTGCTTCTGATATACATATTGAACCGGATGAAAACAGGGTACGAGTGCGTTACAGGGTAGATGGGATATTACATGAAGTGGCTTCACTGCCGCTGAGCATCCATTCCAGTTTGATTTCGCGGGTAAAGATATTGTCCGACATGAATATAGCAGATCATCGGAGACCACAGGACGGTCAATTTACATTTGAATCTGATAGAAGAAGGATAGATGTACGGGTAGCTACTATTAATACGGTTAATGGTGAAATGTGCGTACTTCGCCTGCTGGATAAGTCGATGGCGGCATTATCATTGCCGCAGATAGGATTTCTGCAGGAGAGTCAGGAGCAGTTTGAAAAAATGCTGATGATGCCGTATGGTATGGTGTTGATCAGCGGTCCTACCGGAGCCGGTAAGACGACGACTCTATATGCGGCGGTAAATTCACTGGATAGCGTTGGCAAGAATATTATTACCATTGAAGATCCGGTTGAGTACCGCTTTGAAAACATCAATCAGATACAGGTAAATATAAAAGCCGGTCTAACTTTCGCCAGCGGTCTGAGGTCGATAGTACGGCTCGATCCTGATGTGATACTTGTAGGCGAAATCAGGGACAGCGAGACGGCCCAGATAGCGGTACAATCAGCTCTAACGGGTCATCTGGTTCTGTCCTCAGTACATGCCAATGACACTACAGGTGTTATTTTCAGACTTATCGACCTTGATGTTGAACCGTTTTTAATCAGTTCGGGTGTTATAGGCATTATTGCTCAACGCATGGTGCGCCGTGTCTGTCCCCATTGCGCACGCAAAGTGACCGTGCCGCTCGTTGAGCAGATGGCGTATGAAAGGGAGATGAGCGAAAGCCGGAGCGAATTCATGTATGGCGCCGGCTGCGATAAATGCTTGAATTCAGGCTATCTGGGAAGGACTGCTATATTTGAGATAATGACCATAACCGATGAGTTGCGCAGGATGATTGTCGGTGGTGCCAGCAGCACGGATATACGGGCAATGGCTCTTAACCAGGGTATGGTACCGATTGCCCGGGACGGCATGATGAAGGCTCGAGCAGGGATAACCACTCCCTTTGAGGTCCTGAGGAATGCCTATATGATCGAATAAAAGGCAGTTAGCAGGAAAATTCTGAGGTACCTATGGCAATGGAATTCGAATATGTTGGCTACACAACGGATCGTAGGATTGTTAAAGGAAAGATTGTAGCTGATAATGAGAATGAGGCCGGCGTCAGGCTGGAGCGCGGCGGCTATCAGGTATTAAGCCTCAAACATATAAAGCCGTTTATCTCGGATAGCCCCACTTTTACCCTGTTTAAAGGCGGTATCAAGCAGGAAGAGATCATTATGTTTTCACGCCAGCTTGCCCTTCTGATCGAATCGGGCGTGGGCATAGTTCAGGCACTGGAACTTCTCAGAGCACAAACAGCCAACAGGAGGTTTTCTTCCATTCTGGCTGCTATTGTAACCGATCTGAGGATCGGACTTCCCATATCTGTGGCACTGGAAAAGCATCCGGAAGCATTCTCCAAAATGTACTGTAAAATAATCGCAGTTGGTGAGCAGACAGGCCAGCTTGAGAGTGTGCTGCGCAATCTGGCCAATTATGCCGAACAAACTACCGCGGCCATCAAAAAAGTAAAACAGGCCATGACCTATCCTGCCATTGTGTTTGTCCTTGCCATACTCGTGGGCATACTGGCGGTTACTTTTATCCTGCCACCGATTGTAAGGATGTTTAAGGCTCTTGGCGGCAAGCTCCCTTTGATCACTCAATTGCTAATTGATACAGTGGGATTTTTCTCCACATACGGCCTGCATATCGCTGTTGCTCTGGTGGCGATCATCATTATCATTTATCTGTATTTACGTACCCCGGCGGGTGCCTATCAGAAAGACAAATTGTTGCTGACGGTGCCGGTTATCGGACGTCTGAACCTGTTGAACAATCTTGCACGGATCTGCCGCAGTATATCGCTGCTGTTCAAATCGGGATTGCCTTTGCCGGACATACTTACACTGACGGCGGAATCAGCCGGCAACAGGGTGGTTGCCGGAGCTCTGCGTGAGGTTGGTCAGGATATCGTAAAGGGCGATGCACTGACGGTATCAATGCGTAATAAACCTGTTTTTTTACCTCTGCTGATTGAGATGACCAGAGTTGGCGAAGAGACGGGAAATCTGGATAACACACTATCGATTGTGGCTGAAAGCTTTGAGATTGAGGCGGCGGATAAACTGCAGACGTTGCTGGGAATGGTTGAACCGGCTATGACTATAATTATCGGGCTGGGTGTAGGTTTTCTGGCATTATCGATATTCGTACCGATTTATTCCAGCCTCAGTCTTGTCGGAGGGTGATGCTGTTGATCGGGTGTCGATTTGCTCGAGAACAGGGGATAACGCTGATGGAAACACTGGTTGCCATCTTCATACTGGCAACTGTGGGTATGACCATAACGGCAAGCATGTACACTATCGTCAAGAATGATGAGGTTGCCCGCATCCATATTTCGGCTGAAAGCCTTGTACGCAACGAGCTTGAATACGTCAAAGCTATAGATTATTTAAAAGCCCCATGGGAATATCAGTTACCCGGTAATCCGCCGTCTTTTGATTTAAACCACAACAGTTTGCCCGATGGATATGATGGATATGCCGTATCTGTCGTCGCTGAGGCCATACCGGGCTGTGACGATGATATTCAGAAGATAACTGCCTCGGTAACTTATCACGGACAGCAGGTGCTGAGGATAGAAACATACCGGAATAAGTGAGTGCCAGTATGACGGCTTATTTACATAAAATGGATAACGGTGGTTTCGGTCGATTGCTGTTGAGATGCCAGAATGGATATACGCTGGTCGAGTTGCTGGTTGTAATATCGATACTGGCAGTTTTGACGTCGGTAACGGCGATTACCTTTTCCGCCATCACCATTGTAGGGACGCGAACTGCGTCGCAAAACATGGTTATAAGCCAGGTTCAGATGGCAGGTGACTGGATATCAAAGGATGTGGTGAGCTCGTGCAATGTTACAGCGGGCTCACCCGGTAGCTGGCAGTGTTCCATGCAGAGATATATCTGGGATGGCGCGGATAATGTAACATTGCAACGGGTCAGCTATGTGATAGAAGATGGCATTCTTAAAAGAAAAGTTGAGGATGGTGCAGGGGTCGAGGTGGCAAGGTTTATTTCAGGGCCCGGTACGGATACCACTTTTGTAGCATCCAGCGAAAATAACACGTACCTTTTAACGGTTTCATCGCAGTTTAATGAGGCCAGCTTTAAGAGGGTGTATAAAATTAAATGTAAAAGCCCCTGATGGGAGAATTCTCATATGGTTTTTAAATTGATAAAGAATTTGCTGGTTGACCAGCGTGGAATAGCCATGCCGATGGCTTTGCTTCTGATGGCGGCTGCTGCCTTTGTTGTTATGCCGGGGCTGTCGGCTACGGGCAGTTTGCTTACCATCAGCCGCAACCTTGAAGATAAAACCAAAGCTTATTATTCTTCCGAAGCCGGGATTGCATACTCCCTCTGGAAATTCAAACAGTCTGTTGCCGAGCCGTCTTTTCCTTTGGTATTAAATAATATTAATGGCGGGGACGTTCAACTGAATTTACTCAAACATGAAGTTGCAGCAGATAACAGCGTTATATATACCGTCCAGGCAGCTACTGTAAATGGCTTTATAAGTTCATCGAGGATCGTGGTTAAGATCAAAAAGGGAGGAGATCAGGGTAACAACCTGTTTGATCAGGCCGTTGTAAGTTTGAATGGGGATATTTCGTTAAGTGGAGGATGCAATATCTTTTCGGACGACGTTAAAATAATCGACTACTGTGACTCGGCATGGACCCAGGATAAATCTCAGCCGAGTAAAGGCATAAGCTGTTCCAGGGTGAGTTCGCCCCGTGAGACCAATGTGTTTTATGATAAAGGAAATAGCGCTGAAATATCAATCAAATCTGCTGCGGTTGTCGGCAAGCTGGCTTATAAAGATATCTCTACCGTGAATTTATCCTCTTACAAATATGTTTCGCTCTGGATTTATTCCTCCGTTCCTCTTAATGCCGGAGATATTTACTTCATTATGGCAACCGGCAGTACACTGAGCGGAAACATCGTAACGATAAATATACCTGCTATAGCGGCAAATACAGGAACACGAATAAAGCTGGATATCCCTGATCCATCGCTATTCTCTACACTTAATTCCATCGGCGTTGCTCAGGCTGTGGATAAAGGTGCCTTTGACCTGTTTATCGACAATGTACTGGCTACCAATAGCATCTCCAATGGCGATATATATGCCAACGGCAATATAAATATTGAACCAAGTGCTCAGGTTTTTGGCAATGCATCCGCTACAGGGGCTGTAAACGTTAATACCGGTGGCGGCGCAAAGGTCTGGGGAAGCCAGATGCCGTCTGCACCTCCATATGTTACCCAGTTGATCGATACCAGCCTGTATTACCAGCAGGCTAACATAAAAGGGGGCACTGTATATCAGAATTTAAATTTAAACTGGAATAGCGGCGATCTGGGACAGATAACCGTAAATAACGATATGACGGTGAACTGGTCATCATATACTGTGATTATGGGGCCGGCATGGATCGGGCATAATCTGACCATTTCAACCGATAAGATAGTTATGGGGCCGGTATATGTTGGTAATGATCTGTATATTGGCGGAAGTTCGCAGGTAACACTTAAGGGAACTGTCTGGGTCGGTGGAAAGTTAACTATAGCAAACGGTGCTTATATTCAGGGACCCTATACCATAGTAGCCAATAGTATAGTAATAAGCGGCAGTGCCCAGGTTGAGCTGGTGCGTGGTAATGTGCCCTTTCTCATTGCGCTGGGTACTACGGGAGAAGATGGCAATGTTGTAAATATAACCGGCAGTGCCAGCACTTCGGCGATCATCTATGCCCCCAACGGAACTGTAAGCATAACCGGCGGAGTGGGTGCCAATGGATATAATGTCTATGGCTCGGTTGTAGCTAAGAACGTGGTTATGGCGGGGAGCACGGGTGTCAAGTATTTGACAGGCCTGCGCACCATGCCGTGGGATCCGGGATGGGGTCTGGGGCCCGGCCCCGGTTCCGGTTCGGGTCTCGGTGGCAAAGTGGAATTGACCGCTTATGATTTTCAATAACATCATGTATAATCGTAAAAAATTATTTAAATATCGATATAATCACACTTGCCATGCTTAAATTCGTGTATAATAGGCATAATAAGCATATATAAAGGTTCTTTAAATTGTCGGTAGTTGCTGGTAACAGGAAAAACTCAAAGAGCAGTATATTATCGAAACTACCACGTCTGAGCAATTTTGTCTGGCTTTTAATTGTCTGTGCCGTTGTCCTCATTGTAGCTCTACCTATGTTTTTGAGCACCATGTTTGAATTTTCTTCACAGGAGTTATTGCGTAATCAGCTTGTTCAGCTTCAAAATCGTTATAACGATCTTCAGCGTCAGAAGATATCAACTGCCGAATTATCTTCTGAAGTGGACAGGCTAAAGGTGGAAATTGAAAAAACAGCAGGAACTTACCCGGAAATTTCGACCGGCCCGGAAATAATGCAAATCCTGATCGATATGGCATGGAAATACGATATTACGATTACAGGCATGGAAGTTTCCCAGGGCACAAAGAAATATGGTGATATCGAATATCCACTGCTGATATATACCATTAAGATGTCGGGGCAGGTGCCGGCTTTTCAGAATTATCTCCTGGATTCCGGTTTAAGACTGCCAACCGCGGAGGTTACAAGTGTAGTTTTCGAACCGGCTCAATCCCAGGGAAAACTGGATAAAGCGACGATCACCATCTCGGTAGTTTGTAAAAGGCAATAATTATTCTGTAAACATGATGAGATATGCTTACTGTTAATATCGATGATGATTCCCTGAAAATAACCTTATTAAGGGGCAACAGGGCTGTTATCGCAGTTGAGGAGCCCCTGATGAAAGGCGTTGTCCAGAACGGATTGATTATCGACAGGAAAGCGGTCAGCCAGGTGATTATGCGGGTGCTGGCTGAACGAAATATACGTGAAAAATCTGTCATAGCAAGTGTGAGTGCCGTTCACTCGATATATAGAGTTATATCGGTTCCGAGACTTGATAGAAAGTTGCTGTCAGAGGTTGCAAGGCGTGAAATGGAGAGAGTCAGTCCGGTGCCCCTAGATACCCTTTATATATCGTGGCAGGAAGTAAATATAAGCGGTTCTGAAAATGCTCTGTGCCTTGTTGGTCTGCCCCATGAAAACGTCGATTCGGTGCTTGAAACCCTGCGGATGAGTGGTTTGAACGTCAGAGTAATGGAGCTGAAACCGTTGGCGGTAGCACGTGTTATCGAGGAGAAAACGGCAGTGGCAGTAAATATCAGAACGGACAATTTCGATTTGACGGTTGTAGACAGTGCGATACCTCAGCTTGTGCGAAGTCTGTCGTTTCCGGATGGCGTAAGCACTGAGCAGGAGAGGATGGTGATTGTAAAAGAGGAATTACAGCGCACCATCAATTTTTACAATTCCAGTCGGACAGGAAGCCAACTGACCGAACGAACAGGTTG
>Ga0207433_10015625_pt1 | contig 10785 bp, 7 predicted proteins | sample YelNatPaOPGAMG01_FD_187559 | JGI IMG/M metagenome (GOLD analysis project Ga0207433, IMG submission 187559) | Hot spring thermophilic microbial communities from Obsidian Pool, Yellowstone National Park, USA - OP-RAMG-01 (SPAdes) (version 3) | ecosystem: Environmental > Aquatic > Thermal springs >...
TCTCCTGCAAGGTTTGCTTCTCTTCCTCGGTCAGTTGGACCGTCCATTTCTTCGCTCTCATGGTTCATCCCTCCTTACCAATCTCTGGAGAGATGATACCACAAAAGAATAATTAGACAAAGCACTAGTTCCTTGCCGCGCATTTACACCTCCCATTCTGTTCTCACTATCTTCCGATAATTCATTTAGCCCTTTAAGATACCGCCGGGACGGGATGTCTTAAGCCCCGCCCGGCGTGGTGTTAGTTATTGACAAGGGGTTGGCTGCACAACACACGCGGGATCTATACAAGTGTACGTACAAACGTTGCAATATCGGCGTGGCACGTAGTCAGATAAGCGACTCCAGGAGCTGAATATATACACCACCCGGTCATAGCTATTATAAGTAGTGGATTCGGAGCCATAAATCCCGTTGTTGGCGTTGTTATTAAAGAGAATCACGTGGACATCACACTTAATTAAGATATCTCCTCTCTTCAAACAGCTAACCCTCTTGAGTTGGCAAGACACGTTTTCTAGAGAGGGGGTACCGGGGCAGGTTCGGTGCTTCTCTGAGAGACCCCAACATCGGCTTATAAATCCAGAGCAGTCTGTGCCTCTTGAACAATCCTCCCTTGTAGCCGTGCAATCAGTCCTGGGAGCGTCCCCAGCTTGGTAAGTATTAGGATACATATAGCTGTTGTAGTCATTCACAGTATCCCAACCACCCCAATCGTAAGGCACGCTTGGATAAGTACCAGGGCCGTTGATATAGCGGGGTTTGCACCGACCAGGACAAAGGCCATCTGTGTTGGTTGAGTCAAGATATTTCGAGTTATTTACATACCCTGAGGAAACGCTTATCATCATGTCACGGGAGCGGCAGCTCAGCGGTGCAATTGCTTTACTTTCACTCTCTTGAACGTTTGTCTCTACTAGCACAGCAGGGAGAATGGATTTCAATTCCTTGGAAAATCTCAAGCGTTGGACCTCCACCCGGTCAGGCCGCGTAACTAAGGCATAGACCGCACCGTCGGGGCCGACAGCGAGGTTTTGAGCAACTTAGCACCCGAGCCACGCCCAGCAACTTACCAGCCGCATTGTAATGGCGAACAGTCTGATCCACTTTAATTGCACCATTGACCGTCACCTCTTCTACGATGACATAGAAACTACCGTCTGGGCCGAATCCCAGGATACGCAGGCCCCCTAAGTCGTGAGGAACTACCACTTCAATGTTTGTGTTGCCAGCAGTAATATTGCCGCGTGTGGTATCAGCACCGGTCAAATCCGCTGGACGAGCCCTGTACAGCCGCCCACAATGTATGTATCCTTCCAAGGGCCTTGGGGCGAATTTGCCTTCCGCATCCACAAGTTGGTGAACAAATGCACCCCCTTCACGCTCGACTACCACTTCGCCCTTATCTCCAAGAGCAATTCCACTTAGACCGTCCTCAAGACGCAAGCCCTCTGGCAGTTCGTAACTTGCCACTACTGTCCCATCCAGAGATAAACGGACCACTTTGGGAGGAACAGATGCTTGACTGAGCACCAGGATATCAGAGGCGGTGGCCTCCAAATCGCCGGCTCCAACCACGTGACCATCGAGTTTAATTATGTGGAGCAAATTGCCTTTGGAGCTGTAATGGAGTAGGCGGTTGCCGACTGTGTCAGCAATCCAGAAGCTCCCATCAGGCGCAACAGTGAATGCTGCCGGCCCCCACGTCAGCATCTCAGGGACATTCTCTCCCTCATACTGCACACCTTCTTTTCCGATTGGAATGGTGAATATAATCTCGTTAGCGTTCCCCTCCTGTGCGCCAGCCGGTGCTGGGGCTTTGGGTGGCAATATAAACAGGAAGCCCAACAGCAACATTGATAATGCAATTATTAAAAGAAACTTGGCCTTTCGCATTTTAAACCCTCCTAACTTGTGATGTTCACCGGATCACATTATAGCGTATTCTACCACTTTTGTAAATTACTGACAGTCTTTCAGCAAGAGCATCGGTTTTAGCAGTAGGAACTTGATATTGGGCCAAGGCAATCCTTTTAGATCGAGTTTTGTCTGGACGACGCGCCAAAATAGCACTCCTAATAGCTTTTGCCAAGGCAATTTCGTTAAAACCGATGCTCTTGGGTCTCTCAGCACACAACAGGATTGATTCTACAAAGGCTTAGCCAGCTTTTCCAGGGCCTCCTTAAATTCTATCCACCTAATCCGTGAAAGGCCGAGCTTGCGGCGCAAGTGCTCCGGTTCCATCCCGGCCTTGAAATCTTTCAAGGCCCTCGTCCACCGAAGCATTTCAAATGTCACGCTGCGGCTCAACCCTGCTTTCTGGGCTAATTCGTGGAGGACGTATTCCAAATTGCGGCCGGTGCACTCAAAGAGCTTGCCTTTCGGTTTGTATTGCTCAAGGTAGGCTTTGAAGGCAGGGATTATTTCCGGGGAAAGGGCAAGCTTGCGCTCCTTGTACTGCATCTTGGGATTGGAGTAGCGGATTAGAACTGCCGGAGAAGCGGGGTCGGAGAAGTCAAAGTCTACAGGGCGCAGGTTCAGGCATTCGCTCTTCTTCATCCCTGTGCTCAAAAGTAGTAAGAAGAGCAAAAGGGGCCTGTAATCGGGTTCGGGGCCGGAGGCCAAGCGGTTGGCTGCACTCTTAAGTGCTTCTATTTCTTCATCCGTCAGGACATCGGGGAGGGGAGGTTTGGCCGGTTTGTGGGGTATGGGTGCAGCTGGGTCCTCCGGTATTGCCCCGATTTTACGGAGCCATCGGAAGAAAACTTTCAAAGTTGTGAGGCGCCGGGCATAGGATTTGGGTTTGCAGGGGGCGCCTCGCTTGTAGAGGAGGTAATCCAGGAAGCCCTTTAAATCTTGGGAGCTTATGGAGCCAATCGGCCTTTTATCCCCAAGGTAGCGGGTTAAGAGGCTTAGGTCCCAGAGGAAGGATTTCCTGGTGTTAAGGGTAAACCCTTCTCTTTCCATGTAGCCTTTGAAGGCTTCCACGGCTTCGGCAAGTGGTGTGCGGGCTTTCAGCTTCGCCTCTTCCAGGAGCGGGAGCTGCTTTGCCATGCCGTTTCTGGCCCTTTTACCCATATTTCAGAGGAAGGCAGCATCGCCTTCTTCTCTTTCTTCTCATGCACTACGCTTATGCGGATTTGTTGGCTCTGGGTGGAATTACCCGCCGAATCGTAAGCCACAACGTGGATTACGTGGGTCTCAGTATAGCCGACCGTGTCGGATATGATGGTCATGCCGTTGGAGAAGACGAGTTTGACCCCGTTGCCTTCCGCAAAACTTTCGGCTACGACCATCTCTTGCCAGACGACGGAGCCATCGGGGTTGGTTATGGGGATAAGAGCTGTGATTACTTGGCCGGGAATGGGGATGGTATCGGACATCTTGATAGTCCACTTGAAGCTGTAGGGTGGCACGGAGCTTTCGCCAATTTTGGTGTTGTCCAGGTAAAATTCAACCCTGTCCATGGAGATGTTATCCGTGGCTCGGGCTTGGATGTTCACCCACTCGTCTTGCTCCATGACGTAAACATCACCGTCTTCAGGGTGGATTATTTCCACCTTGGGCGGGGTATTATCCACTGTGACCTGGATGATAGAACGCTTCAGGGTTTGGTCGTGGTCTACAACCGTAAGCTGCAGGGTGTAGAGGCCTTCAAGCCCTGAAGTATCCCAGTATTCCAGCACACCATTGTTCACTTGGTTGTAGTGGTCTCCACCGATTTGGGTCCAGGCTGAGGGGTTAAGCCCCTTGCCGAATTCCAGCCTATAGAGCATGAAGTTCGGGGATAAGGCGTTGCCTATTATCGGGACTACGCCGTGGACGTAGGAGTAAGGGAGGGGGTTGAGGATGGCTACGTCCCCTCCTTGAGGGGCTGGGCCGTAAGAATCGTCGTAGACGGTTGGGGGCTGGGGTATACCGGCCATCCTAACCCAGTCGGCGGCTTCGGGGGGATAGATTTCGTAGACCCTCTCTTCCACTAATTCCGGTGGGGTGTAGGCGGTAGCGAGTTTACCGTTGGCTTTGTTCACCAGGAAGGCTTGGTGGATGTTGCAGTAGGTTGTAGGTTCTGTCCCTTGGATGAAGATTTCCTTGACCCTGTGGGGGCAATGGGGGTTAGGAAGCAAGCCTGATACAGCGCAAACTTCTACTTCTACAAGGCCTGGAGGGCGCTGGAAGTCCTTTTCCACGGGGTCGGGGCTTACCAGGCGTTCTACGAGGCCTTCGTTGTAAGCTCTTTCCATGATGTTGTGCCAGATTGGGGCTGCCCCTCTGGCCCCTGGAATCCGCTCCATGGGTTCGTTGTTGGTGTTTCCAACCCATACCCCTACGCATATCTGCGGGGTGTAGCCGATAGCCCATGCATCCCGCCAGTCGTTTGTGGTTCCGGTTTTAACGGCCGCCGGGCGCGATATCTGAAGCATGTTGTTGGGTCCAAAGGCAGCGATGCGCGCTTTATTGTCGGAAAGGATGTGGGTTATAAGGTAGGCCAGCTGAGGGCTCAGGATTGGCCGAGATTCTGGGCCTTTAAATTGCTTCAAGACTCGGCCGTTTTTGTCTTCAACCTTAAGTATTGCCACGGGTTGGAGTTCGCGGTAGCCTGGAAGGCGCTTTTCCGGCGGGACCGGCTCGCCCATCATTGTTCCGTTGTTGGCGAAAACGGTGTAGGCAAAGACCATATCCAGAAGGGTTACCTCTCCCCCTCCAAGGGTCAGGGAAAGGCCGTAATGGTCGGCATTAAGGGTTGTTATCCCCATGCGGTGGGCAACGTTAATGACATTCTTAACCCCCACTTTGCTCAAAGTCCATACGGCCGGGATGTTGTAGGAGCGGGCGAGGGCGTTGCGCAAGCTCTGAGGGCCATGATATTTCCGGTCGTAATTGACAGGGCAGTAAGGGGGATTAGGCGGGTCGGGAAAGCACATGGGGACGTCTAAAAGCATGGTTGCTGGGGTGAAGCCTTGGGCTAAGGCTGTGACGTAGGTGAATGGTTTGAAGGCAGAGCCGGGCTGGCGGGGAGAAATGGCCATGTTGATTTCGCCGTCTATTTCCTCGTTCCAGTAGTCAATGCTTCCTACCATGGCTAAGATTTCGCCGGTCTGGTTGCGCATAACCACTACTGCGGCGTTAGAGGGTTTTTTCTCAATTTTAGGGTCATTGCGCAGGGCTTCAATTTGCTTGCGAGCTTCTTCCTCCGCCAGCTTCTGGAAATCCATGTCCAGAGTCGTGTAGACTTTGAGGCCTCCCCTGTAGACCAAATCTGGGCCGAATTCTTCTTCCAGCAGTTTCCGGACGTAAAGGACAAAGTGCGGGGCAATGATTCCGGTTTTTTCCCGCAAGGGCCTTATCTTGATTGGCGTGTAATATTTGGCTTCAACCGCTTGTTCTGGGGTTATGTATCCCTGGCGGACCATGGCATCAAGGACCAGGTGCTGGCGTTTGCGGGCTTCTTCAAAGTTATCAATTGGGTTGAGGGCGGGGAACTGAGGGATAGCCGCCAGCATAGCGCTTTCGGCCAGGTTCAATTCCCAGACGTGTTTGCCGAAGTAGACTTGGGCTGCAGCTTCAACACCGTAGGCCAAATTGCCGTAGTAGATGGTGTTAAGGTACCACTCCAGGATTTGGTCCTTCGGATAGCGGCGGGAAATTTCCAGGGCCAGTATGGCCTCTTTAATCTTGCGGGTTATGGTCTTTTTGTACCGCTCTTCGGGCGGGATTATGGTGTTCTTCACTAACTGCATTGGGATTGTGCTGGCTCCTTGGATGGGGTAACCTCTCAGGTTGTACCATATGGCTCTGGCGAGGCCGTAGAGGTCTACACCTGGGTTCTTGTAGAAGTTTTTGTCTTCAATGGCGATTGTGGCTTGGCGTAGGTGCAGCGGTATCTTTTCCAGTGGAACCCAAGTCCTGTAGCCGGCAAAGGGGTCTACTATCTCGTAAAGGAGGTACTTGCCGGTTCGGTCATAAATCTTTGTGCTCTCAAAGCTTCCTGTGGCGATATGTTCTATCGTTTTAGGGTCGGGCAGGGTGCTGGAATAGTAGGCGTATATCCCGGCCGCTCCTCCGATTAAGCTCAGGGAGAGGGCGAAAGTTAGGGTTAATGAGAGGAGCAGAAAGCCTCCGATTAGTTTTAGGGCGAGGTTACCGGAGCCGTTGTTGCGAGCCTTTCGGGCTCGCCTGCGAGCCAGAATGTAAAGGAGTTGGTTGTTCATCCTTTCCCTCCTTGGCTTTCCGGATAAATTATAAAGCCTCGGAGGGATTTTGCCAAGCTTTACCTGCCAGGGGGCTTCGCCCCCTGGACCCCCCGTTTGCCCACCCCCGTGGGCTGAGGGTCCGCCAGGGTTTTGGGTCCCACTCGTGGCGAGGTTGCCGAGGTGGCTACCCGCTCCCTTTTAAGGTTTTGTGGGGGGACACCCCCACACCCCCTGCCACGGGGGCTCCGCCCCCCTGGACCCCCCCTTTGCCCACCCCCGTGGGCTGAGGGTCCGCCAGGGTTTTGGGTCCCACTCGTGGCGGGGTGACAAGAGCAGACGGTTCTCCTCGGTCAAGGAAGGTTCTGGCCTGATTGATGGCCGGTTCCAATGCTTCGGAAGGCAGGGGCCATTCCCCATAGTCCAAATAAGCTTGGTAGGCGTCCCTGGCGATTTGGCGCAGCTTTGCCCGGATTTGAGCCTGCAGCGCGCTGAGGTTGACTTCGGTGGGCTGCTCCTCGGTAGGAGCGGGGGCTGTCAGAAAATCCTCTATCGCCTCAATGGTCTCAGGGTAATGGTCAGCAAGGAAAAGCAACAAAGCAATCAATTGTTCCCGACTTTGGCCCTCCAGCAATGTGCGCAGGGAAGGACGCACACTCACCTTTTCCGGTTGACGTATTAGGACCAGCAAAGCGGCAACGATGTGCTTGCAATCCCCGCCTCCTTCATAAGGGCAGGAGCAGGAGGCTTCTTCAATCTCACCCTGCTCATTGAAGCGCACGCGGACTTTATAACCCTCCACTTGGGCCGTGAGCACTCCGTCGCGCCAGACGACTTCCTGGACAGCGCCGGACTCAAAGTAATTGACGCCGCGCCGCCAGGAGGTTTAGGTTGCGCGAGAGCGCACGATTTTTTCAGAAAGGGTAGGGAAACATGGCTGTCCTCCCAACATCGTATTTCAAGCGATTGGACGGGGTAGCGACTCTTCGCCGGCATAGCTATTCTGTGGGCTCCGGCTTGAGGATGGCCAGGACTGGGTAAAGCTTCGCACTGCCGGGTTTAATCTCAATTTCCTCAAAAGCCGGGTTCTCTGGCGAAAGCAGCCATTGTCCGTTGCGCTTAGTTAACCGCTTGATAAGGAAAGCCAGGTGCGTCTCATTAGGTGGCTCTCCTCCCAGAATGGCCAGCACCAGCCTCCCCAGCATTGACTGCCACTTGTTCAAATCCTTCGCTTCCCCCTCTGAGAGTTTCTCCGCCAAGATTAAGTCGCCGGGTTTAATGCCTGCCTCCAGCATGCTCTCCCCTTCCACTCGGAGCATAACAAGCTCCTTTTGGCGTGCTATTACCACTTGTTCCATGCCCTTTTCCACATAAACCCGATACATCTGCCCTCCTACACGAAGCCGCTCAATTTGAACTTCTGCCGATTCAGGCAGTTTCTCCGCGGTCTGAGGATCCAGGAACCGGAGATTTCCTGCTTGCGGGTGGGTGTCCGGGAAGAGGCTGAGGGAAAGCAACGACAAGGTTGCGGGCTGTAACGGTTCTGTCGGTGCCGGCTTTGGCTTTACTGGAGCCTTTCCTCGAACTTGTGCCTCAGTAGGTCTCACGGCAGTATATTGACCGCTAAGGATTTCCTCAATAATCTGTTGTGCCAACTTTAGCCACTCGGAAAGTTCCGAGGGGGTTATGTTCTGGGGCGCCGTTGCTTGCTGCCGGCCTTGCATAGCCATCAGGATTTGTTCTGCTTGCTGGGCCATCATCAGGGCCGATGCTGGGGCCTCTTCGCGCAACCATAAAGCGCCCAGCAGCGCCGTAAAAACTTCGGCAAATGGACCATAAATCCGGAGTTTTTTGAGAATATCTGTCATTTGCTTCTGCAGGGTGCCTGGCGGAAGATACCCTTCCCACCGGTCCAGAGCCATTTTAACCAATTGCGCTCCGAGCTGGCAGGGCAAGACCTTTTCCGACCCAGGTGAAATGTCCACTGGCAAGGAGAGCAGGAGGTTGATGAGTTTCCGCAGCTCCTCTGAATTCAGCGGCTCCTGCTTAAGCAGTGCCTTAAGTTTTTGCAGGGTCGGATACCCGCCTTCATTTAAAGCCTGGATAATGCGGGAAAGAAGGCGGCGCTCAAGCTCCAATGGATGCACCTCCCATGTGGTCCTTAGGGCTTTGGGGGCTCCGCTGGTGGGACAACTCCTGTGAGGCCTTTGGGGTCAACAGGGACTCTTCCGGTTGGGCCCAGCGTTGCACCGGCTGTAGAGCAAGCGGTGAAATCATTACTGCCGGTTCTATTCCGTCCATTTATTCCCCAAGCCTCCTCGTGCCCGGCCAGCCCCTAATCCGGAGCTTACTGATCCTTACCTATTGCGGTGGAGCTTGGGTGCGGATTTTAGCTTTCACCGTTGAAAGGCTGAAGATAAAAATAGCGGGGGCAGGATTTGAACCTGCGACCTCCGGGTTATGAGCCCGGCGAGCTACCGCTGCTCCACCCCGCGTCGGAGTGCCGAGGGCGGGATTTGAACCCGCACGGGGAGTTACCCCACTGCGTCCTGAGCGCAGTGCGTCTGCCAGGTTCCGCCACCTCGGCTTAGAGGCAAGTGGCCGTACCCCCGATTCTGTTTTAGCCCGCCATTCGTCTCATCGGCGGCTCCTGGCTTGGTGGGTGTTACCCACCCTCGCCGTTGCCGCTGCGACCGGACCCAACCGGACTTTTGGTCCGGGCCGGGCCCTCCGGCCTTGCTCCCCGCCGCACTCTCGCCTAGCCTACCGCATTACTGCGGTAGCTGGTGGGCTCTTACCCCACCGTTTCACCCCTCACCCGCACCCTGAGAGGGCCGCTGGCGGGTCTACTCTCTGTTGCGGTTGTGGTCACCGGAAGATTGCTCTTCCGGTGCCCCAGCTTGTCTTTTCGCTGGGCAGCGTTGCCCTTAGAAGGGCTGGGAGTCGGGAGGTTCCTCCGGGGGACCAGGCCCCCGGCGGCGGGCCACCACTTGCCCTAAAGGTGCAGGAGGGGGGACTCGAACCCCCACGCCCCTTACGGGGCACGGGTCCTCAGCCCGTTGCGTATGCCAGTTCCGCCACTCCTGCATCCATGGGCCGTGAGGGAGTCGAACCCTCAGCTCCTGGCTTAAAAGGCCAGTACTCTACCTGTTGAGTTAACGGCCCCCTTTCAAACTTTTAAGGTATGTCCCCGGCGGGATTCGAACCCACGACCTCTGACTCCGCAGGCCAGCGCTCTGTCCAACTGAGCTACGGGGACTACGCTATATATAAAATAGCACAAAAAGCCCCGCTTGTCAACTTGCAAAAAATCCCGCATACTTGCCCAACTTGCTTTAGAACAAATGTTCTGCTATAATATGGACCTGGGAGGAGTAAGCCATGAGGGGGGAATTGGAGCTCCAGGCTCAGAAGATTGAGCTTGTCCTCGCTTCCCACAACATCCAAGCCAAGGTAAAAGGGGGAATCGTTACCCCAAGGTTCATCCGTTTCCACCTCTCCCCCTACCTCGGGGAAAAGGTCTCAAAGATTTTCGGCCTTAGGGAGGAAATAGCCCTGGCCTTGGGTGTAAAGGACTTGAGAATCTACCGCTCAGGCGGCTTTCTGAGCCTGGAGGTGCCTCGCTCCAAGCCTTCCCCAATAACCCTGGCCAACTTGTGCCTGAGACTCAAGGAAATCCCACCCTGCTCACCCATCCTTGGCCTTGACGAGGACGGCTTCCCTCTCCTCATAAGCCTACCAAGCCCCGATGTTAGCCATATCTTGGTTTCGGGGACAACCGGAAGCGGTAAAACTGAGCTTCTCAGGACTATGGTTACCAGCTTGGCCATATACAACCGCCCCAAGGATTTGCTCTTGGGCCTTGTGGACCTAAAGGGCCGGGGTTTCAGGGATTTTGCCGGCCTACCTCACCTTGTCCGACCGCCAGCAACCTCAATTGAGGAGGCAATTTCTCTCCTTTCCTGGGCAGTTGAGGAGATGGAGAGGCGTGATAAGCTCAGCCTAAGGCCGGTCGGGGGTAAGCTAATAGGGGATGGCTTTTTTGTCCCAAGGGTTGTGATTTTCATTGATGAGCTGGCCGAGCTTGCCATATTGGGCGGTAAAGAGATTGAGGTTTTAGTAACAAGGCTTGCCCAAAGGGGGAGAGAAGCTGGAATCCACCTTGTTGTTGCCACTCAGAAGCCGGCTTTGGAGGTTATAGGTTCGCTGGCCAGGGCCAATTTCCCGGTGAGGATAGTGGGCAAGGTCACGACTCCTGAGGAGGCGAAGGTGGCAAGTGGGATTGCTCGCAGTGGGGCGGAGAGGCTTCTGGGGAGGGGGGATTTCTTGGTGGTGTTCAGTGGGCAGGCCATAAGGTTTCAGGCCGCATACGTTAGGCCCGAGGAAATCGCCGCTTTGGTGAAAAGGAGGTAGGGAATGGGGCTTGGGGTATGGTTCAGGGAAGAGATAGAGAGGGCAATCTGGGCCGCCAGGGAGGCTCTTTCGGTAACGGTCCAGGCATTTGGTGAAGGAGAGAGCGATTACAAGCGTGGCTTCAGGGATGGGTATGAGGCGGCCTTGAGGACTTTGGCCAATGCTTTTGGTGTGAACCCGG
>Ga0207433_10015626_pt1 | contig 10785 bp, 7 predicted proteins | sample YelNatPaOPGAMG01_FD_187559 | JGI IMG/M metagenome (GOLD analysis project Ga0207433, IMG submission 187559) | Hot spring thermophilic microbial communities from Obsidian Pool, Yellowstone National Park, USA - OP-RAMG-01 (SPAdes) (version 3) | ecosystem: Environmental > Aquatic > Thermal springs >...
CCGCCCCACACCCGCCACACCATCACCGTGGACGACGTGTGGGGCATGGACGCCACCGCCTTCTCCCTCCACCTCAGGTCCTCGGAGCCGGTGGTGGCGGAGCGGGCGGTGTACTTCCGCAAGGGATACGTGGACGGAGGGCACGCCTCCCTGGGTGCGACGTCACTCTCCAAAACCTGGTACTTCGCGGAGGGTTGCACGAGGACCTTTTTCGAGGACTACCTGCTGGTGGGGAACCCCGGGGACCGGGAAACGGTGGTGCACGTGGAGTACCACCTGCCTGAGACCAGCGTGGGATACGATTACCCGGTGGCGGCGCGCTCCCGGCTCACCATCCCCGTCCATTCCCAGCCGGGCCTCGCGGGCACGGACGTGGCCTGCACGGTGACTTCCGGCCGGCCGGTGGTGGCGGAGCGGGCCATGTACTACGCGCTGGACAGCCACCGGGGAGGACATGCCACCCTGGGGGCGCAGGAGGCCTGCCGACAATGGTATTTCGCCGAGGGTTACACGGACAAGGCCTTCGATACCTATATCCTGCTCTCCAACCCGGGTGCTTCGCCGGCTTCCGTGGAGATGGCCTTTCACCGCGAGGACGGTTCCGTGTTCACCCATTCCTGCCAGGTGCCGCCCCGGCGCCGCGTGACCGTGCGCGTGGACGACCTGCCGGGTCTCGAGCGCGCCTCCTTCGCCACCCTGGTGAGATCGGACCAGCCGGTGGTGGCGGAGCGGGCCATGTACTTCGTCATGCCCCGCGGCTACTGACGGGGTCGGTTCTCGCTCCCGATGTTCCCACAGGCACGGCGAGGAACGCCGGGAATGACCCTCGCCGCTCTCGGGTGCCTGGCGACCGCACGCCGTGCGGGCGTTGGTCATGCGGAGAGGACTGAGCCGCCGTGGTTGAGGATGGCATGCATGTTCCTGCCGCGCGGCCTCCGGCTCACGGCCAGCGGAGGCGGGGCTGGGGTAGCAGGCGGTCTTTCCACACCGCGCTGCCCCGCAGGTTCAGGTAGAGGGAGGAGAAAGCGGCGGCCTCACCCGCCGCGATGATGAGCGGGTAGGCGAGGGTCAGGTAGAGCGGATGGCGGAAGTGCCGCGCCGCCAGGGCCCAGACCAGGAGGGCGAGGCCGCATTCCAGCAGGGCGAAGCCGATGGCCGTGGCGGAGCGGGTCACGCCGGCCGCGGCCAGTGCCAGCACCAGCACCGGCTCCAGGAAGACCACCGCCAGCCAGGTCCATATGAACAGGAAGAGGAGCACGCGGTTCCCGAAGGCGGGGAACAGGCTCTTGGCGAGCCCTCGAAAGGCGGAGGAAATACCGCGGTACATGCGGCAGCCGACCAGGTCACCGGCATCCAGGAAACGCCACCTGAGCCCGGCGGCTTTCACCGCCCGCGCCAGGGCGAAGTCCTCGGCCACCTCCGCCCGAACGGCGGAGTGTCCGCCGATCTGGAAGTAGGCCTCCCGGCGGAAGAGCATGAACTGCCCTATGGCGGCGGAAAGCCAGGGCGTCCGCAGGCGGTGGGCCAGGGGCAGGGGAAAGAAGCATAGAATACTCCATCCCAGGAGAGGGACGAACAGCCTCTCCCCTGGAGAGCCGGTCTCCTGGCGGGGAAAGGCGGTGATGAGATCTGCCTGCAGGGTGGAAGCGGCGCCGGCCGCCGCCGCAAGGCACCCGGGGCCATGCACGGTGTCGGCGTCGGTGAAGAGGAGGAGCTCCCCCTTGGCATGCTCGGCCAACTGGTGACAGGCCCAGTTCTTTCCCGTCCAACCCTCGGGTAGAGGCCGTCCCCTGAGGGTCCTGAGGCGAGGGTCACGTGCGGCCATGCCCGAGACCAGTTCCCAGGTGCCGTCGCTGGAGTCGTCGTCCAGCACCAGCAACTCGAAGCGTGGGTAATCCTGGTCGAGGAGGGACTCCAGGCACCTGCGGATGGAGGAATCCTCGTTGCGCGCCGGGACCAGGACGGAGATGTACGGCAGCTCACGGGGAGGGGAAAAGGAGGACATGCGGCGGAGGCGGACGAGATTGCCGAGACAGATCCCCAGTATGACCAGGAGGAAAAAGGTCAGACCGAGCTGGTGCTGCGTCCAGAGGCTCAACCCGCACCTCCCGTCGAGTCGCGGAAAGGGCGCCAGAAGAACGGCCGGGGGGAAGGGGGACGGCGCAGCTCCGCCGCGTGCTTGCCCGCCAGGAGCATGGCGTTGCAGCCCCACACGGCGAGTATGGGGGCGTCGGCGCCACGCCACAACAGGTAGGCGAGGAAGAGCGTGAAGCCGAGCATGGTTGACCAGGTGTCTGAGGCGAGGAGGGCGGTGAAAAGGGCCAGGCACAATCCCAGGGCGAGGGGTCCCTCGAACATCAGGAGACCCGTCCATATCCCGAAGGTGGCGGCGATGGACTTCCCTCCCCGGAAGCGCAAGAAGGGGGAGAAGGCGCTTCCCAGGAGGGGCGCCACGGCAACCGGAACGATCCGCCATCCGGCCACGCGGAGGAAGAAGTGAGCCAAACCGACGGGGAGCGCGCCCTTCAGGAAGTCCAGCACACCCGCCGCCAGACCCACGCGGAGACCGCCGGCGCGGAAGGCGTTCATCGCTCCCGGGTTACGGTCCCCGAACTGGCGTATGTCCGTCTTGAGGACCAACCTTCCCAGCAGCAGGGAAAAGGGTATGGAGCCGAGAAGGAAACCTGCGAAGGTCAGGATCAACCAGTTCATCCCATTCGTTATCTCCACGGCTTCAAGCGGACAGGCGACAAACCGGCCCGCCATCCCGTATACCCGGCGAGCGCCTCCGCGGTCGCTTATCGCCGGTATTAATACCAATTATTATTCTTGACCACGCGGAGGTAAATGAAACGGTGTTCTGCGTCAAGGGAGCATGCCTTGACCTCGTGACCCGTTCCCTTTCCGCGTCGAGCGGGGGCCTCCACTCTTCCCGCAGCCCCAGCGGAACGACCTCCTTGGCGAGCCCTGGCTCAACGGCGGCCTGCATCTAAAAGCCGACGAGGGCGAGGCTTCGGCGGGAGACACGTGGTTACCTGGCTCCTTGGGACCAGTGGGGAGAATAGGGAGCGATGCCGCTGCGCTTGGGAACGGCCCTTCCGTCCCATGGCGGGTCGCCGGTGAGGTTCCCAAGACGGACGAGCTCGGGGATCTCACCTTCTGCCGCTATCCGTGCTTGTACCTTTGTTGCGACGGGGATCATCCGGCCACTCGAGGTAGGCTCTTTCCACCCCCCGGATGTAGGCCTCCATGTCGAACTTGCGGCGCAGGCCCTCCTGGCTCATCCAGCGCACCTTGCCGGTTACCCGCCTCTCGGCGAAGGGCCGGTCATGTTTCCCCAGGCACCACAGCACGCCCGCATAACCGTTGGGGTCCCTGCCGTCCAACCGGTAGCGGTCGTTGAGGTAAAGGGCGATGTGCAGGGCTTCCTCGGGGGATCGCGTCCATTCCAGGATCTTCTTGCCCCAGTACATGCGCATATAGTTGTGCATCCTCCCCGTGGCCAGCATCTCCTTCTGGGCGGCGTTCCAGAAGGGGTCGTGGGTCTGGGCTTCCTCCAACTCCTCGAGGGAGTAGAGATAATCCCTGCTGTCACCGGCGTGGTCCTGCAGGGTCCGCAGGGCCCATGCGGGAAGCGCTTCCATGGAGTCGTAGGCGGGGTTGTAGGCGACGAAGTTCACGCTGAGCTCGCGGCGCACGATGAGTTGCTCCAGGAAAGCCTGCGCACCGGGACCCCCGTGTTTCCTGATCTCCAGCGCCACCTGCAGGGGGGAGATCTGTCCGAAGTGAAGGTAGGGGCTGAGGCCGGAGGTAAGATCCAGCTCCGGGTGGCTGGAAAGAAGGTGGTAGCGGTCCAGCTTCTTCCAGATGAAGGAACGCAGCCTGGCCTTGGCCTCGCTGGTCCCGCCCGTGGGGGGGTCCACGGGCACAGGGACTCTCAAGGGACGCAGATCCTTCAGGAACTCCAGGGGGTCGGAGAGGTCGAGCCCTTCGAGATCCAGCTCGGTGCTCCGAAGCCTCGGTTCCCTTGGGGCGAGCGGTACCAGGAACCGGTCGAGGACCTTGAATATCTTCCTCCGGAAGGTGGCCGCCGAGTATTCTTCCTTCGGGGAAGCCGTTTCCACCGGGACCACCACGTCGCTCTCCACCTGGACCACGGGGCAGGAGGCGCGCCGGGAGACCTTGCGTCGCCACTCCTTCTGGTGGCGGAGGTAGCCGCGGTCCACGACCAGGAGGGCCGCCTCCCGGGAGAGCTCGAGGGCGCCTTTTTCGGGGGATATCTTGTGGGCCACGAACTTTATGCCGCGCTCCGCGAGGGAGAGGTTCACCTCCCGCAGGCCTTCTAGCATGAAGGGATAGTGGCGTTCATTGGCTCCCGGGTACCTGTCGGTAATACCGAAGAAGACCACCAGTGGTAGGTGAAGCTGGTTGGCCATGTCCACCGAGTACTCCAGGGCATGGTTGTATTCGGCGCGCTGGGATGCCTGCATCCAGTAGAGGACGTATCTCCCCGGCGCGGGTGCCCCCGCCTTTAGGAACCTGATCCTCTCCTCGTGGATCAACCAGACCTTCCTCGTTCACAGGGCCCCCGCCCGGCCCCCTCCTTTCGCCTGCGGTTTCCCCGCCGTCCCGGTGACGGCCGTTCACCGCCCCGCTGAAAAAGGCTGGCCTTTCTTCCTCCCACCTGGCAGGCTTTCCCTGACTCCCCCCGGCCCCTAGAGGTCCCTTCCCTTGCCGGAGTCGCTGATGACGGCCAGCTCCTCCGGGTAGGGGCGGAAATATACCTGCTGGGCCAGGTAGTCCTCTTCAAAACGGCTTATCCAGGAGTTGACTATCTCCACGGGCACGCTCAAGGGGATCCTTTTCTCCCGGTACCTTCTCAGGGCGTCCAGGAAATGCGCCTTTTCCCCCGCGGTGAGTCGGTCGGAAAAATACCCCAGGGAGTGCATGAGAACGTTGACGTTTGAGGTATAGCGGGGCGGCTTGGCCAGGGCACGCGCCAGGCGTTCCCCGTAGAGCTTGAAGAGGTCTTCAGGCCGTCGCCCCTCCGCGTTGGCCACCAGCTTCCCCATGGCCTTCAGCTCCGACTGGTTGTAGGACATGAGCAGGAACTTGTGGCGGGCGTGGAAATCCACCAGCGCGCCGAGGGTGCCCTTTCTTACCGTGGTCCGGAAACGCGCCCCGGTGAAGATGCGCACCAGGAAGTGCTCGCGCAAGCGGAAGTTCCTCAGCCTGCCCTCGCTCTCCACCGGAAGGTCGGGGAACCTCAGGAGCACCTTCTCGCCGAAGAACCCCGGTCCCTTGTCCATGGCGCCCGAATCCCCTCCCCCGTAGGGGAAGATCTTCACGTCTCCGGGGCCGCAGGAAGGGGAGCGGGCCTTGAGCAGGAAACCGTCCACTGCGGGCAGCGAATCGAGGAAGGAGGCGCAGAACTCGAGCATCTCCCTGGTGACGTCCCTGCCGGTGGCCGGCTGCACCAGCCGGCGGCCCTCCTTCCCTGACTCTATGTGGATGGGGTCGCGGGGCACTCCCAGGCCGATCTCCAGCTCCGGGCATACGGTGATGAATTCCACGTGAGGCGCCAGGAGCTCCACCAGCTCGTCGCGTATCATCTCCCCGTTCCAGCGGCAGGCCTGAAAACCCAGGCACCTGCTCACCACCAGGACCGGTCTTTCGTCTCCCTGCATTTTCCTTCCCACCCTCAGTTTGGCTTGGAGTCAGATTTGACGTCCCTGCCACTCAGGAGACCACCACGCGGTTCTTTCCCTCGGCCTTGGCCCGGTACATCAGCGAATCCGCCCTGGCCACCAGCCCCTCTGGGGTGTCCGACGGAGCGGCGAGGGTCCCCCCTATGGAAACGGTGCACGTGAGCCGTCCCAAGTCCGTCTTCAACCCCGATTGTGCGACCAGGAGCCGCAGTTTCTCGCCCACCCTGAAGAGGCGATCCTGGTCCACGTTGATCACCAGCACCAGGAACTCCTCGCCTCCCCACCGGGAAACGGTGTCGTAAGCGCGGAGGCTCCCGCGCAGGGTAGCCGCGGTCATCTTAAGGAGCCGGTCGCCCGTTTCGTGTCCGTAGGGGTCGTTCACCGCCTTGAAGTCGTCGAGATCGATGAAAAGGGCGCCGAAGGGCCAACCGTACCTGTCCATCTCCTTGAGCCGCTCATCGAGACTCATCTCCCCGAATCTCCGGTTGCCCACCCCGGTAAGGGGATCCAGTAGGGAAAGAGCCCTCAGTTCCTCTATGGTCTGCAGGTTGGCCAGGGTGGAGGAAGCGTCGCTGAAGATGTGTACCACGCCCCTCATCGTCCCGGAGGCATCCCTGAGGGGAGAGATCCTGGCCTGTACCGGGACACGGTGGCCGTCCTTATGGCGGAAGTAGAGGATCTCCTCCCTCTCTTTGCCGTCCTCAAGGGTCTTGGCGGCGGGGCACAGGGCGGCGTCGCACAGGCGCAAGCCTTTTTCATCGGTATGTTCCAGGACATCCTCCCGGCAGTAGCAGTCTATCACTTCCTCAGGCCGAAAACCCGTAAGGCGCTCCGCCCCCCTGTTCCAGTACGTGATCTTCCTGCTCGGGTCGAGGAAGTATACGCCGTCCCGGATGTTTTCCAGAAGGCTCCTGTAAAACTGGTCGTCGAGGTCCAAAGCCTCTTACCTCCTCTTCAAGCCGCTTACGCAAGCCTTCTGCCCCCAGGTTATTGTAGCACCCGCCGGAGGCGAAGATATGGCCGGGCCACCCGTGTTTACACGGGGGAACCTTGTTCACCCGCATTTTCAGTTTGAGGAAGGAAGCCGTTACGGTGCTGCCGGTTCTTGGGAACGGGTCACAGCTTTTCCAGGGCCCCCGTGGTGACGTGTCCAACGTTGTTGGCCAGGTCCCCGACCCGTTCCAGGTTGCTCAGGGTGTCCAGGAAGACCACCCCGGCCGCGCCGTCGCATTCCCCGCGGTTGAGGCGCATGAGGTGGTTTCGCCGGAAGCGGCTGGCCATCTCGTCGACCAGGTGCTCGAATCCCTGGTAGTGGCGGGCCTCATCGGGGTTGTCCTTCTCGAAGGCGTCGATGATCCCCTCGTACATGTCTAGCACGGTCCCCGATATCTCCTCCAGCTCCTGCTTGGCCACTTCCGTGAAGGCCAGGCCGTCCTCCGACTTGTTGGCCGCCAGGTACATGATGTTCTCCGCGTGGTCGCCGATGCGCTCGATGTCGTTGACGGCGTGCATGTATCCCACCAGGCGCTCGGACTGTTCGTCGGCCATGGGTTCCTGGGAGAGCTTGGAGAGGTACTCGGTGACCGAGTGGGCCAGACCGTCCACTATGGACTCCATCTCCAGGAGCTGCTTCTTGCCCCCTCTTTCCATCTTCTTGAGGTACCCCATGGAGGTGCGCAGCATGTCCAGGGTTATGCGCGCCATGCGGGTTATCTCCTTGCGCGCCATCTCCAGGGCCAGGGAGGGGTTGTGGAAGGTGCGGGGGTCGAGGAAGAGGGGATCGCGCTCGACGATCCTCTCCTCCCCGCGCTTGATCTTCTTGACCAGCCAGATGAACTGCTCCAGGAAGGGGATCCAGATGATGGTCATGCTGACGTTGAAGAAAGTGTGGAACCAGGCTATCTGCCGGGCGATATCCCCCGGTTGGGCACCGAAGAGCTCCGAGATGCGAAGAGTCACCTTGGGCAACCAGGCCAGGAAGGGCAGGAACAGGAGGGTTCCCGATATGTTGAAGAGGTAGTGGGCGATGGCCACCCGCTTGGCCGGGAGGCTGGCCCCCATGCTGGCGATGAGAGCGGTCACGCAGGTGCCGATGTTGCATCCCAGGATGATGGGGATGGCGATGCGCAGGGGGTCACTCCCTTGCACGGAGAGGACGCCGGCAGCTCCCATGGCGATGACCATTCCGGTGGTGGCGGAGGAGCTCTGCACCAGGCTGGTGATGACAATGCCCAGAATCAGTCCCAGGAACCAGTTCCCCCCGTATCTCAGCAGCCAGTTCTCGAAGGTGCCCGACTGGCTCAGGGGGGCCAGCCCTCCCTTCATGAGCTCTATGCCCAGGAACAGGATGCCGAACCCCAGGAGTACCTGGCCGGAGTATTTCCACACCTTGCGGTTGCTCAATATGTAGAAGAGGAAGCCAGCCCCGATGCAGGGGAAGGAAAGGGTCTTCACGTTGAAGGCCACTATCTGGCCGGTGACCGTCGTCCCTATGTTGGCCCCGAAGATCACCGCCACGGACTGGGAGAACTTCATGAGGCCCGCGTTGACCAAGCCCACCAGCATGACCGTGGTGGCGGAGGAACTCTGGATGAGAGCGGTGACCGCAGCACCCACGGCCACCCCTCGAAAGCGGTTCCTGGTGAGCCCCTCCAGCATGCGCCGCAGGCGCTCGCCGGCCGCCAGCTGCAGCCCCTCGCTCATGAGGAACATGCCGAAAAGAAAGAGACCCAGGCCTCCGAAGAGGGCGATGATCCCGAACCAGATGGAGGTGGCCTCGAGCTTCATCCGACGCTGTCTCTCCCGGGCTCGGCCGTTCGTATCCGGTGCCTTCCCTTTTCCCAAGGCGCCATTATATAGGCGAGGGGGTGATCTAACAAGATGGGAGACATTCGTAAGATCTCTCCTTCGCGTCGCTATGATCTTGCCTGTCTTGGCCAGGACGGCAGGGTGGTATCCCGGCTCTTTACAATTCGTCGGAGGCCTGGTGGAACGGTGCGGCGTCGCATGCGTCGCATGCTTTGGCATCTCATCCTTTGGAGAGGGGATCTTTAAGGAAGCATGGATGTTCATTCGCGGTAGACACGATATGCCATGGGAAGGGAAGGGAGCCGGCGGTGACGCCTTGAGAGCGAGAGGTCACGAGAAGCCGGTTTTATTGACGAGTCCTGTGGTTGGTGATAATCTTTATGAGGTTAATCCACATGAAGGGGTCGCGGAAACGTGGCCCCTCACCAGCGCGGACACTCCAGGGGATGGGATTCTCACCCTTTGGACGCAGAAGCCGGGAAAACCCGGGGTTAGAGGAGGTGGTGAGAACCAACCGGCAACCTGTTGTCCTTCTGCAGGGGTTCTTCACGGTACGTTAAAGCGAGGTGAGTCATGGCGTACGATTACGAGCTGCTCCTGGTGGATGTAAAGGACGGAGTGGCCACGGTGACCCTGAACCGTCCTCCCCTCAACCCCCTCAATTCCGACCTCTTCATCCAGATAGGGAGGTGCGCCGACGAGCTGGCCGCGGACGACCGGGTGCGGGCGGTGGTCATAACGGGGGGGGAGAAGAACTTCGCCGCCGGCGCCGACATCAAGGAGATGGCCGAGGCCAGCGCGGTTGAGATAATCAAGTTCAACAGCATCGCCCAGGAGAGTTTCACCAAGGTGGAGAACATCCCCAAGCCGGTCATCGCCGCCATCAACGGCTTCGCCCTGGGGGGCGGTTGCGAGCTGGCGCTGGCCTGCGACTGGCGCTACGCCCACGAGAACGCCAAGATAGGACAGCCGGAGATACTCCTGGGTATCATCCCCGGGGCGGGAGGCACCCAGAGGCTGCCCCGTCTCATCGGGCCGGCCAGGGCCAAGGAGATGATCTACAGCGGGCGCTTTTATAGCGCCCAGGAGTGCCTGGAGATGGGACTGGTGCAGAAGGTGGTGACCGGGGAGGACTCGGTCATCGAGTACGCCCAGAGCGTGGCCGCCAAGTACGCCAGCGGTCCGGCGGTGGCTCTGGCCATGGCCAAGAGGGCTATCAACAAGGGGCTGGAATGTTCCATGGCCGAGGGCATGCTCATCGAGGGCCAGGCCTTCGCCATCTGCTTCGCCTCCGAGGACCAGAAGATAGGGATGCGCACCTTCCTCGCGGAGGGGCCCGGAAAGGCCAAGTTCGTGGGGAGATAGGGGCGCAGACTATATATATTGGGCGATAAGAGCAGGCCCGGAGTATTGGAAGCGGCAGGGAACGCCGAGGAGTTCGAAAGTAAGGAGGTTGATGGATGATCGACTTCGAACCGACCGAAGAACAAAAAGCAGCAGTGAAGATGGCCCACGAGTTCGCTCTCAACGAGATGCGGCCCATCGCCCTGGAGTGCGACAAGGAGGGTAAGATCCCGGACGAGCTTATCAGGAAGGCTGCGCAGGCCGGCCTCACCGCCATGGCCATCCCCGAGGAGTACGGCGGGGGCGGCCTGGACCAGGTGACGGCGGCCATGGTCAACGAGGAGCTCTTCTGGGGTTGCGCGGGCATAGGCACCACCCTGGGGGCCAACAGCCTTGCCACCACCCCCCTGCTCATCTCCGGCAACGAGGAGCAGAAGCAGAAGTACTTCCCGCGTCTCACCGACCCCGACGACCCCAAGTTCGCCGCTTTCTGCCTCACCGAGCCCGGGGCAGGGTCGGACGCGGCCTCCATCTCCACAACCATCAAGGACGAGGGTGACTACTACCTGCTCAACGGGCAGAAGTGCTTCATCACCAACGGTGGCATCGCCGATTTCTACAGCGTCTTCTGCACCTTCGACAAGGAGAAGAAGTACGGCGGCATCGCGGCGGTGATCGTGGAGCGCTCGTACGAGGGGGTCTCCATCGGCAAGAAAGAGGACAAGATGGGGATCCGCGCCTCCAACACCACGGAGGTCATCTTCGACAACGTCAAGGTCCCCAAGGAGAACCTCTTCGTGCCCATGGGCCAGGGCTTCTACAACGTGATGGTCACCCTGGACATGACCCGGGCCAGCGTGGCCTCGGGAGCGGTGGGCGTCGCCCGCGCCGCCTTCGAGGAGTCCCTGAAGTACGCCAAGGAGAT
>Ga0207433_10015633_pt1 | contig 10781 bp, 10 predicted proteins | sample YelNatPaOPGAMG01_FD_187559 | JGI IMG/M metagenome (GOLD analysis project Ga0207433, IMG submission 187559) | Hot spring thermophilic microbial communities from Obsidian Pool, Yellowstone National Park, USA - OP-RAMG-01 (SPAdes) (version 3) | ecosystem: Environmental > Aquatic > Thermal springs...
CTCCAGCAGTGCCAGCGTGGCCTCTTGCCCGCCCGGGGCCGCCATGATGTCGCGGACCGGCGCGCGCATCAGGCAGGTGATGCCGGCCAGCGAGGCCAGGAACACCCACTTGTTCCACATGTCCTGCACGATCGACTGGCTGGGACGTGCCTCGAAACCGGCATCCGAAAGCGCCGAGGTGATCGCGCGAAGGCGTTCCGTGTCGGTGCCGTCGCGCTCGCCGAAGGTCAGGCTGTGCATGGTGTTGAGATGGCGCACCTCGCCCCGGGCATCCAGCGTGGCGGCGATCACGCACTGACCGCCGAGCACCCGGCCGGCGCCGAAGCGGTGGTCCAGCAGCTCGAGATGACGCATGCCGTTCAGCAGGGGCAGGACCGTGCTGTGCGGCCCCACCGCCGGCGCGATGTCGTCCATCGCCTGCGCCAGGCCGTAGGCTTTGCAGCTCAGCAGGATCAGGTCGTACGGCTCATGCAACCCACTCGCCTGTACCGTGGGCGGCGCGGCCAGCGCGATATCGCCGGCCGGACTGTGGATCACCAGTCCGTTGCCGGCTAGCTGCGCGGCCCGCCGCTCGCGCACCAGGAAGGTCACGTCGCGCCCATGCTGCAGAAGGCGCCCGCCGAAGTAACCGCCGGTAGCGCCGGCGCCCACGATAAGGATACGCATCGTTCAATCTCCTCCTGCCGGGTGGCCGGCGTGTTCCAGCATGCGATCGACCTGGGCGTCCTTGGCCTGCCACATCGCGTTGACCCACACCTGGAAATGTTCGCGGAACGCCGCGTCGTTCTCGTAGTCGCCGCGCAGCGTAGCGTCGATCGGCCGCTCGCGCACATGCAGGCGGATGTCGTGGATGCGTCCCGCCACCAGGTCCTTCATGCTGCATGGTCCCTCGCCGTAGACGATCGTGACGTCGAGGATGGCATGCAGCGCATCGCCCATCGCGTCCAGCACGAAGGCCAGCCCACCCGCCCGCGGCCGCAGCAGGTGCCGGTAGGGTGAGCCCTGCACATCGTGCTTGACAGCGGTGAAGCGGGTGCCCTCGACGAAGTTCATCACCGACACCGGCAGGTGGCGGAACTTCGCACAGGCGCGACGAGTGGCGTCGCGGTCGCGCCCGCGCAGCTCGGGATGCCGCGCCAGCGTCTCGCGCGAGTAGCGCTTCATGAAGGGAAAATCGAGCGCCCACCAGGCCGGCCCCAGCAGCGGCACCCAGACCAGCTGCTGCTTGAGGAAGAAGCGCAGGAACGGGATGCGCCGGTTGAACACCTTCTGCAGTACCGGAATGTCCACCCAGCTCTGGTGGTTGCACAGCACCAGGTAGTTGCCGTCGCGGCGCAGGCCGTCGACGCCCTCCACCTGCCAGCGGATGCGAGTGAACAGGTCGAACAGCGCGTTGTTCACGCCGATCCAGCTTTCCGCGATGGCGACCAGGCCGCGCGAGCAGGCCCGGCGCGCGGCCGTGAACGGCAGCAGCAGTTTCACCAGGGTCAGGGCGAACAGCGGCACGACGTGGACCACCACGTTGAGCGAGAGCAGCAGCACGACCAGCGGAACACGCAGCAGGCGGGGAAGCGAGGCGAACATCGGGCACCGTGAGACATCGGGGAAGCCAAGCGTAGCCGGTTGCCTGGCGCAACGGGGCGCACTGCGACCTTCGACCATCGTCCAGTGCCACGCCCGCCGGGATTACATCAGCAGCTTGCGTACCTTGAGCAAGGCGGCGACGAAGGCGTCCACCTCCTCGCGCGTGTTGTAGAACGCCAGCGACGCGCGCAGCGTGGCCGGCACGCCGTAGAACTGCATCAGCGGATGCGCGCAGTGGTGACCCGAGCGCACCGCCACGCCTTCCAGGTCCAGCAGCGTGGCGAGGTCGGTGGCCTGCGCGCCATCGAGCAGGAACGAGATCACCGGCTCCTTGTCCGCCGCCTCGCCGACGATGCGCAGGCCCGGAATCTCGCACAGGCGCGCAGTGGCGTAGTCGAGCAGGTCCCGCTCGTGCGCGCGGATCGCGTCGAAACCCAGCGCGCGGTAATAGTCGATCGCCGCGGCGACGCCGGCGAAGCCGGCAATGTTCGGCGTGCCTGCCTCGAACTTGTGCGGCGGGTCCGCGAAGGTGGTGCCGGAGAACTTCACCTCGCGGATCATCTCGCCGCCGCCGAAGAACGGCGGCATGGCGTCGAGATGCTCCTTCTTCGCCCACAGCATGCCGGTGCCGGTGGGCGCCAGCATCTTGTGACCGGTGACGGCGTAGAAATCGCAGCCCAGCGCCTGCACGTCGACCGGGCGATGCGGCACCGCCTGCGAGCCGTCGACCAGCAGCGGGATGCCGCGCTTGCGGCAGGCTCTGGCGATCTCGCGCACCGGATTCACCGTGCCCAGCACGTTGGACACGTGCGCGACGCAGGCCAGCTTCACCTCGGGCGTGAGCATGTCGATGTACTTCTCGACGAGCAACTCGCCACGCCCGTCGATCGGCGCCGCCTTGACCGTGGCACCCGTACGCGCGGCGACCAGCTGCCAGGGCACGATGTTGGCATGGTGTTCCATCACCGTGGTGAGGATCGCATCGCCAGGCCCGAGAATCGGAAGCGCATAGCTGTAGGCCACCAGGTTGATCGCCTGGGTGGTGCCCGAGGTCAGCACCACTTCATTGCGCGAGGGCGCGTTGACGAAGCGCGCCAGCGCGTCGCGCGCGCCCTCGTAGGCGGTGGTGGCCTCCTCGCCGAGCTGGTGCACCGCGCGTGCCACGTTGGCGTTGTGCTCGCGGTAATGACGATCCACCGCCTCGATCACCTGGCGCGGCTTCTGGCTGGTGTTGGCGTTGTCCAGGTACACCAGCGGCTTGCCGTGCACCTGGCGCGAAAGCAGTGGGAAGTCCGCGCGGACGCGCTGGACATCGAAGGCGGCGGTACGGGCAATGGAGTCGGTCATGGGATTCGCGTGCGCTCGATGGCTTACACAGGCAGCCGGGCCGCCAGCAGCCCCGCGAGATGTTCGCGCAGCGCCTCGTCCGGCAGATCGTCCAGCACGGCGCGACAGAACGCCGCCGTCAGCAGGGTGCGCGCTTCGACCAACGGGATGCCGCGCGAACGAAGGTAGAACAGCGCGCGCTCGTCCAGCTGGCCCACGGTGGCACCGTGCGCGGCCTGCACTTCGTCGGCGTAGATTTCCAGTTCCGGCTTGGTGTCGATCTCGGCGTTCGGCGACAGCAGCAGGTTCTTGTTGTCGAGACTGGCATCGCTGCCGTCGGCGCCCGGCGCCACCACGATGGCGCCGCGGAACACGCCGCGCGCACGATCGTCGGCCACGCCGCGCCAGCTGGAGCTGGACGCGGTGCCCAGCGCCTGGTGGCGGATCGCCAGTTGCGTATCCACATGCTGGCGGCCACGCGGCATGAACACACCGCGCGTATCGAGACGTGCGCCGTGGCCAGCCAGCTCGGCCCGCAGGTCGTGGCGCACCAGCGATCCGCCCAGTTCCAGCACGTGCAGCCAGGCCTGCGCCGCCGCGCCAAGCTGCAACGCATCGCGGCGCACCAGCACCGTCTCGGACGCCGCGTTCTGCAGCACGGTGTGGTGCAGTCGCGCGCCGTCGCGCAGCACGATGTCGGTGACCGCGGTACCAAGCTGGCGCGCGGCATCCGTACCGACATGCTGTTCGACCAGGGTAAGCCCGGCTTCTTCGCCCAGTTCGATCACATGCCGCAGGTGCCAGGCGATGTCGTCTTCGGCTGCCGCCCCGACGAAGACCAGGTGCACCGGTGCGTCGACCTTCGCACCCGCCGCCACTCGCAGCACCACGCCATCGAGCGCCAGCGCCGCATTGAGCCGGGCGAAGGCGTCGCCGTGTTCGCGATAGCGCCGCGACAGCGCGAAACGCAGCGGCTCCGGCTCCCGCGCGAGCGCGTCCGACAACGGCTGCAGCACCAGCCCGGCCGGCAGGCTGGCCAGGTCCGAAAGGTCGCCGCGGAACACGCCGTTGACGAACACCAGCCGCGGCCCGTCCAGCCCCGGCAACGCGAACAGTGACGGATCGACCGGGCGCGCGGCGGCCTGCGCATCGCCCTGCGCGAAACGGCGCTGGGCCAGCGCGCGCAGCGCGGTGTACTTCCATGCCTCCACCCGCGTATCGGGCAGGCCGGCCGCGGCGAACGCCGCCAGGTTCTCGCTGCGCGCCTCGTCCAGCCAGCCGATGCCGCTGACCGGCAGCGACGCGGCCATCGTGGAAGCCACGAACGGCACGGCGGACTCGCTCATGCCTGCGCCCCGGCCGGCTCGCCGTGTTCGGCCAGCCAGGCGTAACCGTGTTCCTCCAGCCGGTGCGCCAGCGTCTTGTCGCCGCTCTCGACGATGCGCCCGCCGGCCAGCACGTGCACGAAGTCGGGCACGATGTAGTCGAGCAGGCGCTGGTAATGGGTGACCACCAGGAACGAACGCTCCGGCGAACGCAGCGCGTTGACGCCTTCGGCGACCTGTTTCAGCGCGTCGATGTCCAGGCCCGAATCGGTCTCGTCGAGGATCGCCAGCTTCGGTTCCAGCACGGCCATCTGGAAGATCTCGTTGCGTTTCTTCTCGCCGCCGCTGAAGCCTTCGTTGACGGCGCGGTGCAGCAGTTCGTCGGAGATCTGCATGATCTTCAGCTTCTCGCGCACCAGTTTCAGGAACTGCATCGAATCCAGTTCCGCCTCGCCACGCGCCTTGCGCTGCGCATTCAGCGCGGCGCGCAGGAAATAGGTGTTGTTCACGCCCGGAATCTCGACCGGGTACTGGAACGCCAGGAACACGCCGGAGGCAGCGCGCGCCTCCGGCTCCAGCGCCAGCAGGTCGATGCCGTTCCAGCGCACCGAGCCTTCGGTGACCTCGTAGCCGTCGCGACCGGACAGTACGTTGCCCAGCGTGGACTTGCCCGCGCCGTTCGGCCCCATGATGGCGTGCACCTCGCCCGGGTTCACCGTCAGCGTGAGCCCCTTGAGGATGTCCTTGCCCTCGACGCGGGCGTGCAGGTTTTCGATGGTCAGCATGTCACTTCAGATCCGAGGAGTTCTTGATCGAGCCGGCACAGACGTCGCCATCCGCGGCGCCGTTGAGCCAGGCCTTGAGCTGCTTGATGCGTTGTTCGGTCAACTTGGTTTCGGCCTGACTGATGCACATCGGATACACCGAGCCGTAGATTTCGTCTGGATGCTCGGATCGACCCACCGGATACATGGCATCGATCTCGGCGTCGCGGAACCTGATCCACAGCTTTTGCGAGGCCTTGAGCCTGGACAGAAATGCCGGCTGATCCGCATATTTCACGAGGATGGCCTTCCACACCGCGTTCAGTTCCCTGTCCGCCTTGCTGTATTCACCCGCGGCACAAGCGTCGAGCCCGCCTTGCGAAACCGACGAATAGCAGGCTGGCGTTTGCCCGGCGGCAGTGGCCAGCATCGGCATCAGCGAGAGCATCAACAGCATCAATGGCATGACGCGGCTTTTCATCCCACGGCTCCTTCCAGCGACACTTCCAGCAGCTTCTTCGCCTCGACGGCGAACTCCATCGGCAGTTCGCGGAACACCTGCTTGCAGAACCCGTCGACGATCATCGACACGGCGTCTTCCTCGCTGATGCCGCGCGAGCGGCAATAGAACAGCTGGTCGTCGGAGATCTTCGAGGTGGTGGCCTCGTGTTCGACAATCGCGCCGGGGTTCTTCACTTCCATATAGGGGAAGGTGTGCGCGCCGCACTTCTTGCCGATCAGCAGCGAATCGCACTGGGTATGGTTGCGAGCGCCGGCGGCGCCCTTCTCCACCTTCACCAGACCACGGTAGCTGTTGCTGCTGCGGCCGGCGCTGATGCCCTTGGAGACGATCTTCGACTTGGTGTCCCGGCCGATGTGGATCATCTTGGTGCCGGTGTCGGCCTGCTGGCGGTGGTGGGTCAACGCCACCGAGTGGAACTCGCCCACCGAGCGGTCGCCGCGCAGCACGCAGCTGGGGTACTTCCAGGTGATCGCCGAGCCGGTCTCCACCTGGGTCCAGCTGATCTTGGAGTCGTCGCCGCGGCACTCGCCGCGCTTGGTCACGAAGTTGTAGATGCCGCCGACGCCGTTCTCGTCGCCGGGGTACCAGTTCTGCACCGTGGAGTACTTGATCTGCGCGCGCTCCAGCGCCACCAGCTCCACCACCGCGGCGTGCAGCTGGTTCTCGTCGCGGCGCGGGGCGGTGCAGCCCTCCAGGTAGGAGACATGACTGCCCTCCTCGGCCACGATCAGGGTGCGCTCGAACTGGCCGGTATTCTGCGCGTTGATGCGGAAGTAGGTGGACAGTTCCATCGGGCAGCGCACGCCCTTCGGAATGAAGACAAAACTGCCGTCGGAAAACACCGCCGAGTTCAGCGCGGCGAAGAAGTTGTCGCCGGCCGGCACCACGCTGCCCAGGTAGGTCCGCACCAGTTCGGGATACTCGCGGATCGCCTCGCTCATCGAGCAGAAGATCACCCCGGCCTCGGCCAGCTGCTTGCGGAAGGTGGTGCCGACCGAAACCGAGTCGAACACCGCGTCCACCGCCACGCCGGCCAGCGCGGCGCGCTCGTGCAGCGGCACGCCCAGCTTCTCGTAGGTTTCCAGCAGCGCCGGATCGACCTCGTCCAGCGACTTCGGCGCCTGCTTCGGCGCGGAGTAATAGCTGATCGCCCGGTAGTCGATCGGGTCGAGCTTAAGCTTGGCCCAGTCCGGCTGGGGCATGGTCAGCCAGTGGCGGTAGGCCTTCAGGCGCCACTCGGTCATCCACTCCGGCTCGCGCTTGATCGCGGACAGCTGGCGGATCGTCTCCTCGTCCAGGCCCGGCGGCAGGCCGGTGCTCTCGATCTGGGTGACGAAGCCGGCGCTGTAGCTGCGCCCCAGCGCCGCGGCGACCTCGGCATTGTCGCGCAACACGGTGGACACGCTGTCACCGGACATGTTGTGGTCGCGTTCGCTGGTCATGCGGTGGTTCTGCCTTTCAGGTTGCGGATGTCGACGGTCACTTCGGCAGGCGCGGCCGGCTGCAGCACGTCGGCCAGGCTCACCTCGCGCAGCGCGCCGTCGAGCAGGTGGTTGATACGTTGCCAGCTGCCGCGCACGCCGCAGCGCGCCTCGCGATCGCACTGGCCGTCGGTGGTCCCGCACTCGGTCATGCCGATCGGCCCTTCCATTGCCTCGACGATTTCGGCCAGGCTGATCTCTCCGGCCGGCCGCGCCAGCCGGTAGCCGCCATTCACGCCGCGGAAGGAATCGACCAGCCCGGCATGCCCCAGCGATTTGAGCAGCTTGCTGACGGTCGGCAGCTCCAGGTGCGTTTCGTCGGCGATCTGCGCCGTGCTCAGCACGTCGCCGGGATGGCCAGCGATGCAGGTCATCACCACCGTGGCGTAATCCGTGAGTCGACTGACGCGGAGCATGCGGGAACGGTCCGGGCACTTAATCCAGACCAAAATGGTACTGATTGTATCGATGCCGGTCAATTGGCCGTCTTTACGCCTTGCACCGTGGCAGGGCAAACGTTGCACCCATATCGGCATTCCGGCGGCCTTCCCACGACCGCGATGGCCCACGATGCCTTGCTCCGCGGGGGATTCGCCCGATGGCACGCAACATGCTGTGTTGCAACAAGACCAACTACGAGGGGCGGGACATGAAATGGATCACCGCAGTGATCAAGCCGTTCACGCTGGACGACGTGCGCGAAGCCCTGGCCGAGGTCGGCGTGCAGGGAATGACCGTCACCGAGGTCAAGGGTTTCGGCCGCCAGCACGGGCACACCGAACTCTACCGGGGCGCGGAATACGTGGTCGATTTCCTGCCGAAGCTGAAGATCGAGGTCGCCGTCGCCGACGAACAGGCCGATCACGTGATCGAGGCGATCAGTACCGCCGCACGCACTGGCAAGGTGGGCGACGGCAAGATCTTCGTCAGCGGCCTGGAGCAGGTCATCCGCATCCGCACGCAGGAGGTCGACACCGATGCGCTTTGAGAAGCCCGGCCGGGACCGCAAGGCCGGCATGCTGCGCCGTGCTGGAAAGGCGGCACTGTTCTGCGGACTGATGGGACTGGCGCTGTCATTGCAGGCCAAGGGCAGCACGACCATCGATAGCGGCGACACCGCCTGGATGCTGGTCGCCAGCATGCTGGTGCTGATGATGACCATTCCGGGTGCCGCGCTGTTCTACGGCGGCATGGTGCGTGCGAAGAACCTGCTGTCGGTGATGATGCAGTGCTTCGCCATCACCGCGCTGGTCACCGTGCTGTGGATGCTGTACGGCTACTCGCTGGCCTTCAGCACCGAGGGCATGCACGCGGGCGTCACCAACCTGCACTCCTTCATCGGCGGACTGGACCGCGTGCTGCTGGCCGGGCTGACGCCGGCATCGCACTACCAGACGGTGCCGGAAAGCGTGTTCGTGATGTTCCAGCTGACCTTCGCGATCATCACGCCGGTGCTGATCATCGGCGCCTTCGCCGAACGCATGAAGTTCAGCGCAATGCTGTGCTTCAGCGGACTGTGGCTCACCGTGGTCTACCTGCCGGTGGCGCACATGGTGTGGAGCGGCCCCGGCTCGTTCCTCGGCGACCTGGGCGTACTCGACTTCGCCGGCGGTACGGTGGTGCACATCAATGCCGGCATCGCCGGCCTGGTTGCCTGCGTCGTGATCGGCAAGCGGCGTGGCTGGCCGCATACGCCGATGCCCCCGCACAACCTGGGCTACACCGTTGTCGGTGCCAGCCTGCTGTGGCTGGGCTGGTTCGGCTTCAATGCCGGCTCCGCAGTGGCGGCCAACGGCAGCGCGGGCATGGCGATGCTGGTAACGCAGATCGCCACCGCCGCCGCCGCGATCGGCTGGACCGCGGTGGAGTGGATCTCGCACAAGCGCGCCAGCGTGCTGGGCATCGTCTCCGGCGCGGTGGCCGGACTGGTGGCAGTGACACCCGCTGCCGGCACCTGCGGACCGGGCGGTGCGCTGGTGCTCGGTCTGATCGCCGGCATCGTGTGCTTCTTCACCGCCACCAAGCTGAAGTACCGCCTGGGCTACGACGACGCGCTGGACGTGTTCGGCGTGCACGCGATCGCCGGTATCGTCGGCGCGCTGCTCACCGGCCCACTGGCCTCGCCGAAGCTGGGCGGCTTCGGAACGGTCGAATCGCTGGGCGGGCAGCTGTGGATCCAGGCCAAGGGCGTGGCCTTCACCGTGGTGTGGAGTGCCGTACTGAGCTGGGTGCTGCTCAAGCTGATCGACCGGACCCTGGGGCTGCGCGTGGATACCGAGCAGGAACAGATGGGTCTCGACCTGGCCGAGCACGAGGAACGAGCCTACAACCTGTCGTGATCGCAGCTGCTCGGCAACCCTGGCCGGCCCGTTTTGCCGGAACGGCGACCGGGGCCCATGGACCGCACATCCATGGGCCCCGCTGCCACAGGACGGGCATGCGATGCCTTACCATTCGTCCGCATGAATGCCCCTGACGAACGCGCCGCCGCCCGCCTGGCCTGGACCCGCTCCGCCCTTGGCGATACGACGCTGAACCTCGAACCCGCGTCCTCCGATGCCAGCTTCCGCAGCTACTGGCGCGCCCGCCACGGTGGCACCAGCTGGATCGTGATGGACTCGCCGCCGGCACTGGAAGACCCTCGCCCCTGGCTGGCAATCGGTGCGCGCCTGGCGGCCGCCGGCCTGCATGTGCCGTCGGTACACGCCAGCGACCTGGCGCAGGGCTTCCTGCTGATCGAGGATCTGGGCAACCGTCTCTATCTGCCTGCGCTGGACGCATCCAGCGCGGACGCACTGTACGGCGACGCGATGGATGCGCTGCTGCGCATGCAGACCCGGGTGGACCCGGCCGACCTCCCGCGGTTCGATCGCACCGTGCTGGTGAACGGGCTGGAGGTGATGCCGGAATGGTTCCTCCGCCGCCACCTCGGCCACACACCCGACTGCGGCGAATGGGACGTACTCGAGGCCGCATTCGACACGATCGTCCGCAACGCGCTCGAGCAGCCGCGTTGTTTCGTGCATCGCGACTATCACAGCCGCAACCTGCTGATCGTCGAGAACAACAACCCCGGCATCATCGATTTCCAGGGGGCATTGCACGGGCCGCTCACGTACGATCTGGCCTCGCTGCTGCGCGATGCCTACGTCGCCTGGCCACAGGAGCGTGTCGAGCACTGGGTCGAGGCCTACCGGCAGCGCCTGCTGGACGCCGGGATGATCGACGACACGATCACCCGCGAGCGCTTCCTGCGCTGGTTCGACCTCACCGGCATGCATCGTCACGTGCGCGTGCTGGGCCAGTTCTACCGGCTGTGGTACCGGGACGGCAAACCCGGCTATCTCGCTGACGTGCCGCGCGTCTACCACTACGTGGTGTCGGTCGCGCAGCGCTATCCCGAGCTGGCCGATTTCGCCGCCCTGCTGGAACGGCACGCGGCAGGACGCGACCTGACCTCGGTGGCTGCCGCATGAGACATGCACTGATCTTCGCCGCCGGCCTCGGCGAGCGCATGCGCCCGCTTACCGATCGCACACCGAAGCCGCTGCTGCCGGTCGGCGGCAAGCCGCTGATCGTCTGGCACCTGGAGAAACTGGCCGCGGCCGGCGTGAATTACGTGGTGATCAACACCTCGCACCTGGCCGACCAGTTCCCGGAAACGCTGGGGGACGGCTCGCGCTGGGGCCTGCGCATCCGCTACGCCTATGAAGGCCCCGTGCCGCTGGAGACCGGCGGCGGCATGCTCAACGCGCTGCCGCTGCTGGGCGCCGAGCCC
>Ga0207433_10015634_pt1 | contig 10781 bp, 14 predicted proteins | sample YelNatPaOPGAMG01_FD_187559 | JGI IMG/M metagenome (GOLD analysis project Ga0207433, IMG submission 187559) | Hot spring thermophilic microbial communities from Obsidian Pool, Yellowstone National Park, USA - OP-RAMG-01 (SPAdes) (version 3) | ecosystem: Environmental > Aquatic > Thermal springs...
CGAGGAGTGAACCGGCGGGAGCCGGGGTCTCGAAACGCTTTCTCGCGCCCTCGGATTCCTCACCCCGCGGGGCCGATTTGCATAGTTGCGGCTATGGGGAGCAGGGATTTACAATTGTTTTGTACTCGCGGACATCGGGGCGTGGCTCAGCCTGGCTAGAGCGCCTGGTTCGGGACCAGGCTTTATTCACCAGACCTTCTTTCCTTTCTTTTCAATCAGATAGACGCTTTAGAACCGTCTGGCCATTACTTGACCAGTGGTTCAACGCGACTCCCTATTGTAGCATTGACGGTGCCGTCCCTGAGCCGAACATCTTAACTTCCGTTATCATTCCCCCTACCCCCCAGGTAAGGGGTTGAAAATGCAGCATCTCCTTGTAGAATAGAGGCATGGCTATTAAACTCGTTTCAGATACACAGCTTTTTAGTGAAGGCAACGTCACCGATTGGCTTAAGGCTGCCCGCTACTATTGTACGGAGTACAACAAAACCCATACCCCTGTTCCGTTTGGGGCCTACCTTGTCAGGTTCGTACAGTTTGTTTCCGTTGCAATGGTGGAACATTGGAATAAGGAATTTTTAGGCGGCAGGAAAGTCTCCAAATTAACCGACCTTATAAACACAGCCCAGCAATCTGGCGATGAGTTTGATATCTACAAGGCTTTGGACTATATTGCTGACCATAACGACTATTCCTCGCCTGAAAACTTCTGTGAAAATCTTGAACGCAATATCCCCGCTGATATTGAAGCCAGTTTTCAAGAATATCCATTCTCATGAAACTTCTCTGGCTCTGTCTTTCCCTCATCTGTGCTTTTGTCGCTTTCCTGACGTACCCCAAGAAAGCCCCGTCCCCGCCGCAGGTTGTACAGCAACCTCAACCACCCATCCAAGTTAACAAACCAATTATCCAGTCGCCACCGAAAGCAGAGCCGCTTTCCGAGCCTGAAACACAAAGGCTTAGAGAGCTGGTAAAGCAAGACTTCGACGCACAAGGCTCCCCCGATACCTCAAAGGCTCTTTCATACGCAGACAAAGAAGAACTTCAATACTTGAAGCACAAAGAACGCAAATATCAGAGGGCGACCAATCCGTACTTCCACAAAGAAGTCCAAGACGACCCGCAAATGAAGGAGAAATAGACAATGTGGATAGCTTTCACAGTCCTTGCCATTCTCTTTTTCATTATCTTTCTACTGTCTGTCTTCATTGAAGACCGCCCTGTGCCTCCTCAAGTCTCCAGGGGGTTTGACCCTCTCCGGCCTGTTAAGGATTGGAGCACGCGCCAGGCGATAAAGCACGTCCAGCAGGAGCAGGCCTGGCAGAACGTCCAGGCGGACTTTGAACGCACCGAGCTTAATATTGGCCGCTCCCATGAATTGAGCGACCAACAGCATCAAATAACCGTCCGCAACAACCAGCTTACTATGGCACAGCAGGATATTGCCAAAGCTGACATTGACCAAGCAAAGGCTGAACACGCGGACGTGGCGACCATTCAGGAACGGCGTCGTCTGGAACTTGCCCACGAAATGGAAATGAAAAAGCTACGGGAGAGCAATGACGAAGAAATCTACAAGCACGCCGAGCTGAAGCGGATAGATGTCCAGGCATACGCCCAGGAAGTCAAGGTTGACTTAGAAGCCGCCCTTACAAAGCGCATACTTGACCATAAAACGGTGAGACGAATAGAAGCGGAGTTCCAAGAATTGGTCAAGGAACGGGCGGAGATTGAAATGGACGACAGCTTGACCCCCCACAGCAAACAGTTGGCTTTGGACGCCAAAGATGAATTGATAGCCGCTTTCCGGAAGAACCTCAATGAGCAAATGGAAAGACGTCTTCTTCAAGCAGGAAACGGGGCAGACGTTCAAGGAATGGACGCGGGTTCCTAAAGCGTCCGATACAATCCGCGCAATCCTTGAACAGGAAAACTCCAACTACCTATTGAGAAGTCTCGGCGACTCCGAGGTTGGCCTTGTTTTCCTTCCTGAAGAATTAAGAGCCGCACACATCCACATTTTAGGCACTACCCGAGAGGGGAAATCCAAATTCCTTGAACTCCTAATCCGCCACGACATTGACAACGGTTTTGGCTGTACGCTTTTAGACCCTTCCGACAACGGCCAGACGGCCTACAATATCCTGAAGTACTGCATCAAACAAGGTTTCACCAAGGTTTGTTTAATTGACCCCCACGACCACCATACTGCCGTACCGACTATCAACCCTCTTCGGTGGCGAGGGAGTGGAGCAGTTGATTCCGTAGTTTCAAACCTAATGGATTCCGTCCGGCTTCTTTGGGGCCAGACTTCTTTCTCCGAGACTCCCCGGATTGAGAATTACCTCTACGCTATCTTCGCCGCTCTCTACGCCACCGGGAACCCGAAACTACAGAAGCCCTTTAACTGCGGCATACCAGACGCTATACACTTTTCGGCCAGGGAGAACAAGTACCTGGAATACTGCCGCCGCAGGATTTTGGACTGCCTCCACCCGGCGAACGAAGCCAGGGTACAGCTTGAAGAAGTCTTTACTACCCGCGCTCTTTTCCTAAACGAGTTCAAATCTTCCATCCGGCGCCTTTCTCCGTTTTTCAAATACCTTCCGCGGCTGATGTACGGCTCCTCTGAGTCCCCTTTGGATATTCGCCAGATGATAGCCGACAAGTGGGTTGTCCTGGTAAACCTGGATAAGAAGCGGCTCTGGGGAACTCCGCAGCAAAGACTTTTGGGTACGCTTATGGTCAATGAGCTTGTTTCGGCGGTTGCTGACCTTACGGAAAACGGCTGGAAGGGACAGCACTACCTCTACATTGACGAGGCCGGACAATTCGCTACCAGGGTGCTTGCCGACATTATGGCCTACCAAGGAAAGAGTGGGTTATGGGCCACGGTTTCCCATCAGTTTTACAATCAATTTGAGGATAAATACGTTTTGGATGCCGTGGAGAACCTTTGCAAGATTAAGATTTTGTTCTATACTCCAAATGCAACCGACCGCAACCGGATGGTTCGGGATATGTACGTGGGGGATCTGAAAGACCAGGCCGGAGACGCCCACGCTTCCCTGAAGAAACAGCACGCGGTCATCAAAATCGGCAAGGAGCCGCCGGCCACCATCCGCATAGTGGACGTACCCGACATTGACATCTCCCCGACTCAGCTGGGGGAGTTTAAGGAACGTTACATCTACAAAGCTAATCCCTGGTATAGAACTGCTGAATCTATCCAGGAAGAAATCAAACATAGATTTGCCGTACGTACTACTTCGGCAGGAACGGCTCCAAAAGAGCGTCAATCTGCCCAGGGCAATCTTAAGCCCAAAGGAACTACTGGAGAGCCAAGTGCAAAGCCTAGCTCGGGAGAAGATAAAGCAAAGCCTAAGAGAAAATCGGTATTTGACAATCTCCCAGATAGCTAGCCTCTTTTACTCCGTCCGCAAAGACGGAGCCGTTCCCAAGTCTTTCCCCAGACAGCCGAGGCCCGGCCAGGTTTACGACATGGTGCCCGGTTACGATACCGCAAGGCAAATGGCTTTGCGAATGGCTGACAGCGGGGAAGTGCAGGTTGCCGAGTGCAAAACTAATTCTGGCAAGCGGCTGAAGTTTGTAGATAATCTTATAATGCTCCCCAAAGACCGCCCGCCTTCGGTTATGGGCTGGCAGCATGAAATTGACCGAGGGGATATTTACGTTGCCCTGCACAAAACAGGAAAGCTCACCAGCTACCGCTGGAAATGGCACCCGACCGAATACCAAGGTTTTGCCAAATTGCACAAGCTATATCCCGATGGCCGTTTTGAGCTTCAAGGTTCAGACTATATCTTCTTTCTGGAAGTGGACCGGGGAACCGAGTTTTGGTCTGATGAGCTGAATACCAAGATTGAGAAGTATGCCGGGCTCCAAGATTCCATGCCGCAGAATCCATTTGTTGTCGTGTTTGTCATTCAGGCCAAGCCAGGTATGGATATCAAGGAACGCGCCGCCAACTTCCGAAGCGCCTTTGGGGAGCTTGGCCGAGGCCACAAGTTTGTCATTACCCCTCACCAATTGTTCCTCAAAGACCCATTAGGCGATGTCCTGGACTACTACCGCTCTGACGAGCCTACCTCCCTGTTGACACTCTAAACGCCCACTCCACACACCCGCTTCAAAGCCCTTCTCCAAGCGTTTGACGCAACCCCTTGCCTGACGGCTTGCCTGCTTTCCGCTTACAAAAGCGGAACTGGCTATTTCGCCGCCTGCCTTGACGAGCAAGGCCCCAATAGCCGTCGCCTTACGGTTTCCCTAGCCGGTTCAGTCGCTTACGCTTCCGCCGTCTATTGGGGCCTTGCTGACGCAGGCGGCTCAATCTCGCTCTGCTCCTGCCTCCGGCCAGGCTTCGCTGCCGCTCGCCCTCTCTAACACGGCTAGGCGCGTATTTGTTGGTCTGGCGGTCCTCCGGCGAGCCGGATCTCGCGGTTTGGCATCCTAGTCTCGCTCCGCTCGACTCAAGCACTCCCGTTTTCTCACGTTCCACCGTTTCACTTCAAAAGAATCCTGTCGGACTGTTTTGCAGCCCCAATGTGTCCATTTTGCACAGTGGGGTTTTTGATGGGTTGATTTGCCGGGGTGTTAACTGTTCGCTCGGGAAGAATGGAGAAAGCGAACGGAAAGGCAACCGACTCCCTAAGGAAAGTGCGGGGGTGTCGGTTAGCGGAAACGATGGTTCTACATGAAACATTGCGAGTGGTAGAAACTTTCTAAAGCTATTTGTTTGGTTGAACCTGGGCCTTAGGCCAGCCAGGCGTAAGCAAATAGCATCTTGAACTTCGTTCAAGAGGTGATATATGGATTTTACGAGTTATTTCGTGGGGTTCGTTATGGGGTTCGTGTGTTGTGAAGTTGCGGTTCTGGTTTCGTTGCAGTTGAGCAAGAGGAAGCGAGGGCGACCAGTGGGCAGTTATTCCGGTAGGGGGTATGAGAGTTTCTTAAAAGCAAAAAGAGCGTTGGTTGGTCGGTAGGCTGTGGATAGTGGGAGAGTGTTTTCCAAAAGTGCGCGTAAAGTGAGCGTTTGTGTGTCCAATATAAAAAGGTAACAATTAAGGGGGGAGGAAAGGAAAAGTTTATGAAAGAGACAAAGCTAATTATTGAGCTTGATGCTGATAGGGTGTGGCAAGTGAGGCGTACTATTTTAAGAGCTGTCGAGGCGTTGAAAGACGGCGAGGATATCAGAAGGTTATGTGAGCTTGATGCACAAATAGGACAGGAAGTAGATTATCGGGAGAAACAAGAACGGGAAGAACAGTTTAAGGAAGAAGTACCAAAACGGATAGAAGAAATGGCCAACAAGCTTGATGATGCGGTTCAAGTGTTGAGAGAAATTAAAGGGTCGTTCAAGATGCTATTTGCAACGCCAGCCTAACCCTTGCATCCTACTCGCCTAATGCCCAGCTCAACGGTATAATTCAGGGTGGCTATCGGGCCGGGTCTTCTTAAAACAATAGGCAAGCAAAGAGCCACACATCAGGTTACTGTTGTTGCTGTTGGCTGGGTCCCGAGTTATCGGGGTTCCACCTGAATCGCGCTTGAAGGGGTATTGCCTGGTGATACCCAACGGTCTGGCGTGAGGCGAAGTATATTTCTAGCCGTTAGAGTGTACTTTTCGTCCGGTAGCCTTTTTGGTTTCCCTGCCTTTTTCCATTGTAACAGGCACCCTTGGCCGTCAAGGTCGCTATCCCTGGTTATTTAATCCTCGGCCTTCGGCCTGCGGCATAAATCTATAAGGCTCTCTTGACTGCTCAAGGGACCCGCCTGTTTGACCAGTTTTGCGGCAGGTAAAGCAGACGGCCACCGCGCAAAGACAAACGTCTGTGAAAGGTAATATTTATGAGGATAGGTGTTGACAAACTAAGTTTGGGCAAACAGGCCTGGAAGGAGATTGAATGTATAGCTGCTCTGGGGTATAGCACTTCAAGTGTGTTTTCGGACTGGCTGGATGTAATGCTCGATAGCTTCTTGGCGTTGAGTGACAATATTGACCGGTATGGAGATGTCAGAGAACGGTTGATGAGGAACGAACTCGATGGCAAATACAACGACCGGTACATGGGGATAGTTGAAAAGTACCGAAGCGACAAGCGACCGGCGCAAGAAATCATGGAGCACTTTGCGGCGGCCACAGGCCATCTGGTTTGCGAGACGCAGGAAACCAGGGAGGATGTCCTCGGTCATCTCTACATGGAATATGTTTCCTTTGGGGAACACGGGCAGTTCTTCACGCCGGCGCATTTGGCAAGGGCGGTGTCCGTAATGGCAGGAATAGAAGACGGCAAGACTGTTTTAGATCCGACTTGCGGCAGCGGTAGAATGTTAATCGAAGCGGGCAGGGCCAATCCAAAGGTGTTCTTGCAGGGAATCGACATTGACGAACGTTGCGCGAAGATGTGCGCGCTCAACATGTACATATTTGGGTTCGATGCCGCAATCCGTTGGGGGAATGGGCTGACTTACGAGTATTGGAGGCAGTGGCGGATACTTCCGGGCGGATTCATCTTTGAAAGCGGCCCAGTGCCGGGGGTTGAGAATCTGGGTCAGTTGCCGGCCAGCGAGGATACGCCAAAGGGCGAGGCTCAGGCAACGCTTTTCTAACGTGTAGCAGTCCCTTCTTTGGTCGCAAAACAAAACCGCAATCCACGAGGGACGGCGGTTTTTAAGTTTGTGTCAGAGCGCCTGGACTTGCTCAAGGCTGAGCTTTTCCGGGTCGTCTATACCTTCGGGCAGGGGCGGATACTTCACCCAGAGCTTGCCGGCGAGCGCGGCGGCGACGGCTTTCCCGTCTTCGTACTTGTTGCGGTCGGGCAGGTAGATTATCCCTTTAGCGAGCGATTGGAGAATTGCCAGTTGCTCATCAGATACCGACCAGCCGAACGGACTGACGGCCGGCAGGCCAAGCGAAACGAACTTCATGACCGAGAACGGGGACTCCACCAAGTAAAGCTTTTTGATGGGCACTTCGCACATCTGTTTTATCTGGCAGGCCCCGAATACGAATAGGTGTTTGGGCAGGCCCTTGGGAAAGATGTATTTCGGTTCCCCGTCTTTCGGCGCCGGGTTTCTGGCTAGGTAACCGTAAAGCTCCCCGTCATCGAATCCGAGAATCGGAATCATCACCTTGCCCGAGTACACAGACTTCCTGGCCGGGTTGTTGTAGCAGAACACTCCGAAGCGTTGGCGGATAGTCTGGTCGGGCACTCTGGTTTCCAGCCACTCGCACGGTACGGCGAATTTGTGGTAGCTGGCTTTTAAGGGCTTGAGCTGCCCTTCCAGGGCTTCCCTAGGCGTGCCAGAATCGCCTATAGCGGGCTTTTGGGGTTGGGGTTGGATGGTAAGACGTTCCAGGAACGAAACGGCTTCCTGAAAGCCTACTTTGCGGATGGCGCGGGTTAGGTCAATGCTGCCTCTGCCCTTTTCAGAACAGCCGAAGCATTGATAGCGACCATCGGCGTTGACCGAGAATGAAGTGGTGTTATGTTTAGGGTTGTGGCCGGGAAAAGGACATTTTCCGTACCACTCCAGTTTACCGGAGCGTTTCTTGAACGTGGAGACGTCCACGCCAAGCGAAGAAAGCACATCAAGCGGCGCGAGCTGCCGTAGATGCTCCCATTTGTCTGACACTTTGGATTATACCTCCTATGGTGGTTTTAGACTCACCCCGGCTGGTGCCAGGGTCAGGCCGAAACCTAAAAATAATTACTTGCTCCCGCTCCTGCTCCCGCTCTTACTTGGTAGCCACCAAAGCGTGTTACTGTTTGCAATAATTGAAATCATTCTCTTGCCGGTAGGTCGGCAGCCGTTTAATTTAATTCTTCTAATCGGGATTGGAGGTGGTGAATAATATCATCTAAGTATTTCTTAACTTCTTTTCTATCGCTTTCTTTTTCTTGTTCTGATAACTTTTCGTAAGAAGTATCAATCTGTCTTTGCCATCTTTCGCATAAATCTTTAGGTATAAGGTATCCATCTTTTGTCCACACCGACTTGCTAAATAAATATGCTTGCCACCTTACCCATCTGTCGTGTTCATCAGAAGCCCAATCTTCTAATTTATTGTTCACCCACTCAATCAAACCCTCAATATCATCTTGGCGGACTTGGCGGATAAAGGATTTGACACTTAATAATTGCTCATTATAGTCACTTGATGACACATATATATCACTTTCGCCAAACTTCTCATCAAACTCTTTTTCTATTTCTTGTTGCGTTTTCATAGTTTTAATTTCTCTTTCTTTAGAGATTAGGGCTTCAATAATCGCCTTTTTGTATTTATCCTTTAACTCAAGAGCAAACTTTTCCATTTTGGGGTCATCACTTTCGTATGCGTGAGGTGTAAGTATCCAATCTATTTTAACTATTATTTCCTCAACAAACTTATTTATTGCATCATCAGCCACTTCATCAGGAGTGGGTAAGTTATTCATAGCGGCATATTCATTATAATCAATCCGTGCGGCATAAAATAATTGCTTTTTAAGTTGCTCTCTTTCTTCTTTCATAGTTTCATTTTGGTCTCCCAAGTTCATATATGTTCTATTTAATTTGACATATCACTATTTGGCGGTTAGAATGTAGATAGCCATCGGCACTACCATCGTCATCAGCAGATAGAAACCTTCCCAGCCGATAACCCGAGGTCTGCGCCAAGAGGCGCGGTAAGCAAAGTCTTTCATTCGCCGTCCTCCATATCTGTTTCAGCATCCATTTCAGCTTCCATTTCATCGCTCCGGACGTGGTCATACCGTCCCATCTCCATTTCCTCATTTGTAAACCCGCCAAAAGAAGGTATCCCCGTGGCCTTTGCCACACTCCCGCAAATCTCCTTCTCAACCTCCAAGAGATATTTAATTGCAGACATTGTTTTCCTTTCCTGCCCCGTAGGGCTTACTTGTATCTAAATTATACTAGGTGGTTAAAAAGACTGCAACCCGCTTAAATAAGCCAAGTGTCAAAGAGTTATCCACAGGAAAACCGAAAATTTTACTCGCACTTTTGTCCGCCTAACTCCCAAAGGCGGTTAGGGGTGTAAGTAAAATTCAGTTAAACGCCGGGATTGGGTTCTTGCGGCGATAAATACAAGAATCCAGCACCTGTGTCTTGCTTCCTCTCAGCTAACCGTTTCTTTAACTGAGCGGTTAGCTGGGAGCAAGAAAGATACACCCCCACAGGACAGGCCAGAGCAGCCGAGAGTCTGCGTCTAGATTAACTGATACATAAGAAAACAAGCCGACTGCCCAAACGGGCTGTATATGAGAGTAAAGGGGAAGACTGTAATTAAAACCGCCAGGAATAGTTATCCATAGGAGTTTTATAAAATGTCTACTCCGAAAGAGAAGCGTTATATCGTCCGCAAATACATTATGGCCAAAAGCGCGGCCGAAGCCATGAAGAAGGACAGAACCGCACGGGTAGATGAGATATGGGTGGATGAAAAGTGGCTGGATTAGCAAACGAAACAAATAGGGTTCAAAACCTCATGAGGCTTACCAAAGGCAAAACCTACAAAGTTAAGTGGCATGACGCCCAGAGCTTCAGCGACTGGAAGACTGCCGAGCAGCTTTTGAATACCCCGCCCGCCATTGTCCAGGCCACCTACATCTATGTGGGCCGAGGCAAGGGCGGTCTTTGCTTTGCCGGAGAGCACGGAGACGGAGATTTTGGAAATGCCACTATCATCCCGGCTGGAATGATTAAGGCAGTTAAGGAGGTCAGATGAAGAAGCACCTAGGCGGCAGGCCGTCCGAGTATGGCCCTGAGGTTTTGAAAAAGGCGAAGGCCTACCTAAACGGCGGCTGGAAGGGCGAAGGCGACGTGGTTCCCATCATTGAGGGGCTGGCTTTGTCCATCGGCGTATGCCGGGATACGGTTTACCAGTGGGCCAAAGACCCCGAAAAGAAAGAGTTTTCGGACATCTTTAAGGCCGTCCAGGCAAAACAGGCTCGTTTGCTTGCTAGCAACGGCCTCACCGGAGTCTTCAACCCGACCATCACCAAGCTCTTCCTCTCCAAGCACGGCTACATCGAAAAGACCGAATCGGACGTGACCAGCGGCGGCGAGAAGGTAACCGGCATTAACTACATCGTGCCTCATGAATCTAAACCTCAAGCCGACCCTGAAGCAGCACCAGGCGTATCAGTTCCTCCGGGACAATGAGACGACCTACTTGCTTTTCGGCGGCGGCGCGGGAGGCGGGAAAAGCTGGCTTGGCTGCGAATGGCTCCTGACGAACTGCATACTCTATCCCGGCACCAGATGGTTCATCGCCAGGGAGCGCCTGAAGACCCTGAAGCTCACGACCCTCATCACATTCTTCAAAGTCTGCCAGCATCACGGAATCAAACAGGGCACGCACTTCACCTATAACGCGCAGAACTCGGTAATCACCTTTTGGAACGGCTCCACCATCGACCTCCTGGAAGTAAAACTGAATCCGTCCGACCCGTTATTTGAAGATTTGGGAAGCGCGGAGTATACGGGCGGGTGGCTGGAGGAAGCCGGGGAAATCAACTTCAACGCTTTTGACACTCTGAAGAGCAGAATCGGACGCCACAAAAACGATGCTTTCGGGCTAAAGAAAAAGCTGCTGGTTACCTGCAACCCGAAGAAGAACTGGCTGTATACGACGTTCTACAAGCCCTTCAAAGACGGCACGCTGCCAATTGAATACAAGTTCCTGCAATCGCTGGTGGACGATAACCCCTACATGGAATCGGACTACCGCGCCGGCCTGCTGGACCTGAAAG
>Ga0207433_10015637_pt1 | contig 10779 bp, 6 predicted proteins | sample YelNatPaOPGAMG01_FD_187559 | JGI IMG/M metagenome (GOLD analysis project Ga0207433, IMG submission 187559) | Hot spring thermophilic microbial communities from Obsidian Pool, Yellowstone National Park, USA - OP-RAMG-01 (SPAdes) (version 3) | ecosystem: Environmental > Aquatic > Thermal springs >...
TGCACGACATGGTGCAAACTGATGGCGAAAAGCGACGGGTCAGGGTCGCGGGCGAAGACATCGGGATGGGGTTCGCAAACTTCCCAAACTCGCTTGACACCTCTTAATGCCATCGTGGCTCACCTCCAACGAACTTATTCGCCCCAAAAGAGGGGCGAGCGATGAAGCTGAAGCCTTTCCCTCAACCCTAACTCCTCATCCCTTAGCAACCCTGACACTTGTAGGAGGGGCGTTAGCCCCGAATAGTTTTTTCGCCCCTTACGGGGCTCCTACCGATGGCGGTTAAAACAGTGTTCGTTGCTCGCTTTCGGCGAGCGATTCCGCTTGGCGAAGCAAATTTCGCTTGCTCGCCAAAAGTTGCTCCAGCGCTTTTATCTCGTCCTGCAACGACCCTTCACGGCTGGCGTTGTTCCCGTTTCGGTTGTTCTCCACTTCCAAAATCGCTTGTGCTGTTTGCCAGAAGGGATGAGTTTCGTCTTGAATGCCTGCCTGACGAAGAAAACCAGCCAGCATGTCCGTCTCGCCTCGCCGCCAGAAACCAAGGGCGATGTGCAATTGGTCAATTTCCGGCAACTGTGCTACTGCCCCGTTTTCCAACGCATGCATCCAACGCCCTTGACAAGTTTTGTCTTGCCATCGCTCAGTGAAAGTGAGCAGTGTCACGACGCTGCCGTCCCGCTTGATGAGCCGTTGCTGTTCCTGCAACCTGTCCAGTTCCGCTCCCACGCTCTTCGCCAGTTTGTTCGCCTCGTCAAACTCTAACTTGTCCCCGCCATATGCCCAACGGTAGAGCACATAGAAGCGGGTTGGTTCATCCAACCGAGAAAGCCCTAAGCGTTCCAGAGCGAAAGATGTCACGATGGTTCGCACTTCGTCCAGCAACTCGCCGACGCTCACCTCGCGCCCGTCGGGGCGCATGACTTTGCGGAAGCGCCCAAAGACGCCGACGGAAGGACCGATGGCGGAGATGAAAAAGTCGGCACCGCGAATGCCAGCATCCCAAAACTCTTTCAACCGCTGCGGGATAACTTGCTCCATCTCAGCCCGCACCTGCGCATACCAGCCGATGGGCGCGTTTTCCGGACGGCGCCGACACGCCATCAAAATCGTGCTCTGGATAGCGCCCTTGCCACGCTGGTGGGTGGAAGCCTCCATCTCGGTGTGGACGGGGAAGGATGCCGTCGGGTAAAGCCCAGCATCAAGCAAACTTTGGATGAGCCGTTCCCACGCTTCCGTTGAGCGGTGGGTGAACATCACCACTGCCATCCCTTCGGGCTTGAGGACGCGGTAGATTTCCTCAAAGGACTTCTGCATGAGCCGTTGGTAATGGGCTTGGGCAATTTGCTCGCCCTTCTTGCCTCCGCCAAATCTGGCAGGGTTGACAACGGCTTCCTCATCCTTTGGCGTCAGCGTCCACTGGAAGGCTTCGGGATACAAATCGCCCACTGTCCGACGAAGCCAAACATAGAAGAAGTCCGAAAGGTCAGCATACGGCACATTGTCGGCATAAGGCGGGTCAATGATGACGGCATCAAAGTGCTTGTCGGGGAAGGGCAAACTTGTGGCGGAGCCGAGATGAGCAGAGCCTGCCTGCGGGATGCGAGACTCGCGGGTGAGGTAGCGGATAATGTAACCAAGTGCTTCGCACCAACTTCCCAACGCTTCACCGATTGGCATCGTTTCCATGTAATCCCAAACCATGTGAAGGTGATGCCCAGCAAATACGCTGCGTCCAGTTTCTTTGCTTGCATCCCAACCACACAGAACGCTTTGTCCCCGGTTCGCCACGAAATCCACACCAAACGCCAAATAAGTCGCCACGGCTTTGGCGAACTCGTCGTCGCCGCTTTCCCTCAGGATTTGCCGATAGGCTTCCCGCACCCACTTGCCGAAGGTGCAAAGCGAAAGCAACTGACGGGGGTTGAAGAGGTCACACCAGCGCGTTTGACCGTATAGGTGCACAAAGAAAGCACGAGTATCGTGAGTTGGAACTGATTCCTCAGGCACCCAACTTAGCCCGAAAGCCCAAGGGGATGGAGTTTGCAAGAGGTTTTGCAGTGCCTTTTCAGCTTTGCGGAAAGCCTCCATGTCCTCTTCTGTTGCCAGCCGATAGTTGCGCCCTTGCCCTTTGCCTTTTGTTGTCACGACGGCGACGAGGCGATGCCCCATTCGTCCTGCTTGCGCTTCAGCCTTCACATAGTCATCCTTGACACTTGTCCCGCAGACCAAGCAGACGGCGTTGCCCCGGCTGACTGTGCCCTTTGATGGGTCAAAGGAATTTGGGATGAGGGGCGAGGGACGAGGATTGGATGGGGAGTCATCAATGACTTGCCAAGAATCTCCTTGACGCTGCACAATCCTGAAATTGACGCACCTTCGGTCTCTATCAACGACAGGGGCTAACGCAATCTCCTTCCTCGTCCCTTTCCTTGCAAGCCAGAATTGCCGAAAGAGCGGGATTTCAGCACCGCAAGATGGGTTGGGGCATCTGATGGTTCGGCTCCAGATGTAGGCGATGGGCGTTTCAGGCGAGGGATGAGGGTTGAGGGCGAGGGATGAGGGACGACAGAGGGATAGAACGGCGATAATTCCTTTTGTGCTTGCTCAAGCACCCAGTTGCCCCAAAAACGAACAGCGTCGGTGAGGGATGAGGGTTTAGGGTTGAGGGACGAGGGGACAGCCTCATTCCTCATTTCTCGTTTCTCATCCCTTTCTTCAGGCTCGCAATCAACCCACTGAGCATGCGGCTGATTTCCTCCACCAGAGCCAGCGTTGCCTGCATATCCTCTTGGCTCAGGTAACGAAGGCTTCTGGAGATAGCCAGAAGGGTCTCCAGTTCCAGAAGTGAACCTCTGGCAATCCGCAGAAATTGGATGTATTCCTTCCTGCTCCCTCGTCCCCATCCTTCCGCAATGTTTGTGGGTATGGAGACTGCTGCTCGGCGCATTTGGCTGGTCAGACCGTGCATTTCTTCCCGAGGGAAGCGCCTGGTCAGGTGATACACTTGAACAACCAATTCCATCGCCTTTTTCCAAATTGCCAAGTCCTGATATGACCGAATGCTCATGATGCATCTCCTCCTTCGTCCCTCGTCCCTCATCCCTTATCCCTTGCCCAAACCGTTGTGGGAACTCAATGGTCGCCTTCAAGATGATGTAGGCGACGGGGTTGTATTCAAGGGCGTGGGCTTCGCAACCCAAGCGGAGGGCTTCCAAAGGGATGCTCCCGCCGCCGGCGAAAGAGTCCAGCACCTTCGGCGGTCGGTCGCCGAACCGCTTTCTGATGAGCGTCCTCGCCTGCTCCAGAAGATAACGCCCTGAAGGGTCGCCGTCATGGACTTCCCACTTGCACAAATTGGCGACGAATTGTTCGTTCACATCCGCCTCTTCGGTGAGCAACGCACCGAGCACGGCAGCGCGAGCTACCACCAGCGGTTTCCGCGCCCACCAGACATGCAGCGTAGAGATGTGCCCGTGTCGGATGGCTTTTTCTCTCCTCGCCTCTTCCGACAACGCCTTGATCGGCAACACCCGCTCAATGAGGAACCGCTCCGCCATTCCTAACTCACTCCTTGACTTGTGGGCTCGCTACCGCTGCTTTCATTTTGAGACAAGTCCTTCCAACCGTCCACAACAATTTTGATTACACCGGTCACGGGTTGAGCCTTCAGGGAAGCGGCGGGATTTTGGACGGTGTGCAACTTCGGTTCGGTCAGGGCATCTTCCACGATGTAAAGCCAGTAGGCGTCTTGCAAGCGCTCCGCCATTTGCCATTCGTGGGGAGTCAGTTCCACTGTGCCCGTCGTCGCAAAGGCTTTGACCTCAATGTAGCGGACTTCAGTTTCAGAGCGGGAAAGGATGTCGTAGCCGAGGAATTGGTTGCTGACATCTTCGGGGTTGCGTCCTTGCGTTCGCTCGTATTCCATCGCCACTTTCATACCCGCTTCTTCCACAAGGCGCTTTGCCTCTTCATCTTCATCCGCTGGCTTGGCAACAAGTGTCTTCGGGATGATGAGGGCAACGGCTTCCAATTGCGGTTCCATCGGCATCAGTTGCCGTTCCTTTTCCAGTTCCTCCAGCCGCTCGTTTTGTTCTCGGATGAGGCTTTTCAGGTTCTCCTCTTCCTGTTGGATTGCGAGCCTCATGTCTTCGCCTTCTTCAGCGCGTCGGCGATAGGCGAACAGTTTGTCGTTGGCTTCTTTGATGAGGGCATCGAAGGACATTTTCAGCCACCGTTCCTTGATGGCGGTTTCACGCTCGCGGCGCCTCCTCGCTTCCGTCAAGATGGGTTGGAGGCAGTTCAATGCAAAGGTGCGGGTCGTCTCGTTGGCAACGCGCAAGGCAGCAAACAACTCATCGGGTAGCGGTGTGTTGTCGGGCAAAGGTTGCAACTCCCAAATCATTCGCGGGTCAACCTCTCTCACTTCGCCAGTTTGGCGGTCGCAAAAGATGGCGACAAGTCGCTCCAAGGCGGGACGCCCTGTGCCGTCTTGAACTTGCAACCGATACAGCCAAAGGGTTCCGTCTCGCCCTCTTTCGTCCACCAAGATGGCTTTTACGGGACGGTTTTTGTTCAAATGGTGGTCTATCAGTGCTTCCAGCAGTGGGTGACCGGGCGCGAAGAATTCAGCATCCTCTTGCCGAGCGATGGCGCGTTCAAAGGCGATGCGTAAGCCCCGAACAAAGTTTTCGTCCTGCAAGCCGTGCTGCTTGAGGAACTCGCGGGGGACGCTGATGCGAAAAACTTTCGGGTGCCGGCGGTCTTCCATCAACTGACCGCCAATAGGTTGGACGGCGAGGCGGGTGAAGCGCTCCACATCCCAAGGCACTAACCGCCAGCGAAGAGAATCGGCATCGCCCTTCTGGACGGCAGAAAGGTCAATGTGGTGGCTGGCGAGAGCGTTTTCTTGCAAGACCCGTTGGAACTCTTCCACTCGCCGCTCTATGTCAACTTCCAAAACTCGTTCCAACTCAGGGGCATCGCCCTTAAGGATGGCGTCCATGATGAGGTCTTCCAATCGGACTCCTTCAAGCAAAGTGCCGATGACATCGTAAACGGTGTCGCCAAGCCGTTGTCTCATGAGTTCCAGTTTCTCCATCAACCGCTGCAAAACTTTCCCCTCACGGGTTTCGGGGTAGAGCAAATTGAAGATGAAGCAATCGCGCCGTTGCCCGTAGCGATGGATGCGTCCCATCCTTTGCTCCAAGCGGTTGGGGTTCCAAGGCAAGTCGTAGTTGACCATCAGTCGGCAGAACTGCAAGTTGACGCCTTCACCTGCAGCATCAGTGGCAACCATGACCTGAACTTCGTCGCGGAAGCGGCGCTCTTGGGCGATGCGCTCTTGCAAACTCATCTGACCGTGAATGACGGCGCACGCAAAGCCCCACTCGTTGAACCTTCGCTCCAAAGCGGTGAGGGTGTCTTTGAACTCGGTGAAGACAAGCAACTTCTCGTCGGGATGATATCGCAAGTGTTCTTCAACGACGCGACGCAACTCTCGCATTTTGGCTTCTTCGCCAGCCCTCTCCGCATCCAAAGCCAACCGAATCAACTCGTCCAACTCCTGAATTTCCTCCCGGAGTTCATCAGGTGTTCTGGCAGCCGTTGTGCCTTCCAGTCGCTCTTGGAAACTCTCCCACTCACGGGCAGTCATCTCTGTCAAGTCTTGGAGTGCATCTTCGTCCCACTCGGGCAAATCCTCTTCCTGCTGGCGACGCTCCCACTCGTTAAGCAACGCCTGCAACTTGCTTCTCCGCCGGCGCAAGGATTCGCGGACGGCGAAGAGGCTGGAGGAGAGGCGTCGCTGCAAGACAGTCAGCGCCAATGCCACATTTCGACTCCTTCGGTCTCTTTTGTCAGCGACGGTAGCATACCATCGGCGGACATAATCGGTGACGGCATCGTAAAGCCGTCGCTCCGCCTCGGTGAGTGAAACGCCCAGTGTTTTCACTTCCCGCCTTCGGAACAGTTTGCGCCCTTGCAAATCCACTACTTGCTCTTTCGTTCGGCGAAGCACGAAGGGCAATCCGCCTGAGCGTGCCGCTGCTTTCAATTGCGCTGAATTGGCGAACAAATGAGGCTCCAAAAGGTTCAGCAGCAGGAAATAAGCCTCATCGTCGCCCTTGTGGGGCGTGGCGGTCAAGAAAAGCAAGTGGGTCGTCTTGGGTGCGATGGCTTCGCCCAGTTGATAGCGTTTGGTCTTGTAAACTTTTTGCCCGTAACGGGTTGCGGACAATTTGTGTGCCTCGTCCACGATGACCAAATCCCATCGTTGGCGGGCGAGGAGTTCCCGCACATCTTCTTGGCGGGCAAAGTCCATTGAGACCAAAACCTGCGGGTTGCGCTCAAAGAAATCGGCGGCATAGAGGTTGTTCAAAAGTTCCCGCCGAAGGATGACGAAATCTTCACGAAACCAGTCCATCATTTCCCGTTGCCATTGGTCTTGCAAGTGGGCGGGGACAATCAGCAAGGTGCATTTCACCAAACCTCGCACCTTCAGTTCCTTCATCACCAACCCTGCCATGATGGTTTTGCCCAAGCCGGGGTCATCCGCCAAAAGGAAGCGAATGCGAGGCATCGGCAAAATGTGCCGATAAACGGCGTCCACTTGATGAGGCAGAAGGTCAACTTGCGTGACGCTGATGGCATAGTGAGGGTCAAAGGCGTAAGCGAGCCGCATCCGCAATGCTTCCACGAAAAGGAGGAAAGCGTCCCGAGCCAACGCCTCTTCCCGAAAACTTTCCCACAGAGTTGGCAACTTTTGAACCCGCTGGGTCAGTTCGTCAAGGCTCAAGACCAACCGTTGCGCTTTCTGGGATGGGTAAAAGATGACGCCCAAGACAACTTGATCGCCCACTTGCCGAACTTCAAAGACTTCCGCTTCTTCGTCCAAAGGGGCGATGCGGATGCGATCGCCGGGGTTGAGCGAAACCGTTGCCTTCACTCTCCCTCACCTCATTTTGCGTTTTCGTTAAGCGCCTAAGTGTCTGTTACCCTTGCACCGAAGTGACTTGTTGGGCGAAATCCAGAGTGATTTTCACTTGCGTGGCGAGGCAGAGGGAACGACCGACGAGGGCAGTGCGGTTAGGGTTGACGGCGACGAAGGGGCTTTGCTGCCAGTTGCGGACGCAAAGAATCGTCTGCGATGCCGTCTTTTGCGTTCCATCAGCAGCGGTCAGGATGACGATGAGCGATTTTGGCGTGTAGCGAAAGGAACGATTTAAATGCCAACCGACTGCCCAAAGGGTTGTCGGCAGGAGATGAATGACGCCTTGACCCTGCAAAAGGTCAGCATCAGCAAAAGTGTGACGAGAACCCGTGTCAAAGTCCGCTACCAAAGTGATGCGCTGTCCTGCCAACCCTTGAAAGGTGACGGAAAGCGTGGGATAAAAATCGTCAGGGTAGCGAGTCGGACTCCACGCTGTCTCTTCAATCAACGGGTCAGCAGCGAAAAGCAACGGAACTTTGCCCAGTTGCTGGATGAGGGCTTCTAATGCGTCATCAGACGGATACTCGTTCCATGACGCTCCGTAGCGGATGACTTTCCCGTCCACAACCAAAAGCCATTCCGCTTGCAATGCTTGTCTCATCCATTCCAACCAAACTCGATTTCGTTGCTCCAACTCGTCCATCACTGCCTGCCGTTCCTCTTCGGACATCCGCTGCCATTCGTCCCAAGTCGGGTTTTCACCTTGCCACTTCGGCAGCCCGTGTTGCTCCGCTAACTGCAATGCCAAAGTCACGGCTTGCCTTGTCCGCTCGTCCAACGCTCCCATCCGCTTTTCAACTTCGGCGAGGATTTCGTCTACTGTCAAGTCGGTGTCACCTGCCGACGAGTTGACGAACTGTTCGCACGATGGTGTTGGCGCTGATGCCGAACATGTCCATCAACTCTTCGGGCTTGCCTGAACGAGGGATGTCACTGACGGCGAGTTTGTGGACTTTGATGCCCTCCTTGCTGACCGCACTTGCAACGGCATCGCCGATTCCGCCTTCAGGGTAGTGGTCTTCAACGGTGACGATAGTTCGGTTGGTCTCCAACGCACAGCGGATGAGTGTCGCTTCGTCCAGTGGCTTGACGGAGTAAAGGTCAATGACGCGGATTTTGATGCCTTCGTTGGCGAGGACTTCGTAAGCCTTCAAGGCTTCGTGGACAGTGATGCCCGCAGCCACGACGGTGACCGCATCCTCAGCACTTGACCTCAAAATCTTGCAGCCGCCGACAGGGAATTCTTCCTCGTTGCGGTAGATGACGGGCGTTTTGGGGCGTGTCGTTCTAAGGTAAGCGATGCCTTGATACTTCGCCATCTCGGCGACCAATTTGACCGTTGAGACGGCATCACAAGGATAAAGGACGATGGAGCGAGGAATAGCTCTCAGTGCCGCAATGTCTTCCAAGCCCATCTGCGATGGACCGTCTTCGCCGATAGAGACACCGGCATGCGACCCGCAAAGTTTGATGTTCGCCATCCCAATCCCTGCCATGCGGATGAAGTCGTAGGCTCGCATCAAGAAGCAAGCGAAACTGGAAGCGAACGGGATTTTGCCTCTTGTTGCCAAGCCGACGGCGACGCCAACCATGTTTTGCTCGGCGATGAAGCATTCAATGAACCGCTCAGGGAAAGCAGCCATGAACTTCTCCGAGAAGGTTGAGTTTTTGACATCGCCGTCAAGGGCGACAATTTGAGGGTTAACTTTGCCCAACGCCACCAACCCATCGCCGTAGGCTTCCCTTGTGGCGACCTGTTGACCGAGTTCATAGCGGGGGAACTCAATAGCACGATGCCAATCTTCAGGAGCGGACGGCAAACTTGGGATGCCATTTTCTGGCGCTTTCACTTTCAACGAACGAGCCAAAGCAATTTGCTCTTCGGTCAAAACTAACTCCGCCAATGCTTTTTCGGCGAGGTCTTTGGGCAGTGGGCGACCGTGCCAACCTTCCTTGTCTTCAAGGAACGAAACGCCCTTGCCTTTGATGGTCTTAGCCAAAATGACTGTTGGCTTACCCTTGACAGTTTTCGCTTGCTCGAAGGCTGACATGAGTTGCTCAACATCGTGCCCGTCGACGATGATGGGATGCCAACCGAAGGCTTCAAAGCGGCGGGCGTAAGTTTCAAGGTCATGTTGAAGCATCGTCGGGGCGCTTTGCCCGAGCCTGTTGACATCAACGATGGCGGTCAGGTTGTCCAGTTTGTAGTAACTTGCGAAAGCAATTGCTTCCCAAACGCCGCCTTCAGCAACTTCACCGTCGCCCAATAGCGCATAAACTCGGTATGGCAGTTTGTCCATTTTCGCAGCCAGCGCCATGCCGTTAGCGATGGACAAGCCTTGCCCAAGCGAACCCGTTGCCACCTCTGCCCACTTGAATCGTGGTGTCGGGTGACCTTCAAGTTCGCTGTCAATGCGGCGCAAAGTTTTCAAGCGCTCAACAGGGAACGCTCCCGCTTCAGCCCAGACAGCGTAAAGCAATGGCGCTGCGTGACCTTTGGAAAGGACAAAACGGTCGTTGAGCGGGTTATCGGGGTTGGGGACATCGTAGCGGAGTGTGGTGAAGAACAGGGTGGCAACGATGTCAGCAGCGGACAAACAAGTTGTCGGGTGTCCTGACCCAGCAAGGGTCGTCGTTTCAACTGCATGTCGCCTCAGCAATTGCCCCATCGCCCTCAAAGCCTCAACAAGTTTTTGCCGCTCCATCGCTTCAGCCATCTGTTCTCTCCCCCTTCCTCGGTCTTGTTGCAACTCGTGCTGGCAAGGCTTTGTCAAATGAGCCCTTTGCCCTTAAAGTTTGAGACATCCTTCGGCTTTCAGACATCACATGTCCCAAGCAACTGTGCGAGTAGATTTCATTTTGCTGCAAGCCGTGCAGTTGTCAGTCAGGATTTCAGGTTGGCTTTGCGGTTCAAGCAGAGATTAGCACGCTTGAAACTTTTCGCTGCGTCGGGTGAAAACCCTTGCTTACACTCCTTTTTTGCCCACCAAGGTTTGCGCTGTGTTAAAATCTTTGCACGCTAAGTCCTGCCTGACCAATTCACACTCTGTTTGCGAAGGGGAGTGCCCAAATGGAAGGGATGGCATTAGTTGAGCGAGCGGCTCACCTTCTCGCACAGTTGGGCTTTATGCTGCTGGTCGCAAAGTTGTTCGGGGAAGTGTTTGAGCGATACTTGAAGCAATCGCCCGTTTTGGGTGAACTCGTCGGCGGGATGATTATCGGACCGTATGCCCTCGGTCACCTCATCCACATTCCGGGATTGCACGAACCGCTTTTTGCTATCCCTCACGGGCACACAGGCGGAATTCCTTTTTCGCCCGAACTTTGGGGCGTCGCTCAACTCGCTGCAGTTTTGTTGCTTTTCGGTGCGGGCTTGGAAACTGACTTCAGTATGTTCCTTCGTTTCGGTCTGCCGGCATTCGTGGTCGCCATGGGCGGCGTGATTTTGCCTTTCTTCTTCGGCGTGTTCCTAACCATCGCTTTCGGTTACGCTAACAATGTCATGCACCCTTCAGCGCTCTTCATGGGCGCAGTGATGACGGCGACTTCTGTCGGAATCACTGCAAGGGTTCTCTCAGAACTCGGTAGGTTGGGCACTCCAGAAGGAGTGACAATTTTGGCAGCAGCGGTCATTGACGATGTGTTGGGCATAATCGTCTTAGCGATCGTGACAAGCATCGTCCAAGTCGGAGAGGTTGAAGCCATTGAATTAGGCAAGATAGCAATCAAGGCATTTGGCTTCTGGCTTATCTTGACGGGCATTTTAGTTGCCATCGCACCGACTTTGGCGA
>Ga0207433_10015639_pt1 | contig 10778 bp, 8 predicted proteins | sample YelNatPaOPGAMG01_FD_187559 | JGI IMG/M metagenome (GOLD analysis project Ga0207433, IMG submission 187559) | Hot spring thermophilic microbial communities from Obsidian Pool, Yellowstone National Park, USA - OP-RAMG-01 (SPAdes) (version 3) | ecosystem: Environmental > Aquatic > Thermal springs >...
CGGAGCGGTTGATCGCCAGGATGGGCCGCACGGCGATCAGATAGCAGCCGACGCCGAGCGCGCAGGCGACCGCGAGCCCGAGCGCGCTCGCGAGCCACGCCGAATAGCCCGCCCGCCACAATTCCGCCGTCACCATGATCGCGGCCATCATCGTCTGCCCCTGGGCGAAGTTGATGATGCGGGTGACATAGAAAGTGATGGCGAGCGCCATGCCGACGAGCCCGTAGATCGACCCGATGGCGAGACCGCTGAGCACGAACTGCAGCACGAACCCTTCCCTGGCGCTTCCTTCGGATCGGCCGTCGCGCCGAGCGCGTCTTTCGCTTCGCCGCGGCGTTGACGACCAGAACGCCGTCGATTCCAGCGCCCGCATCAATCCTAGCACGTCCTGCCGGACCGCCACGAGCAGTCATGACATAACAGCTATATGCTCGCCTCGAAGACGAAAAAGCGCGCGACTGTCAACGGCGCCGCCGTGATCGTTCAGTTCGGCGCTGATCGTGATCTTGCGAACGCGCGAAACTTCCCTGTTTTCAGATATCTGGCGCGCCAACAGAGGCCATGCCGTGGCGTAGCGGACGGGCGTCCCCGATCGCGCCGGAACCTCCGCGCGCGTGAGCTTCAGCACGCGCGGCCGCGCTTTGACAAAGCCAATCGAGTGCGCAACGAACGATATGAGCTTCGATCGTCTCCAGCGCTCAAAAGCGCAAAGCTCGACCGACGGCGAGCCCTCCACGATCGGGCCAGGGAGGAACACGAGCCATGAAGACATTCTTGACAGCCTGCGCGGCGCTTGCGGCGACAGCGACGCTGACGCCCGCCTTCGCCGCCGACCAGTCTTATCTGATCGGCCTGATCGCCGGCACCACGGGCGCTTACGGATCGACGGGCGTCGCCACCGTCAACGGCGCTGAGATGGCGGTGGACAAGGTGAACGGCGCGGGCGGCGTGCTCGGCCATAAGTTCAAGCTGGACGCTCACAACGACGAGGCCTCCGCCACCATCTCCGGCCAATTGTTCGAAAAGCTCGTGGCCGCCGGCGCCATCGTGATCGCCGGTTCGCCGGACACCGGCCCGGTCACGGCCCAGCTCGCCATGCGCCACAAAATCCCGACGATCGGCGTCGTCGACGACGGCGGCCTGACCGTCAACACGGAAGGGCCGAACGCGCCGCCCAACCCCTGGGTGTTCGATTTCGGATTGAACACCTTCGCATGGGGCGAAAAGATCGGCGAATACGCCCTCAAGCATTGCCCCGACGGACTCGCGGTTCTGCACGATCCCTCGACCTACGGCCAGGGCGGCCTCTACGGCATCAAGCTCGCCTACGACAAGGCCGGCAAGAAGATCGCCATCGACCACACGATAACCGAGAACTGGTCGACCGGCGCGACGACGGGGCTCATGCCCGAGGTCGACGCGATCAAGAAAGCCGGGATCAAATGCGTAGACGTCTGGTTGACGCCGCAGGACCAGGCCGCCTTCGTGCAGGATCTGCACTCCGCGAACTACGAGGCGCTGGTGTTCGGCAACGACGAAACCAACGCCGACGACACTTTCGCCAGCCTCGCCGGCCAAATGGCCGACGGGACCATCAGCGCCGTGCTCACCTCCGACCTGCATCCGAGCGCCGAACTCGCCGCGTTCCGCGAGGAGTACAAGCAGCGCTTCAAGGTCGAGGCGACGCCCTTCGCCGAGACCAGCTATGACAGCATCATGATGCTGGCGCAGGTCGTCAAGGAGGTGAAGTCGACGAAGCCGAAGGATTTGCAGAAAGGGTTCAACGCCGTGAAGAACTTCCCCGGCATCACGGGATCGCTGAGCTTCTCCGAGAAGAACCACATCACCATCAACGCCGAGCAGCTTACGCTGGTGAAATACGATGCGGCGAAGAAGGAATGGGTGGAAGTGAAGGATTGAGTTAAACGGCGCCGGGCTCTCGCGGATCGAGAGCCCGGCGCCCGGCTATAGCGCGACCCGCCACGCCTCCGGCACGAGCCGGTAGCCGCGTCCGTCGGGAATGACATGCGCGAATCCCGGCAGGTGGATATGCCCGCCCGTGACCAGCAGCCGCTCGCTGGCGACATATTCGAAGATCCGAGATCGGTTCTGCGCCGCCAGGCGCTCGTCGACGTCGAATTCGCTGGTCACTTCCGGACGCGGGATCTGGATTTCCGGGACATGCACGGTGTCGCCCCACATGACGAGCGTCTCTCCCGCCGAATCCAGCCGATAGCCGCAATGGCCCGGCGTGTGGCCCGGCAACGGCAGTTGCGTCACGCCCTCGGCGACGACGCCGCCGCGCACGGGGCGAAAGCGCTCGCGATAGGCGGCGAGGACGCGATCGGCGGATTCGAGATAAGGCGTCGCCGCGGCTGAGGCGCCGCGCAGGTTCTGATTGGACCAGAACTCCAGCTCGTCCTGATGAACGACGATCTCGGCGCGAGGAAACGCGGGCTCGCCTTCGGCGTTCAACAAGCCGCTCGTGTGATCGGGATGGATGTGGGTCGCCAGAACGATGTCGAAGTCGTCCGGCCCATAGCCCGCCGCTTTGAGATTTTCAGGCAGCAGTCCCATCGAATAGACGGTCGTCGAGCCGCCGCCGGAATCGACGAGGATCGTGTTGCGGTCCGTCTCGATGACGAAGGCGTTGACGGTCAGACGCGGCGGCGCGGCGCGAAACGCCTGCCGCATCAACGCCTGCATCTCGTCTTTCGTCGCGCCCCGAAAGATTTCATAGGGCACGTCGAGAAAGCCGTCGTTGACGGTGGTGACCAGGGCGTCGCCGATGCGCCTGCGATAGACGCCGGGGGCCTGTTTGTCGGCGCTTTTCGCCGAAGATGGGGCCATGTCCTTATCCTCCCTTTCGTCGAGCGACCGTTGCGCCTGGACGTATCTTGATCACTGTCGCGGACCAAGGGAACCGGGCTTTCCGCTCGCAATGTCTATATCTGTTATGCCCGCATTTGAATGGAGCGGCCAGTCCCGATCCTCCATGACGCCACGCGCCTCCAACCAAATCACGCGCGCGCGGGTATTTCTGTTATGCCGGCTTTGGCGATGCCGCCGCGACCGCACTCGGTTAGGCTCAGCCCGCGAAGGCGGCGCAGAAGACGTCTTTCGAGGAACCGGCGCGAGGATCAGGCATGGCGATCTCGACAATCGGCTTTATCGGGCTTGGGCGCATGGGCGGCCCGATGAGCCGGCGATTGTTGAAGGCGGGCTTGAGCGTGGTCGCTTTCGACACGAACAAGGACGCCGAGGCCTCTGTCGGCCAAGCGGGCGCCGCCGTCGCGACGTCCGCCAGGGATGTGGGCGATCGGGCCGACCTCGTATTCATCAGCCTGCCGACGCCCGACATCGTCGAGCGCGTGGTCGTCGGCGAGGCCTCGCAAGGCGGCCGGGTCAAGACCATCGTCGATCTCTCCACGAGCGGTCCTGGCATGGCGACCCGGGTGGCCAAGGCCCTCGAGCCGCTAGGCGTCGCCTGGATCGACGCGCCCGTCTCCGGCGGCGTCGCCGGCGCGACGAACGGGACGCTGGCCGTCATGGCGTCGGGCTCGCGCGCGGGTTTCGAGAGGGCGGAGCCGCTGCTGAAGAATTTCGGCAAGGTGTTTTATGTCGGCGAGAAGGCGGGCCTGGCGCAGGTCGCCAAACTCGGCAACAATCTGCTCGCGGCGGCGGCGATGGTCATCTCGTCGGAAGCTCTGGTGATGGGCGTTAAGGCCGGGATCGACCCGCGCATCATGCTCGACATCATAAACGCCGGCAGCGGGCGCAACAGCGCCACGCAGGACAAGTTCCCGCGCTCGATCCTGCCGCGAAGCTTCGATTTCGGCTTCGCGACCGGCCTTTCTTACAAGGACGTTCGCCTCTGCGTCGACGAGGCCGAAGCTATGGGCGTGCCCATGGTCGTCGGCGGCGCGGTGCGGCAGATGCTCGCGGTCACCAACGCCAAATTCGGACCGACATCGGATTTCACCTGCATCGCGCGCGTCGTCGAGGAATGGGCGGGCGTGGAAGTGAAGGGATAGCGCGGCGCGCGCCCCTCCGCGCCAGAACACGGGAGACATGGATGAACAAGGAAACGTTCGAACGCGGTCTGGCGATCCGCAAGAAGGTGCTCGGAGCCGAGTTTGTCGAGAAGTCGCTCGCCACGGCGGACGACTTCAACATGCCGATGCAGGAGCTGACGACGGAATATTGCTGGGGCGCGGTATGGGGCCGCGACGGCCTGCCGCACAAAATCCGCAGTATGCTGAACCTGGCGATGATCAGTTGCCTCAACCGCCCGCACGAACTCAAGATGCACGTCAAAGGCGCGCTGAAGAACGGCGTGACGAAGGACGAAATCCGCGAGGTCCTGCTGCAAGTGGCGATCTACGCCGGCATCCCGGCGGGGGTCGACTCCTTCCGCATCGCCCGCGAGGCGTTCGCGGAGGTCGAGAAGAGCGCCTGAGGCGCGAGCGCCGCGGAGGGCAGTCCATGAATCGCTATCGGATGCTGATCGGCGGCGAATGGGTCGAGGCCGCCGGCGGCCAGACGTTCGAGACCGACAATCCCTATCTCGGCGCGCCCTGGGCGCTCGTCCCGCGCGGGGCGCCCGGGGACATCGACCGCGCCGTTGAGGCCGCGCGCAAGGCTTTCCGCGCGCCCTCGTGGGGCGGCCTCGGCCCGACCGCGCGCGGCGCAATCCTGAGGCGGTTCGCCGAACTCGTCGCGGCCGAAGCCGAGCGCCTCGCGGAGATCGAGGTGCGCGACAACGGCAAGCTCATAACCGAGATGCGCGCGCAGTTGCGCTATATTCCGCAATGGTTCCACTATTTCGGGGGATTGGCCGACAAGATCGAGGGCCGCGTCATTCCCATCGACAAGCCGGGGATGGTGAATTTCACGCGCGAGGAGCCGCTGGGCGTCGTCGCGGCGATCACGCCCTGGAATTCGCCGCTGATGTTGGCGACCTGGAAGCTGGCGCCCGCGCTGGCCGCCGGGAACACGGTGGTCTGGAAGCCGTCGGAGTTTTCCTCGGTGTCGGCGCTGGAGTTCGGGCGTCTGTTCGAAAAGGCCGGGTTTCCCGCCGGCGTGGTCAATATCGTGACGGGTTTCGGCGCCGAGATCGGCGAACGACTGGTTTCCCATCCCCATGTCGCGAAAATCGCCTTCACGGGCGGCGATCGGACGGGACAGGGCGTCTACGAACTTGCCGCGCGCTCGATCAAGCCCGTGACGCTGGAGCTTGGCGGCAAGTCCGCCAATATCGTGCTGAAGGACGCGGCGCTCGACAACGCCGTCAAGGGCGTCGTCTCCGGGATTTTCGCGGCGACCGGCCAGACCTGCATCGCCGGCTCGCGTGCGCTCGTTCATCGCTCCCTGCACGACGAATTCGTCGAGCGGCTGGTGAACCTCGGCCGGTCCGCGCGCATGGGCGATCCCGCCCTCGACTCCACGCAGGTCGGTCCCATCGCCACGCGGCCGCAGTTCAAGAAGGTTCTCGACTATATCGAAATCGCCAAGACCGAAGGCGCGCGCTGCGTTCTCGGCGGCGGTCCCGCCAAGCGGCCAGAATGCGGCGGCGGCTGGTTCGTCGAACCGACCGTCTTCACGCAGGTCAGGCCCGCGATGCGCATCGCCCAGGAGGAGGTCTTCGGGCCGGTCCTTTCGATCATCGCGTTCGACGACGAGGAGGAGGCGATCGAGATCGCCAACGACACGCAATATGGCCTGGCGGCGGGCGTCTGGACGCAGAGCATAGGCTCGGCGTTCACGATGGCGCAGCGCCTGGAGGCCGGCACGGTCTGGATCAACACCTACCGCGCCACGAGCTATCTTTCGCCGTTCGGAGGATACAAACGTTCGGGGATCGGACGGGAGAGCGGGCTGACCGCGATCCGCGAATATCTCCAGGAAAAAAGCGTTTGGATCGATACGGTTGGCGAGGTCGCCAACCCGTTCGCGCAGCGCTGACGTCATGTTGCGAAGCGTGGACATGATGGCTAGTTTCTCGGGTTCGGGCGGCCTGCGCGAGGGCGTCGCCGATGCGAGACTGGCGTCCATGGAACTCAAGCAGCTTGGCTACTTCCTTGCCGTCGCGGACTCCGGAAGTTTCTCGAAAGCGGCGGTGCGTCTCTCCGTCTCGCAGCCGATCCTCAGCCGTCAGATGAAGCTGTTGGAGACACAGCTCGACGCGGAGCTTCTCTACCGCAACGGCCGTGGCGTCGTGTTGTCCGAAGCGGGCAAGCTGCTCGAAACCTATGCTCGCACCATCATCGGCCTTGTCGACAAGGCTCAGTCGGAGATCGGCGCGCTGCGGGCGGAGCCGCGCGGCCGCGTCGCCATCGCCATGCCGCCGTCGATCGGCTGGATATTGACCGGGCCGCTCGTCGTGCGCTGCCGCGAGACGTTTCCGGAGATCATCCTGCATCTGGCCGAAGGCTTCAGCGGCCATGTCGCGGAATGGTTGTCGACGGGCCGGGTGGACATCGGCGTCGTTTATCAATCGCCGCGCTTGCTTACGCTCTCGACCGAAGCGCTCCTCTCGGACGAACTCTTCCTGCTCGGCGCCGTCGACGATCCCGCCGGCCTCGGCGGCGACAGCGTCCCCACCGCGAAGCTGGCCGAAATCCCCATGATCCTGCCAGCCCGGCCGCATGGACTCCGGGTGCTGATCGACAATGAGCTCGACAAGCTCGGAGTGTCGGCTTCGATCGTCTTCGAGGTCGACGCGATGCCTTCGACGCTGAGCCTCGTCGAGCAGGGCGTCGGCTACACCGTCCTTTCGGTCGGCGCGGTGAGGCATCTGCTCAACGCCGGGCGCATCCGCAGCTGGTCGCTGACCGAACCGACCTTGCGGCGCGAGCTGCTTCTGGCGACATCGACGCAGCGCCCGATGAGCGTCGCCACGCGCCTCGTCGCGCGCCTTATCCGCGATGAAGTGCAGGCGATCCTTCGCAACGAGGATTCCTTCGGCCGCGCGCGGGCCGCGGTGAAACTCGTGGGCCATCAGGAGCTCAACGAAACCTGACAGGGAGATCCGAATGCCCAGTTCCGCCACGCGCGATCACGCGCCAGGGACAAGCGATCGCCCGCTCGCCGCCCGGCTCGCCGCCGCGCTCGCCGCCCAAAGCGACGGCGACTTCCCCTCTCGGGCCAGGGCCAAGGTCCGCCTCTGCCTCCTCGATTTTCTGGCCTGCGCCTTCGAGGCGTCCACCCTCCCCTGGGCGCGCCAGGCGGCTGCGCTCGCGACCGCGGGGGCGGGCCCGTGCTCGATCGTCGGCTCGCACATTCGCGCGCCGGCCGAGGACGCGATCTTCGCCAACAGCGTCGCCGGCCACGGCCTCGTCCGCGAGGACATGCATACGGGCAGCGTCAGCCATCTCGGCGTCGTCGTGCTGCCGCCTCTATTGGCGCTCGCGCAGCAGGGGCGCGTCGACGGCCGCCGCTTTACGGCGGCGACGATCGCCGGCTATGAGGTCGGCGGGCGCATCGGCCGCGCGCTCGTGACGCCCGAGTTCACGCGAAGCTTCCGCCCGACAGGGTTCACCGGGCCGCTGGCGGCGGCCGCGGCGACCGGGCGCCTGCTGCGACTCGATGAGGCGCAGATGGCCAGCGCGCTCGCGCTGGCGGCCAACATGACCGGCGGCCTCAATCAGTGGCCGCATACGGGCGCCGACGAAATGTTCTTTCATCCCGGCGTCGCCGCCCGCAACGGGCTGATCGCCGCCCGGCTCGCGAGCCTCGGCGCGCACGGCTCGGCCGGGGCGCTGGACGGCGAGGCCGGGCTCCTGCCCGCCTACCGGCCCGATGGTAAGGCTCCGGACGTGCGCTTGTTCGACGGCGCGCCGGAAATCGAAGCCGTGTTCTTCAAGCCGGTCCCGGTCTGCAATTTCGCGCAGACGCCGTGTCTCGCAGCGCTGGCGCTGGCGAAGCGCCACAAAATCGATCCCGCCGAAATCGCGGAGGTCGTCGTCGGCGCCACTCATGCGGCCAAGGCCTATCCCGGTTGCGATCATCCGGGCCCGTTCGCCCGCGTCCTTCAAGCCAAGATGAGCATACATCACGCCGTCGCGAGCGCCCTGCTGCGCGGCGTCGTGGACGAGAGCAGCTACGAGACGCTCGACGATCCCGCGCTTCTGGCGCTCGCGCGGAAGATCAAGGTCACGGCGATTGACGAGTTCACCTCGGCGTATCCCGCCAAACAGGGCGCGGAAGTCATGGTCAAGACGCGCGACGGGCGCGCCTATTCGCAGCGGCTGGCCGACGTCGCCGAGTCCGATCCCGACCTCATCCGGTCGCGCTTCCGCGCCGCGGCCGGGAAAGCGGTCGGCCCTGCCGCAGCCAAGGCGATCGAGGCCGGGATCGACGATCTCGATCGCTCTCCCGATGTCGGCGCCATCGTCGGGCTCACGACCGTCCGGAGCCAGAGGACCGGCGCCGCGTAGAACCGCGCGCGGCCGATTCGATACGCCGCCTTGCTATGCGGCTCCGCGAGGGAGAGTGCTGATTGACGCATGGTAAGCGTCGACCGCCGCTCCCACGGTCGGAAACACGAAGTCCTCGCCGATCAAATCCATCAGACCGAAGCGTCTGAACTTGTCCTTCACCGGCCCTTTGATTTCGGCGAAGGCAAGTTTCACTCCGGCGGCCTTAAGCGCATTTTCGAGATCGACGAGCGCGTCGGCGGCCGTGATGTCTATGCTCGTGACCGGCTCCGCGGCGACGACCAGCCAGCGCACGGGGGAAGCGGCGCTTTCGACCGCCGCGAGCGCACGCTCCCTGAAGAACTCGGCGTTGGCGAAGAACAGCGGCGCGTCCCATCGCATCAACACGAGCCCCGGTTCCTGCCGCGCGTCGGGATGGCGCGAGACATCGTGATAGCCCCGTACGCCCTCGACGCGCCCAAGAACCGCCGAATGTGGCCTCCAGGCGTCCCAGAGAAACTCCAGCACTGCGATCATCACGGCGATTCCAATGCCGGGAATGACGCCGAATGTCACGACGCCGGCGAAGCAAACTATCGACAGCCAGAATTCCCATGGTTGGACGAGAAGCCATCGGCGCAGATCCGCAACATCGAAAAGACCGATCGCCGAGAGCAGGACGATGGCGGCCAACGCCGCGTCGGGGGTTCGCTCCAGCCAAGGCGGAGAGACGAGAAGAAACAGGGCGACCACGATGGCGCCGACGATGCAAGTCATCTGAGTCTTCGCGCCGGCCGCCGCCGCGACGGGCGTGCGCGAACTGCTGCTGCTGACGGGAAATCCCTGGAACAGGCCGGCGGCGACATTCGCCACACCGAGCGCGATCATTTCCTGATTGGGGTCGACGCTGGACTTCTCGCGGCTCGCCAGGGCGCGCGAAAGCACGCTCGTATCCGCAAACGCCACGAGCGCCGCCGCGCAGCCGCCTGCTGCGATCGTGGCCATGTCTTCGATCCGGATGAGCGGAACGGAGAAACGAGGAAGCCCCCCCGGTATCGCGCCGAAGACCGAAACGCCCGCGCGACGGTCGAGATCCCAGACGATGACGGCGAGGGTTGCGACGCCGACGCCAATCAGCGCCCCCGGCAGTCTCGTAAACCGCCGCAGGATCGCGACGGCAAGCAGCGTTCCGGCGCCGACCAGGAAGGTCGCCGCGTTTCCTTTCCCGCTCGCAATCGCCCAGCCGAGGTCCCACAACTCGCGCAGCGGGCCGCTGCTTTCGAGCTTGACGCCGCACAGATTGGGCAATTGCGCGATGACGATCGCGACCGCGATGCCGTTTATGTAGCCGTAACGGATCGGCTTCGACAGAAGCTCGGTGACGAAGCCGAGACCCGCGAATCCGGAGGCGACGCTCACCGCGCCGGCGACGATCGCCATCGCGCCGGCCAGTTGCACGGCATATGCGGAATTCCCCGCCGCGAGCGGCGGAACGACGCTGAGGATGAGCCCAACCATCGCCGAATCCGGCCCCAGCACCATGATGCGGCTCGGCCCGAAAATGGCGTAGGCGATGAGCGGCGCAAGCGTCGCATAAAGACCGCAAACGCCGGGAAGCCCGGAGGCGACCGCATAGGCCAAGCCGACCGGCGCCAGCATCGCCGAAAGCACGAGACCCGCCGCGACGTCGCTGAGCAGCCACGCCGCCCGGTAATTACGCAACCATGTCAGGCCCGGCGCGCGTCGAAGAAGCGTCCATGTCGCGGCGGCGGCGATGTTCAATCCCAAGGCGCGACCTCCCTGCGCGGCATCAACGATTCGCCGTTTTGCTCGTCGCTGCGAAATCGGCGTCCGTCGACCTTGAGACGCTGCAAGTCAGAGCCGCAGCCAGGAGGCCAACACCTCATCAAAGCTCGGGCGCAAACTCGATTTCGCCGACGCGGTTCGCGCGCGAAGCCACGACGGTCGCGCTGGTTCTGATCTGCGTCCTCGACCGCGAATTCGCACACGGCCCCCTCGAAAGTCGCATTCTAGCCCAAACAGCAGAGGATTGCGGCCGGGTCGCCCGAACGCGCCCGCACTCGCGCCGGGCCTTGCCTTTTGCGCGCCGTTCCTCGGCCGAAAGCCGTCTGCCCGCGGGCGCGCGCCAAGCGACGCCCTTGGAAGGATTCCCGCGCTCCCCCACGTTCTTCGGCATTTCCACGGCGACGCATTCTCTATAGGCTTGTCTGGCAATTAGAGCGGAACCCGGCCAGGTTGAATCGGGGGCTATTCCCACGGCGTTGGAAATCTGATTCTTGAGGGGCGCCGAATCGGAGGCGGCGCGGGATGGGACCTTTGTCGGTGGATTTGCGCACGCGG
>Ga0207433_10015640_pt1 | contig 10777 bp, 10 predicted proteins | sample YelNatPaOPGAMG01_FD_187559 | JGI IMG/M metagenome (GOLD analysis project Ga0207433, IMG submission 187559) | Hot spring thermophilic microbial communities from Obsidian Pool, Yellowstone National Park, USA - OP-RAMG-01 (SPAdes) (version 3) | ecosystem: Environmental > Aquatic > Thermal springs...
ATCATGACGGTGGTGGTTGTTTCGCTGGTGCTGCAAGGGCTCGCGGCACCGGTGCTGCTGCTGGTCATGCGCCGGCAGGCACGCCTGCCCGCCGGCGCATGACGCCGCTGTTATCAGGGGCTCGCCCGGCGAAACGGACTGGTGAACACTGCCGCCGTCCCCAGTTCCTGCTCGATCTCCAGCAGTCGGTTATATTTCGCGATCCGTTCGCCGCGGCAGAGCGAGCCGGTCTTGATCTGCCCGCTGCCCACCGCCACCGCGAAATCGGCGATGAACGCATCCTCCGTCTCACCCGAGCGATGTGAGACCACGGTGCGCCATCCAGCGTCCTGGCACATGCGCACCGCCGCCACGGTTTCGGTCACGGTGCCGATTTGGTTCAGCTTGATCAGTGCCGCGTTGGTGGTGTGCTCGGCGATGCCGCGAGCAATGATCTTCGGGTTGGTCACGTAGTTGTCGTCGCCGACGATCTGGATCCGCCCGCCCAGCGCTTCGGTATGCCGGCGGAACCCTTCCCAATCGTGTTCACCGAGCCCGTCTTCCAGCGACACGATCGGATAGGCGTCGAGCCAGCGCGCATACAGCGCCGTCATCTCGTCGCTGGTCTTGTGCCCGCCGCCGGAGCGACGCAAGTCGTAGCCGTCTGCCACCGCGAAACCGCTTGCTGCCGGATCGAGCGCGATCGCCACGTCCGGCCCTGGGCGCAGCCCGGCGGCGCGGATCGCCTCCACGATGAGATCGAGCGCCGCTTCGTGCCCGGGCAGGTTGGGCGCGAAGCCCCCTTCGTCGCCCACCGCCGTCGGCAGGCCGCGCTGTTTGAGCAATGCCTTGAGCGCATGGAAGGTCTCGGCGCCATAGCGCAGCGCTTCGGCGAAACGCGGCGCGCCGTGCGGGACGATCATGAATTCCTGGAAGTCGAGTGAATTGTCGGCATGCGCGCCGCCGTTGATGACGTTCATCATCGGCACCGGCAGGCGGCAGGCAGTCGCGCCGCCGAGATAGGCATAGAGCGGTCGCCGGCAAGAGGAAGCCGCGGCACGTGCCACCGCCATGGAGACACCAAGGATCGCGTTGGCGCCGAGCCGGGATTTGTCCGCCGTGCCATCGAGCGCGATCAGCGCCGCGTCGATCGTCGCCTGCGCGAACGGATCGGCGCCGCGCAGCGCGGGCGCGATGGTCTCGGTCACCGCCTGCACCGCGCCGCGCACGCCCTTGCCGCCGTAGCGGGCTGGGTCGTTGTCGCGGCGTTCGCAGGCCTCGTTCTCCCCGGTGGAAGCGCCGGAGGGGACGGAAGCGACACCGACCGCGCCGTCGTCCAGCGTCACCCGGACCCGCAGGGTAGGGTTGCCGCGGGAGTCGAGAATCTCCAGTGCGGTGATGGTCGTGATGCCGGGCATATTTATCTCCAGGACAGGATATATCTCACGGGATATGTCTCAGGAGTCATTGGCCCGCGCAGATCACGCACGGACGTTTGATGGCGAACTCCACCGCCACAACATCTCTATAGCCAAGCCACCACCGCGCGCAACCCAGAGGGGCCGGATTACTCGCCCAGCTTTGGGAACTGGCCGAGATGGTCAAGGCGTTGGAGAATTAGGAAAATAATCAGAGACAGACCTCGATCTGGCCCGCTGCCAAGCCATATCGAGGCTTGACTCCAGCGGCCTCGATTGTTATCGGAAGACTGGATTGTGGCGATGGAGTCCGCCCTTAACCGCCCTCAGGGCTAATGACTCCTCCTGGATCCGTTGGGATAGCAGGAGGGGTATGTGTCGACCAAAGCCTCAGGCTCAGTCCGGCAATATGTGTGCGCCGGCGCCACGCGGGACTACGCCGCATGACCCGCGACATCCTGCTGCAGATCGCCCAGGTGCTGGCGGTGCTGCTGCTCGCCCCCTTGCTGCAAGGGATCATCTTGCAATTCGAGGAACGGGTCCAGCGCGCGCAAGGCCCCGGCATTTTCCAGCCCTATCGCGATCTCAGGAAGCTATTTCATAAGCAAATCGTGCTGCCGGAAACCGCCTCTTGGCTGTTTTGGATCGCCCCGGTGGTCGCCTTCACCGCGATGATGACGGTGCCGATCCTGATCCCGGTGCTGACCAATTTTCCGCTGCCGCTGTCGGACATGGGCGACATTCTGGGTGGCGGCCTGATCCTGACCCTGGGCGGGTTCATGATCACGCTCGCGGGGCTCGACAGCGGCAGCGCCTATGGCGGGATCGGTTCCTCGCGCGCGGTGATGCTGGCGATCCTGGCCGAACCCACTCTGATCCTGGTGTTCGTCGGCATCACCCTGCTCGCCAAGGCGATGTTGCCGTTCGTGGTGAACCACCTGCTGGTGGCGCAGCCGGCGGTGTACTGGAGTCCCGCGCATCTGTTCCTGGTGGCCGCCTTCTTCGTGCTTCTGCTGGTGGAAACCGACCGGCTGCCGATCCATTCCTCGACCCATGTCGAGGTCTATATGATCGAGGAGGGGCGCATCCTCGAATACGCTGGGCCGCTGCTGGCCCTGCTGCGCTGGGCCTCGATGATGAAGCAGTTCATCCTCTATACGATCTTTTGCAACGTGTTGCTGCTGCCCTGGGCATTGTCGATCGAGGGCACGGCGATCGGCGCGTTGGGCGCGGCGGCGGCCTTGATGTTCAAATTCACCCTGGTCGGCTGCGCCGTCGTGGTGGTGGAGACCACCCAGTCGCGCCTGCGCTTTTACCGCTATCAGGAGCCGCTGGCTGCGTCTTTCCTGCTCGCGGTCCTCGCTATCATCGGCACGCAATTGAGCTGATCCCATGTTGGTCGCGCATCTTTCCCCGCTCGCCGCCTCGCTATTCAGCCTGATCGCGATCGCGAGCCTGCTGCTGGCCTTCGTGATGCTCGGGTCACGGTGGTTGCGCCACTACCTCTACGCCTTCGCGTTGGAATCCTGGCTGATCGCGGCGCTGTCGGCCGCCGTCGGCTATTACGGGCAGTATCCGGAACTCTACCTGATCGCGGTCCTCACGGCGGTGTTCCGCGGCTGCCTGCTGCCGTATCTGCTGCTGCGCATTGTCCGCCGCCTCAACGTCGCGCGTGAGCTGCACGTGGTCGTCCAGGCCAGTTCCAGCCTGGTCATTGGCGCATTCGCGGTCGTGTTCGCGCTCGTGGTGGCCACCCATATCGGCGACACTCTCGGCCTTGGAGGGACGGTGGTGGTGCTCGCACTTACCGTGATGCTGTCGATGAAGCTGATCGGCTTCCTGATGCTCACCGTTCGGCACGAGGCGATCAGCCAAATCCTCGGCTTGCTGGTGCTGGAAAATGGGATCTTCCTCGGCTCGCAGATTTTGGTGCCGGGCATGCCGCTGCTGCTCGAGATCGTCATTCTGTTCGATCTGCTGATCATCGTCGCCTGCTTCGGATTGCTGGTGCAGTACCTGATCAGCCATGTCGGAACGACGAGCAGCCTAAAACTTCGCCGGCTGGTGGGCTGAACCATGGTTGGCGCGCTCCTGCTCACCATCGTCCTCGCGCCCTCGGCGGCAATCGTGCTGATCCTGCTCGCCCGACGGCCGCGGCTGGCGGAAGGGCTCAACCTGGCGGCGAGCGTGATTGCCTTTCTCGCGGCGTTGGCATTGCCGGCGCTCAGCCTGACCGGGGCGCATGTCTACTGGGCCAGCTACATCATCCTCGACCCGTTCGGTGCCTGGGTGATCCTGTGCTCAGCGATCGTCTATCTGCTCGCTTCGATTTACGCCATCGGTTACATGCGCTTGCTCGAGGAGGAAGACAGCCTGCCGCGCTTTTACGCGCTGTTCGCCGGATTCGGCCTGACCACGCTGGTCGGGCCCATGATGAACTCCGCTGGCCTCTACTGGATCGCGATCGAGCTCACCACCCTGGTCAGCGCCTTCCTGGTGGCCTTCGAACGCGCCCCGGAAAGCATCGAGGCGGCGTGGAAATACATTATCGTCGTCTCCGGCGGGATCAGCCTCGCCCTGCTCGGCACCGTGCTGTTCTACTGGGCTGGGAGCTTCGTGCTGGGGCCGCACTACGACATGACCTGGGCGGTGCTACGCGGCGCCGCGCCGCAGATGAACCCGGCGGTGCTGCTGCTCGCGTTCCTGCTGGTGCTGGTGGGCTACGGCACCAAAGTCGGGCTGGCGCCGATGCATACCTGGTTGCCGGATGCGCATAGCGAAGGCCCCGCGCCGGTCTCGGCGCTGCTATCGGGAGCGCTGCTCAACACCGCCATGGTTGGGATCGTTCGCTATCTTGCCATCATCGAGGCGGCGCATCCCGGGCCGCTGCCGCGTTTGGTGCTCGTCGTGCTCGGCGCTTTCTCGCTGTTCGTCGCGGCGATGTTCATCGTCCGCCAGCGCGGCATCAAGCGGTTGATGGCCTATTCGAGTGTCGAGCATATGGGGATCATGGCGCTCGGCTTCGGCTTTGGCGGCGTGCTGGGTGTCGCCGGCGCGCTCTATCACATGCTGAACCACACGCTGAACAAGTCACTGATGTTTTTTGGCGCCGGCAGCATGATGCGGAGCTATCAGACCAAGGACATCGGCGCCATCCGCGATGTTGGCCGACGCTTTCCGGTGGTGGGCGCGCTGTGGCTCGCCGGCGCTGTGGCGATTACCGGCGCGCCGCCGTTCGGGTTGTTCGCGAGCGAATTCACCATTCTCCGCGCTGGGCTGCGCGGGCCGCAGGTGTGGGCGGCGATCGTGATGGCCTTGCTGCTGATCGTGATCTTCATCGCTTTCTTAAACCATTTCCGTGAGATGTATTTCACCCCGACCCCGGCGGAGGCTGAACCGGCGCCGGCGCGCCCGGTCGGCGCCTGGTGCGCCGTGCCGATGTGGCTCGCCCTGGTGCCGCTGCTGGTATTCGGTCTGTGGTGGCCGGAGGCGATCTGGCAATATTTCGGCGCGATCGCGCATGGGCTCACCCCGAGCTCTGGCGTTATCGGGACCGGGCTATGAACGGGGCCGAAGTCACGACGGTGCCGTGCGCGCGCATGCCCGAGATCGCGCGCGAGCTGTTCGCCGGCGGCGGGCGCATGCAGATGGTGTACGCGTGGCAGCCGGAGCCGGATACGATCGAACTCCGTTATGTTGCTTCCCCGCCCGAGGCGGGACGATTCCTGATCTGGCGCTGCCGGCCCGAGGGTGAGGCCCCGAGCCTCGCCGCGATCTGGCCGTCGCTCGGCTGGTACGAGCGGGAGATCATGGATCTGTTCGGGCTCGCCTTCCGCGACCATCCGGAACCGAACCGGCTGGTGCTGGCCGAGGACATTCCGCCGCCGTTCGATGGCCGCGCAGGCGTCCCATCCCCGCGCCTCACCGCGCGCGCGGGTGACATCCCCCGCACGCTCCCCGAGCTCGACGCGCCGGAAGTGCAGACCCTGCCGTTCGGCCCGGTGCGCGCGGACGTTCTGGAATCCGCCGAGTTCACTTTCTTTTATGTCGGCGAGCAGATCCTGCACTACCATCCGCATCTGTTCTTCAAGCACCGCGGGATGGAGCTGCGTTTTCACGGTCTTACCCCCATGCTCGGCACGATCGTGGCGGAGCGGGTCTCCGGCGTCGGCAGCGTGGCGCATGCGCTCGCCTATTGCCAGGCGATCGAGCATGCTTCGTCGTGCCAGGTACCGAAGCGAGCGCAGGCGCTGCGGGTGCTGCTGGCGGAGTTGGAACGAGTCTACAACCATCTGCACTATCTCGGCCATCTCGCCAACACCACCACGCTCAAAGTCGGCGAGGCCGAGGGCAAGCTCTTGGAAGAGAAAGCCAAGCAGATCAATGCCCGCCTGACCGGCAGCCGCTTCCTCCGCGGCCTGCTGGTTCCGGGCGGCCTCAGACGCGACCTGGCGCCGGGCGACTGGCTCAGCCCCGCGCTGGAATCGCTGCGGGCGGAGACCGCGCGCTATGTCGGGTTGCTGGAACATTCCGACAGCCACCTGGACCGGCTGATCACCACCGGCGTGCTGCGCCGTCACGTGGCGCTGGATCAGGGCGCCACGGGGCCGGTGCAGCGCGCCTCCGGCATCGATCGCGATCTGCGCCGCGATCATCCCTACGCCGCCTATGCCGATCTGCCGCTGATCGTGCCGGTGCGCAGCGAGGGCGACGCGTACGCGCGCTCTGCTGTGCGCGCGGCCGAGATCGATGCCGCCATCGCGGTGATGCAGCGTGTGCTGCTGTTGCTGAAAGATGGGCCGGTGCGCGCCGAGTGTCGAGCCGCCCCCGGTGCGGAAGGTCTCGGCTGGGCCGAATCGCCGCGCGGTACCCTGTTCTACGCCGTGCATGTCGGCGTCGACGGACGGCTGGCACGGGTGAAGATCAAGTCGCCCTCGTTCTCAAACTGGCGGGTGTTCCCGTTCACCGTGCACGAGACGAACATGATGGACTATGCAATCAATGAGGCAAGCTTCGGCCTCACCGTCGCCGGCTGCGCACGCTAGGAGCTCGCGATGGCACTCTGGACCTTCTTCGGACTGGCGCAGGGCAAGGCGACCACGCCCTGGCCGCGGCGCGGCGACGCCGACGGGCAGGAGGGCGTGCTCGGCATGCCGCGCTACGCGCCCGAGCGTTGCCAATCCGGCTGCACCGACTGTGCCGCAGTGTGCCCGACTGCGGCGATCGCGCCGGACGCCGAGGCACCAGGGGGAATTCCAGGGGGAATTAAGGTGGATTACGGGCGCTGCGTGGTCTGCCAGCTCTGCACCGAGGCCTGTCCGACCGGCGCACTCAGCCCCTCGCATGACTGGGCCTTTGGGGTGCGTCGGCGGGAAGATCTCCTGTGGTCGGAAACGCCGGTGCCCGCCGCCGAACCCGCCCCCGGCCAGCGCGCCTTCCGCCGCAGCCTGCACATCCGCCATGTCGATGCCGGCTCCTGCAACGGCTGCGAATCGGAACTGCAAGCGCTGAACAACCCCTTCTACAACCTGCACCGGCTCGGCATCTTCTTCACCCCCTCGCCGCGCTTTGCCGATCTGCTGCTAGTCACCGGCCCGGTGACGCACGCGATGCTGGCGCCGCTCCGCGCGACCTGGGAGGCGATGCCGGAGCCGCGCTGGGTGATGGCGATCGGCACCTGCGCCGTCTCCGGCGGGATCGCAGCGGGGGGGTATGCCAGCGGCACCGGGCTCGACGGTGTGTTGCCGGTCGATCTCTACCTGCCCGGCTGCCCGCCCAATCCGGCGGCGATCATCGCGGCGCTGATGACGTTCCAGGACCGCGCGCCGCAGCGTGTTCGTGGCGGACGGCAGGGAGGACGCCATGGCGAATGAGTTGCTCGCCCTGGCGGCGATCCTGTGGGCAGCGGGCGGGGTGCTGGCGCTGACCAGGCGCGGCCTTGCCGTTGCACGCGCCGCGCTTGGGCTCGGCGCGCTGGCGGGAATCGCCGCGGCGGTCGTGGCGCTGCCCGCCGGCACGGCGCCAGTGACCTTGCCGCTCGCGATGGCTGGAGAGCATTTCGGTTTCCGCGTCGCGCCTGAGGGGCTGTGGCTGATGGGCTTTGGCCTCGCCCCGGCTGTTTGCGCTGCCTGGCTCGCCTCTCCGGTGCCGTCAGGCCGCCCGGGCTGGCTGGTCGGCGCCGCTTTGAGCCTGCTCGGCGCGCTCGGCGTGTTCGGGCTGCAGAACGCGGGTGGCTTCCTGATCGCCTGGGAGGTGATGAGCCTGGGCGGCGCGGTGATGATCCTGCACGAACGGATGTCGCTCGCCCCCGGCGCGCCGGTGCTGTTCATGCTGGGGCTGTTGGAAGTGGGCGCGGTGGCGCTGCTGATCGCCTTCCTCGCGTTGGTGACCGCCTCCGGCAGCCTGTCCTTCGCCGGCCTCGCCGCCGCCGGCCTCGCATTGCCGGGCTGGGTGGGGATCGTGGTCGGCGTGCTGTTGGTGATCGGGTTTGGCGCCAAGCTCGGCCTGTTGCCGTTCTACGAGTGGTTCCCCGCCGCCTACGCGGCCGGCAGCGGCGCGTCCGGGGCGATCCTGTCCGGCGTGGTGCTGAACGCGGCATTTTTCGCGCTATCACGCGGTGTGCTGACATGGGTGTCGGGACCGGGCGCCTACGGGCTCGGCATCTTCATCGTCATCGTCGGTGTGCTGAGCGCGATCCTGGCGGTGCTGTACGCGTTCCAGCAGGACGACTGGCGCAGCCTGCTGAGTTTTTCCTCGGCGGAGAACGCGGCGATCGCGGTCACCACCTTGGGTGCGGCGTTGATGTTCCGCGCCAGTGGGCTGGCCGCGCTGGCGGGTCTCGCCTGGACCGTCGCATTGCTGCACATGGCCGGCCACGCGCTGGCGAAGGGCGCGTTGTTCCTGACCGCCGACGGTGTGTTTGCGGCCACCGGGCGTTACGAGATTCGCCACGCGCTGCTGGCCAAGCGCACCACCTTGGTGTTTGGCGCGGGGGCGCTGTTTGCCGCGATGAGTCTCGCGGCCATGCCGCCGCAGGCCGGCTTCGTCAGCGAATGGTTCGTGTTCCAGACCGTGTTCCAGGGTTTTCACCTGCCAGGCATGGGCGGGCGGCTGGTGCTGGCGCTGGCCGGCGCGGGTCTCGCTTTGACCGCGGCGGTGGCCTTCGCCACCTTCGTGAAACTGTTCGGCATCGGGCTGCTGGGCGCCAGCAACCATGTGGCGGGTCGGGTCGGAGCGGGCGTGGTCGCAGCGGTGGCGGTGCTGGGCGGGCTGGTGCTGGCGCTCGCGGTCGGGATGCCGCTCTGGCTTTCTGCCCTGGTCGGTGCGGCCCTGAGCCGGTTCGGGGTTGCGGCACCGGGGCTGATGCATGACGGGCCGCTGCTGGTGCCGCTTACCGCACATTTCGCATTCATTTCGCCAAGCCTGCTGGTGATCGTGATGCCGCTGCTGGCGCTGCTGCCGGTCGGGTTGTTGGCGCTTGCGCGCGCGGCGCATCCGGTGCGCCGCGCGCAGGTCTGGTATGGCGGCTCTGCGCCCGACATCGCGCGCACCGCGACCACCGCGCTCACGTTCTCGAACGCGCTCCGCACCTTCTACAGTTTCGTCTACCGGCCGCGAGGGGAGACGAAGCGCGAGACGGTGGGACGGGAGTATTTCATTACCCGGCTCACCTTCAGTCACGAGGTAGCGCCGGTGTTCGGTCCGTACTTGTTTGCCCCCGCGGTGTGGTTAGTGCGCGCCGTCTCGGCCCGGCTGCGAGCACTGCAATCGGGCCACCTCAATTTCTATCTCGGGCTGATCGGGCTGCTGCTCGTGATCATACTCGGGCTCACTCTGATCCAGTGATGAAAGACGATGCAACGGATGTGGACTTACGTCGCAATTGCGTTTTTTGGAGTCCTCGGCTGCTGGGCGCGCTTCGCGCAGGCGGGTTTGGTACAGGCGATCTGGGGCGCGGATTTTCCCTATGCAACGCTGAGCATCAACCTGATGGGCAGTTTCCTGATGGGGTTTCTGTTTGTCGAGACTCTAGAACGCTTGACCCTGGCGCCGCCGCTGCGTGCCGGCGTGCTGACCGGATTTCTCGGCGGCTACACCACGTTTTCCACGTTTCAGATGGAATCGCTGCTGCTGTTCGAGCAGGGTGCGGCGATCAAGGCGTTCCTGTACCAGGGCCTGTCGCTGGTGCTTGGTCTCGGCTGCGCCTTCTTTGGCGCCTACATCGCACGCAACTTGTAGGACCACACAATCTGTAGGGAGGCGGAGATGGACGACGAAGTGACGATCGCACGGGTTTATATCCACGAAGCTGACCACGGTAAGCGGAAATCCCTGCTGCAGGAGGTGCTCAACATCCTGCACGACCAGCAGCGGATGCAGGGCGTCGTGGTGTTCCGCGCCATCGCCGGCTTCGGCGATAGCGGCGAGGTGCATGCCGCGGACATCCTGCGGCTCAATGTCGATCTGCCGCTGGTGATCGAGTTCTTTGACCGGCCCGAGATAGTGCACGCGGCCCTGTCGCTACTCGATCCGCTGGTGCCGGCCGGACACATCCTGCACTGGAGCGCGACACGACACGGCGGTCCGCCGGTGCGACCGATCGGCACCCGCGGCGGTGGTGAGTGAGCGATCCGCCGGCGCGGCTTTCTCCCGGAGGTTTTGGCGATGACGGAGATCGCCCTTCCGACGCAAGCGAAATTGACCAGCGCCATGGTGCCGGATCTCTCGCTCAGCTATGGCCAGGTGGTCTGGGTGCTGGAAGCTGCGGGTTTCAGTGCCGGCGCACCGGATACGACGTTTCAGCACTACATCAAATCGCTGCGTAAGATCGGGCTGCCGTTCCGGCGTGGTGAACCCGGCCTCGATCACGGCCGGCTGGCGCATTACACGTTCGAGCCTCTGATGGATCTCGGCGTTGCGTTGCAACTGCGGGTCTATGGCACGCTGCCCGATCCGGTCGCGGAAGGACTGATCGCCGCGCGGGCGGCGCTGCACGGGTTCTACCGGCGCGCCTATCTGGAACACGCGACCGGGATCGGCGCGCGGATCGAGGTGACCGCCCAGGGCCGGAAAGGATTCGCCATGAGTGGCGTGTGGCTCGATCTGCGGCTGCGCTATGCCGGCGGGCGTTGCCTGGGTTTCGGTCCGCCGCAGATTCTATCTCCGTTCGAGGCGCTCCAGGCGTTCGCGACCGCCGAGAGAACGGTCCGCACCCAGCCTCCGTTCAACCTGTCGGCGCTGGCGGTCCGGCTGGTCGCGGCGTCGCTGCGATGCCCGCGGATGCGCGGGGTGCATCCGGCCCGGCGCGCAGTGGGACAATCGGGGCCGGCGGCGGCGCCATCCCAGCAATGATCGCGTCCCCGCGCGAAGCTTGGTGCCCT
>Ga0207433_10015641_pt1 | contig 10777 bp, 9 predicted proteins | sample YelNatPaOPGAMG01_FD_187559 | JGI IMG/M metagenome (GOLD analysis project Ga0207433, IMG submission 187559) | Hot spring thermophilic microbial communities from Obsidian Pool, Yellowstone National Park, USA - OP-RAMG-01 (SPAdes) (version 3) | ecosystem: Environmental > Aquatic > Thermal springs >...
ATTTATATTATCAATCAAATCCATGCAAAAGCGTTTAAAAGAACCGGGTTTTTCTTCTAGTTCTACCACATAGAGTGCTTCTTGCTTTTCGCCAATTAGTGCTCTATCTGCAACAAAACTTAACCTATCAAAATTCATATTTGCACCGGAATTTATAGCAAGGAATGTTTTTTTAGAAATTGAGTGTTCATCGATGTAGTGTTTTATGCCAGCCACAGCTAGCGCGCCAGCAGGTTCTACAATGTTTCTTGTATCGTAATAGATATCTTTTATGCTTGAGCATATTTCATCTGTATCGACCAAAACAATATCGTCTACGTATTTTAAGACTAACTCGAGTGTTAAATCCCCTACGCTTTTAACAGCTACACCATCTGCAAAAATCCCAACTTCGTCAATGTCAACTTTATTTTTAGCTTGAAAAGATAGATACATTGCATTTGAGTCTTTTGGTTGAACCCCAATGACTTTTATTTGTGGGTTTATATTTTTAACAAAAGAAGCAATACCTGCTATTAAACCGCCTCCCCCAATAGGCACAAAAATATAATCCACTTCAGAGCTTGTCTGCATTAAAATTTCATTTGCAATTGTAGCATTGCCCGCTATGACAAGCTCGTCGTCAAAAGGAGGAATGTAGGTCATTTTAGTTTGATCAATGAGAATTTTACACGCATTGTAGGCATCTGTATAGCTATCGCCTTCTAAAACGATGCTTGCCCCATAGCGGGCTACTGCATCAATTTTAATTTGGGGTGTTGTTTTTGGCATTACAATAGTAGCAGAAATTGACATTTTTTTTGCAGAAAGAGCCACGCCTTGAGCATGATTGCCAGCTGAGGCGCATATTATACCTTTCTTTTTGTCTTCTTCTGAAAGATTTTTAATTTTATTGTACGCACCTCTAATTTTAAACGAAAATACACTTTGTAAGTCTTCTCTTTTTAGTAGAATTTTGTTGTTTAAATTTTTTGAAAGATTTACAGCATAATTTATAGGCGTTTGTTTTACAAGGTCATATATTGATGATCCTATTACCAACCTTACGATGTTATCCATTTTATGCAAACTCCTCCTTTAAATATGAGATTGCAGCAGTATCACTCTTTTCAATGGGCTTTAAAGACCAATTACCATCGCCCAATAGTGATAATTTAATTTTATGATAATTCAGTAGGCTAGATCTGTGGCCCACGCTCAAACATGCACTCTGCGGTAATTCTTTAAATAGTCTCATATAAAGGAGCCTTTCTGATTTTTCATCAAGAGCGCTTGTGGCTTCGTCCATAAAAATCCAATCAGGTTTTTGCAAAAAGATACGACCAAAGGCAATGTATTGCTGCTCGCCTAAGGATAGAACCTGCGACCACATATTTACATCTAGTAAGTGTTTTGACAAATATTTTAAGTTCAAACTTATAAGCAGCTCTTTTAACACCTCATTATCTACTGAAGGATCACCATTTGGGTAGATTAATATATCCCTTAGTGTGCCAATAGGCAAATAGGGTTTTTGAGGCAAGAACAGTGTTTTTTCTTTTTGTGGCAATTCTATTTCACCATCTCCAAAAGGCCAAAGCCCTGCAATTGTTCGAACAAGGGTGCTTTTGCCAATGCCTGAGGGTCCTACTATGAGCAAGCTTTGTGTGGGTTTTAGTTCGAAGCTTAAGTTTTTAATTAAATAAGTTTTGTTATCTGGCAGCATAATTGAGAGATTTTTTACTGATAATAGATAATCAGATGGTTTATATTTTATATTATTATTAGTCGATTGAAGAGCTTTTATTGATTGAATGTTGTGTTCAAAAGTGCGAAGCCTATCAGCTACAGCATGCCAGTTTGCTAAAGCGGTGTAACTATTTACTATATATGATAATGAAGTTTGCACCTGACCAAAGGCTTGAGCTATCTGCATAAGGCCCCCAAGTTGTATTTTTTTTGCAAAAAACCTTGGTGCAGCAACAAGTATTGGGAAAATAATTGCTATCTGGTTATAGCCTGAGGTAAACCATGTTAATTTTTTTTGTCTTACCATTATCTTCCAATAATTTTCAAATATATCAGCAAATTTACGCATTAAATGTCCGTGTTCTTTTTCTTCTCCACTGTATAAAGCTACACTTTCACTATTTTCTCTTATACGCACTAAATTAAACCTAAAGTCTGCTTCAAAGCGCTGCTGGTTAAAATTTAGTGGTATCAATGGCCTTCCGATAACGGCCGTAATCCATGTGCCAAATATTGCATAAATCAGCGCAGCCCATACCATATAGCCTGGAATCGTAATTAAAAAACCAAAAACGGATAAATGCAGAGGGCCAGATACAATCCATAATATACTGATAAACGAAAATAGTGTAACCACAGAACTTAAAAGCCCTAAAGATAAACTCAATGATTGCGATATAAACATATTTAAATCTTCACTTATTCGCTGATCGGGGTTGTCAGTTTGGTGGTTAAACACTTGAAGGTGGTAGTATATTTTTTTATCCATCCACTTATTTAAAAACTCATCTGTGAGCCACTTGCGCCATTTTATTTGGAGCATTTGGTTTAAATAAAGAGAATAAACTGCTGATATTATATAAAAAAACGCTAACGCGCTAAACTGGCCAAGTGCTACCCAAAAAGCTTTTTCGTTTAACTCTTGCAAAGCATTGTAAAATTCTTTGTACCATAAGTTAAATAATACATTTATGAAAACAATCGCGAGGTTTAAAAAAATTATAGCAGCAAGCAAGATATACGCAGTCTTTTTTTCACTTGATACCCAGTAGGGCTTTATTAAGTGCCAAGCATCTTTAAATACTTCTTTATTGAATTGTTTCATTTAGTAACCATTTGATTGATGCGTTTTCATTGATTATTATTTTTTATTTGATTATATAGCTTATCTGCTAAATCTTTGGCTTGAGATATCTGATTACTTGTCAGCTTGTATTTAACTATATTTAAATGATGTGCAGCAAGATCATAAATTTCTTCATTTGGATCAGAAAATCTCTTCGCGACATCAAGCCATGCGTAAGCATCAATATAGTTTTTTTCTATATCGCCTTCATAGTACAAAAGACCAAGTCTGTATTGAGCATAACTAGAGCCTAGATAAGCTGCCTTTTGCCAATAGTCAAAGCTTTTTTTATAGTTAAGTTCTACACCTTGACCAAGGCTGTATAAAAACCCAAGTCCATATAGTGCATCTTTGTTATTTAATTGGGCACTTTTTTCCCACCAATAGAGCGTTTTTGATAAATCTCTTTTTACGCCAAGACCGTGTTTATATAAATACCCAATCCCATACATTCCAAAGCTGTTGTTTTGTTTAGCAGATTCTTCAAAAAAATTATAAGCTGTTGCATAGTCTTTTTTAACACCAAGGCCATCTAAATACATAGTACCTAGAATATATTGAGCTTGAGAATCGCCTTTTTTGCTTAATTGCGAAAATATACTATAGGCTTCTTTATAGTTTTTGCTGTTATACGCATCAATACCATCTTTTAAATTTGAATTGGCAAACGATAAACTCTGTGTGGCCAAAAATACTACCAAAACAAGAAAAAAACTAATTAAAAGGTTTTTTTTATTCATAAAATCCCTCCTTTTGTCTAACATACTTTTATACTCATTTTTAAATTATTTGCAACATTAATTGGCTATTAGTTTCAAAAAAATTACAAGGTTTCCAGTTTATGTCAATGTATAACAAAAGTTTATAAATTAATTTACTCAAATTTACCAAAAGCACATAAACTAAATAAATATAAAAAAAATCTTGACTTTTTATTTATATTTTGTATTATATATTAAGTAAGGATAAATATCTATATATAGGAGGTGTAGCGTGATAGCTTATCCAAAAGCGTTTAAGAAAATGGCTAGGGAAAAGCCACAGGAGGTGCAGCAACCTAGGGACATTGAGGATGTAAAGGTTTGGTTGAAATTAACGAGTGAAGTTTGGGATTTATCTTTATCAAACTATTATTTTGACACATGGATGTGGCAATTTAAGAAAATGCCCGGCGCGCTCACTAGAATTACTCAATTAATCGAACAAATGCAGGCAAATAAAACAGCAGATGTAGTAGAAAATGAGCTAAGGAAAAACCTTGACTACCTAAAAAATGCTAACGAAATGATAGAATACGCCCAAGAAAAAGTAGAAAACGCCTTAAGGCTAATTTGGGCAAGGCGAAAGGAGCTTAAATAGTGAGCGATTTTACTACGCTTCCAGGCTATATAATCGGCGGCGGCGATGTAATTACACTTGACGAAATAAGACAAAAAGTTGAAAGCCTGGGTAAAATAGTGGATATCGAAAATCGAGGGTTTAGGTTAGTACCTTACTCTAAGGAGAATGATAAGCTTGACTATGATGAAATGTATCCGGTTATTTACTTTAATACAGACTATACAATCGATATCTACATAAGCTTTATGAAATTTGAAAAAGTAACTGAATTTATTCAAATCTTGAGCGATACATTGGGTGTGCCCATAGAGCATGCAGATAACAACGGTGTTATTAATAAAACGCAAGAAGATATCGAGAACTTAGAAGAATTCTATAAAAATTTAGGAGGAGGACTTTATGGCAAGAGCAAGTAAGATAATGTCCATCAAAGAAGCGGTCAGTAAGTTTGTTAAGCCGCATAGGGCTTGGGTTGTAGGTGGCTTTGGTTATACTAGAACTAATGCTTCAATTCCAAGGGAGGTTATTAGGCAAAATATACCAAACTTATATTTGCAAACGAATGCAGGTGCAACACCTGTTATGATGATGGCAGGCGCAGGTCAGCTTGATTGGATTGAGATGACATTTATTGGTCTTGAGACAATCCAGCCAGTTTCATATGAGATTAGAAAAGGCTTAGAAGATGGCAATATTAGTGCTTATATGCTATTTTCAAACTACTCATGGGCGCTTAGGACACATGCAGGTCGCTTTGGGATGCAGTTTGCAACAGGTATGACAGACATAGGCTCTGATTTAATTGAGTACGATGTCTTTGGCAAGGCAGGCCTTAGGGGCAAAAACGAAAAAGGTATGTGGGTTCACCCAGATATTCCACCAGCAAGACAAGTGATTATGGACGACCCATTTGATGGTTGGGGACTTAGACCTCACCAGTACGACCCAGAAAACAAGTGGTCACTAGGCGATACACCAGATACTACATGGAATAAGACCGCAGCAGAAGAAGACGGCATATTCTACGAAAAACTAAGAAAGCAAGCTAGCAAATATACAGGAAAAGCTGCAGTAAAGGCAGTTTTGTACCCGCCAGCAATACCTTATCTAGCTACTACACATGTGCAGCGATGCGGCACAGAAGGCACAGCACGCATAGAAGGTTTGCTTGTGCCAGATGTTGAGCAGTCATTGAGTGCAAAGTATTTAGTAATTGCAGCAGAAAAAATAGTACCCGAAGAAGAGTTGAGATTTAGACCATCAGAGAATCAAATACCAATGATACATGTGGATGCAATTGTAGAGACACCATGGGGCGGATACCCAACTAATGTAACATATATGTATGACTATGACTGGATGTGGTGGAAATTCTACATTCAAGCTAACCGCTCAGCGGATACACCAGATGGCAGAAAAGCTTTAGCGGAATATTGGCATAATATAGTAGGCAAAGATGAATGGGATTTCTTGCAAAATAAAGTGGGTACAGATAAGTTTGAGTTTGGCAAAATAAAGGCAAAATATGAGTGCCCAAGCGGTGCAACGGGTTTTGCAAGGCTATATGAGCTTATTGCAGATACAAAATATGGCTATAAGCCAGATCAGTACAGACCAATATAAGTTTAAAGGAGGTTAAAAATGAGTAAGAATGCTATTATACCAGTACATATACCAACCGTTGAAGAAATTGAAGAAAGAGTAAGGTCTTTTAGTAGTGGCATTAGCGATGCAGACTATGAAGCTTATTGTAAAGAAAATGATGTTCCACCTGATGAATTTACTACGATGGAGTTGCTCGCCATTGCAAGCTCAACTATGATACCAAACGGTGCATCAATGTTTATTGGAACAGGACTGCCCGTTCTTACAATGACGCTTGCTCAGCATACAATTAACCCAGATGCAATAATAGTTATGGAAGCAGGTATGTTAGATCCTCACTTTGAGCACATACCAGTATCTGTTGCCGATATTAGAGGTGCTTATATGGCATCGACGGCACTGTCAATGATGGATGCATTTGGTACATACGAACAGCGCGGCTATGTTACAGGCGGCGGCTTAGGCGGCGCAGAGTACGATGAGTATGGAAATATTAATGCAACGGGTCTTTGGGAGGCACCTCGCAACCAATGGACATCTATTGCATCTGGTACCGGAAAGGGTCCAAATGTAGTTTTTACAGGCTCTGGTGGCTCAAATCCAATAGGAGCACAATCTGACTTTATCTTAAGCGTTATGGTTCAAGAAAAAAGGCGATTTCCATATAGCGTACAGTTCAAAACAACATTAGCTGCCGCAAGGGGGCCAGAAGGTGAGTCACGATGGGATTACGGTATTCCAAGAGGTGGCAAAGGTTTGATGGTATCTGACCTTTGCATTATGGAAAACTTCCCAGAAGAAGGTATCAATGATATGAGGCTAAGGAGTGTCCACCCTGATGTAAGCCTAAAGGATGTTATAGACAATGTTATGTGGGAGTTGAAAGACAAAAGCGGTAAGGTTTTAAAACCAACGGATGATATTCCGACAACACCAACCCCATCTCATGAGCAATTAAAAGTCCTAAGGATGATTGTTGACCCAACAAGAATATACTTAAAGAGAAAGACTGTTCGTGAAGTTGCCTACGAAAAAGAGCATGGCAAACCATGGAGAGTAAAGGTTAAAGGTTAATGATGTTTAGAGGGGTTTTTCCCCTCTTTTTTAATTTTTTATAAAAAGGAGCAGATAATGAGGTGTAAGTATTGTGGTAGAGAAATGATAAAGACAAAAACGCCATTTAAGCGACCTGTTAAAGGCGAAATGCTTGTTGTGCCAGATGTGGAAGTGTATAGTTGTCCAGGCTGTGGTGCTGTGTATTTTCCTGAAGAAACTATTCGCCATGCGGGCAAAAAAATTGGTGAGAAACTTATACAAGTAGCAAAAGAACGAGGTCGCATAAAAGATGAGTCAGAATACCTAAGAAAACTTCAAGAACAAAAGCAAATAGACATAGAAGAAGCAATAAAACGAGGCGATATAAAAAAGAAAGACGATGCACCACTAAAAATTTTTACATAAAACCTATGGATATTGGTGAACAAATTAGACAAGAGCGTAAGAAAAAAGGTTTTACGCTAAAAAACTTAGCACAGAAGGTTGAGTGTTCTACTAACTATATTTCCTTAATAGAAAAAAATAAAGTATATCCATCAGTTAAAATTTTAAAGAAAATATTAGAAACATTAGGAATTGAGACATCAAAAACGCTTAATGATACAGATCAAAATAATGAAGCGTTTGTTAGAAAAAGCCAGCGTACGCGTATAATTTATCCAGATAATAAAGTGGTCAAAGATCTGTTGGTAGTTGACCCTTCAAATAAAATAATGGAGCCTGCATACAAAATAGTACCACAAAACAGTGATTCAAACGGTTGGCACAGGCATAAAGGCGAAGAGTTTGGGTATATTTTAAAAGGGAAATTAGAACTCAAAGTAGCAAATGAAAGTTTTGAGCTAGAAGAAGGTGATTGTTTTTACTTTTCTTCTAGGCTTAAGCACTACTACAGAAATATTGGCGATTGCGATGTTGAAACTATATGGATCGTATCGCCCCCTTCTACATTTAGGTATTTATTTCTAAAAAAACATTAATGGCTATTGTTTTATAAGTAGTTTTAAAATTCTATCAAAACCAAATGCAATGCCGCTTGATGGTGGCATGCCAAAAGCCATATAATCAACAAATTCTTTATCTGTAGAGTTATTAAAGTATTTTTTTAGTCTCGCAAAATCGTTTTCCTCTTCGTAACAGTTAGCTAATTCTATACCATCTATATAAAACTCATATCTTTTTGCGAACTTGCCTGCTTTTTTAGCCAAAAATGTAAAATCAGGAAAGTTATAAACTATACTTATGCATTGTTTGCCTAAGTTTTTTTCTATGTATGTTGCAAAGAGGTAATCAAGTAGCTGGGATTTTGTTAGATTAGATTCTAGGTTGTGTTCTAAAATGATTTTGTTTTTATCAAAATAGTGTGATATATCAAGGTTTAAATATTTTAAGAAAAGCTCAGAATATGTAAAAAACTCGCATTTTTTTAGATTTACATTACTTGAATCGGTTTTTAATATGGTTTTTGAGTCATTTAAAGTTATGCAGAGGTTTTTAAAATCTTCGATAATTTCTTTTGGTTTTGCATAAGCTCTGTACCACTCAAGCATTAAGAATTCTTTACTGTGCCAGTTGTCTTCAAAATCGTCCCTGTAGGCAAAGTTTAATTCAAAAACCTTTTCAAAACCTAAACATAAAAGTTTTTTATGTTCAATTTCAAATGATGGTACTAAATATCCGAACTTTGTTTTGATTTTTTTGATATGCCTTTCGTTTAGGTAGCGCGGTTTTAACTTTGGCGTTAAAACTTCTTCAAAACCGTTTTTTTTAAAAAATATACTTGCTTTGTTAATAAGGTGAAACTTTTTCTTTAAATACAACAATTTTTTTTCAAAATCCATTTTTTTATAGGAGCGAACGATTAAGTTATCATTTTCATCAATAATATCATACAAGTTGTGTTTGGTTTTAAAAGGAAAGCTAATGATAGTTCCGTTTGATAAAACAAGTGTGGTATTTTGAGATATTTTTACAATGCGCCCTTTTCTCATCAAAACTCATTATATACAAATAGTTGTTTTTTTGGAAATTGAAATTATAATAAATAATATGAAATGTTTTAGCGTATGCCCACATGATTGTCCTGATGCCTGTGCTTTAGAAGTAGAAATTACAGATAATGTAGTAAAAAGAATCTATGGAAGTAAGGATCATCCTTTTACACAAGGTGTTATTTGCAATAAAACGGCTCATTATAAAGAAGTTATTTATTCAGATAAAAGGGTTTTGTACCCTTACAAAAGGGTAGGGGAAAAAGGTACTAATGATTTTAAGCGCATTTCTTGGGATGAAGCTATAGAAACAATTGTGTCTAAGTGGCATGGTATTTTAAAAGATTACTCAAGTGACGCGATTTTACCATACTCTTATGCTGGCACAGAAGGTGTGCTAAATAACGCTAGTATGGATAGGCGTTTTTTTAACAAGCTTGGCGCTGCAAAACTAATGCGCACAATTTGCTCTGCAGCAGGCAGCAAAGGGTTTGACCTAGCCTATGGAAAAGCTCTTGGAACAAACCCCATAAATACTGTGGATTCTAAACTTATTGTTTTTTGGGGTGTAAATGCGCTTGTGACAAACTTACACCAAGCTGTTTTTGCCCAAAAAGCCCGTCAAAATGGAGCAAAAATTGTTTCTATTGATGTCGAAAAAAACGAAACAGCCCAATTTGCTGATGAATTTTACCATATAAACCCAGCTAGTGATGGGATTTTAGCGCTTGGTATCGCAAATATAATTATAAACGAAAATTTGTACGATAGTGAGTTTATTGAAAATAATACCTATGGTTTTGACTCATTTAAAGAATTGGTAAAAAAATACACACCACATATAGTTTGCAAACAAACAGGCATAAGCGAAAAACAACTTAACAAGCTTTCAATTGAATATGCCAATACGCACCCTAGTTTTATTAGAATAGGCAATGGTTTGCAACACCACTTAAATGGTGGTTTTAATACTTGGGCTATTAGTTTGTTGCCAGCTTTGGTTGGTGCGTGGAAATTCAAAGCAGGTGGAGCAATTAAATCAAATTCTGGTTATTTTCCTATAAACAGGAATTTACTTGAAAGGCCTGATTTGTTATTATCAAAACCTAAAACTGTAAATATGGTAGAGCTAGGCAAAGCTTTATCTGATAAAGAAAACTCTATAAAATCTATTTATGTTTATAACTCAAATCCACTTGTTGTGGCTCCAAATCATAATTTGGTAAAAAGGGGTTTTCAAAGAGAAGATTTGTTTGTTGTAGTACATGAAAGGTTGTGGACAGATACAACAATGTATGCAGATATTGTTTTGCCTGCAACGACATTTCTTGAGCATGAGGATTTGTATACTAGCTATTGGCATAATGCAATTGCATTTGCACAGCGTGCAATAGAGCCTTTGGGTGAGTCGAAACCCAATATTGAAGTATTCAGTATGCTTGCTTTGGCTTTTGGTTTTAAAGAGAGCTGCTTTAAGGATAATGCATACGATCTTGCAAGTCAAGCTTTAGATAACGATTACTTTAAAAGCAACAATATAACTCTAAATAGACTCTTAAGAGAAAAATTTATAGTTTTAGAAAGTATAGATTACCCATACAAAAATTTGGCTTACACAAAAAGTGGCAAAATTCAGTTTAAAAATGAAGAGGCAATTGATTTGACTGGCAAAGATTTACCTGAGTGTACTAATTTTTCCACTTCCTACCCATTTGTTTTAATTACTCCACCAAACAAATATTTTTTAAATTCTACCTTTGCGCACATTGAACATTTAAGAAAAAAATCACAAGCTCCATATGTAAAAATTAATCCTATAGATGCTGCGCAATATGGTATCAAAGATAACGATGATGTTGAAGTTTTTAACGAGCAGGGTAGTTGTATTTTAAAAGCGGTTGTTTGTGAAGATGTAAAAGAAGGTGTTTTG
>Ga0207433_10015644_pt1 | contig 10774 bp, 9 predicted proteins | sample YelNatPaOPGAMG01_FD_187559 | JGI IMG/M metagenome (GOLD analysis project Ga0207433, IMG submission 187559) | Hot spring thermophilic microbial communities from Obsidian Pool, Yellowstone National Park, USA - OP-RAMG-01 (SPAdes) (version 3) | ecosystem: Environmental > Aquatic > Thermal springs >...
CAAAACGCCCAAAGCATCGGTTTTGCCATTCCCATTAACAAAGTTAAAAAGGATATCAATGATATTAAAGCCAGCGGAAGGATTATTTATCCCATGCTGGGCGTGCGTTACGTCTTGGTAAACAAGGCAATTGCTGAAAGCAAAAATCTTTCGGTAGATTACGGCGCATTAATTGTTGGCGGAGAAAGCAAAGATGAACCGGCAATTATTTCCGGAAGCGGAGCAGAGAAAGCGGGACTAAAAGAAGGCGACATTATTTTAGAGCTTAACGGCGTAAAAATTACCGAGGATAATTCTTTGTCAAAATTGATTGCCCAGCACAAACCCGGAGATACGGTCAGATTAAAGGTATTAAGAAACAAAGAAGAAATAACCATTAATGCGGTGCTGGGAGAAATGAAATAAATAGATTTTAGCGGGCCAAATGTTAAATTAAATATCGCTAAACCCTCCAGCGGTTTAGCGATATTATTTTTCCACTTGCTCTTATTTTTTTTATTGTTTAAAATTAAATCTTAGAAAAAATTTTATGATAAGAAATAAATTTACAAAGATTAGAAAAAGAGATGGACGGACGGTTGATTTTGATCAGGAAAAAATTACCGAAGCGATTTTTAAGGCTCTAACCGCCACCAACAGAGGAGGACAAAGAATTGCCAAAAGGCTTTCTGACCGGGTGGTGGTTTTATTAAACAAAAGATATAAAAAAGATTACATTCCTACAGTAGAAGAAATTCAGGATCTGGTAGAGGAGGTTTTGATTTTAAATGATTTTGCCGAAACAGCCAAAGCATATATTCTTTATCGCGAACAAAGAAGAAAAATTAGGGAAGCCAAAATTGCTACCGATGAAGCGCTGGATATGGTTAACGGCTATTTGGAGGATTTAAACTGGGAGGTTCGCGAAAATAGCAATATGGCATATTCCTTACAGGGATTAAATAACCATATTTCCAATTTCGTTACCAAAAGATTTTGGCTGAATAAAATTTATCCTCAGGAAATCAGGGAAGCGGTAAATTCTGGAGATTTTCATATTCATGATTTGGGGGTTTTGGCAACCTATTGTTGCGGTTGGGATTTAATGGACTTGCTTTTAAAGGGTTTTCGCGGAGTAGCGGGAAAAGTAGAAACCGCTCCCGCAAAGCACTTGCGTGTGGCCTTGGGCCATATTGTAAACTTTTTTTATACGCTTCAAGGCGAAACTGCAGGCGCAGAAGCTTTTTCTAATTTTGACACTCTTTTGGCTCCCTTTATTCGGTATGATCAATTGGACTACAAACAGGTTAAGCAAGCCCTTCAAGAGTTTATTTTTAATTGCAATGTTCCGACAAGGGTTGGTTTTCAAACCCCGTTTACCAATATTACATTAGATGTGGTTGTTCCGGAAAATCTTAAGGATATGCCGGTAATTATTGGCGGTAAAGCGCAAAAAGAAACTTATAAAGAATTTCAGCCGGAAATGGACATTATTAACCGGGCATTTGCCGAAGTAATGGCAGAAGGTGATGCTTCGGGAAGAGTTTTCACTTTTCCCATTCCCACCTATAATATCACCAAGGATTTTAACTGGGATAACCCGATTTTAGATCCGGTTTGGGAAATGACCGCAAAATACGGCATTCCCTATTTTGCGAATTTTATTAACAGCGAGATGAAGCCAGAAGATGCGCGTTCAATGTGTTGCCGTTTGCGTTTGGACAATCGCGAACTCTATAAAAGAGGAGGGGGGCTTTTCGGCGCCTCGCCGCTTACAGGCTCTATTGGCGTGGTCACCATTAATATGCCGCGCATCGGTTATCTTTCCAAAACCAAAGAAGAATTTTTTAGTCGCTTAAGTTATTTGATGGATATAGCAAAAGAATCTTTAGAGATTAAAAGAAAGACACTGGAAGCATTTACCGAGAAGGGACTTTATCCTTATGCAAAATTTTATCTTGATGGGGTAAAAAAGATGCGCGGATCTTATTGGGGAAATCATTTTTCTACCATCGGGCTTATCGGAATGAATGAATCGCTTTTAAATTTTACAAATAAAAACATTGCCACCAACGAAGGAAGAAAATTTGCCATTGAGGTTTTAAATTTTATGCGCGATAGATTGGTAAAATACCAAGAATCTACCGGCAATCTTTATAATCTTGAGGCATCGCCCGGAGAAGGAACCTCCTATCGTTTGGCGCGCATAGACAAAAAAAATTATCCGGATATTATTACTGCGGGAAACGGGGAACCGTATTATACAAATTCTACCCAGCTTCCGGTTGACTACACAGACGATTTGTTTGAAGCAATTAAATTGCAGGACGATTTACAAACCAAATATACCGGAGGCACGGTTTTACACGGATTTATTGGCGAAAGAATTTCTAATCCCGAAAGCGTAAAGAGTCTGATTAAAAAGGTATTTTCAAAGTTTCGTCTGCCCTATTTTACCATTACCCCCACATTTAGCATTTGTCCTACGCACGGCTATCTTTCCGGCGAGCACTTTACTTGTCCGAAATGTCTCATTAATCAGCCCTGCGAGGTTTATTCGCGCATTGTGGGTTATTTGCGGCCCGTACAACAATGGAACAAGGGGAAGCAGCAAGAGTTTAAAGACAGAAAAGAATTTAAAATTAAGGTTTAATTTAAAAATGAAGATCGGTGGTTTGCAAAAACTTACTTTGGTTGATTATCCCGGTAAGGTAGCGGCCACTGTTTTTTTAATTGGTTGTAATTTTCAATGCGGCTTTTGCCATAATCCGGAATTGGTAGACCCCAATGAGATAAAAAAGCATTCGCAGATTAGCGAAAAAGAATTTTTTGACTTTCTTCAGCAAAAGGAAGGATTAATTGAGGGAATTTGCATTACCGGCGGAGAACCGACAATTCATCCTGATTTAATTGATTTTATAAGAAAGATAAAAAACATGGGTTTTTTAATCAAGCTGGATACCAACGGGAGTAATCCGGAAATACTGCAAAAACTCATTGATGCCCGGTTGGTTGATTTTATAGCCATGGACATAAAATCCAGCCAGGAAAATTATGAGAAAACAACAAGGGTAAAAATTGATTTGAATCAAATTAAAAAAAGCATAAAGATTATCAAAGATAGCGGAATTGATTATGAATTTAGAACTACGGTTGTGCCGGAATTGGTAGATGAAGAAGATATCAAAAAAATCGGTCAATGGCTTAAGGGGGCAAAAAAAATTTCCTTGCAGCAGTTTCATAAAGAAAAAACCCTAGATAAAGATTTTAGAAATATTGAACCTTATTCCGAAGAAGAACTAAAAAAATTTGCCGGGATTTTGAAAGATTATGCGCGAGAAATAGAAATAAGACTATGAAGGCATCAAATATTTTGTTTGTTTTTTGCGTATTATTGATTTTTATAGTTTTTTTCCTTTCGCCCCGCATGATTGCAAAGATCCCTCCTCAAAATTTTGGAGAGGGAATTTTTATTGGTAAGGTGATAAAAGAGCCGGAGATTAAAAGTAACGGTCAGCAGTTGACGATTTATAGCGGAAAGGAAAAAATTCTTGTAACCACGGGAATTTATCCGGAATATTTTTACGGCGACGTTTTAAGGATTAAAGGAAAAATAGAAGAACCGAAGGTATTTGAGGGCTTCAATTATAAAAATTATCTGGCCAAAGAAGGAATTTATGCAATAAGCTACTGGCCGGATATAGAAATTGTAGAAAGGGGCAAGGGGAATCCCGTTTTGGGCGCAATTTTAAAGTTCAAAAACAAAGCCATTGGTAAAATTGAAAATATTATGCCCTTTCCCGAGATTTCTTTGCTTGAGGGGATCATTTTGGGGAATAAACAGATATTTTCCGAGAAATTAAAAAACTCCCTAAACATCACCGGCACCAGTCACATTGTAGCCATTTCCGGAATGAATATTGTGATTATTTCCGAAATTATGATGGCATTTTTAATTGCCCTGGGATTGTGGCGAAAGCAAGCATTTTGGTTGGTTTTAATTATTATTTTCTTTTTTATTTTGATGGTTGGCGCGCCCGCTTCTGCGGTGCGCGCGGGAATTATGGGCGCGATTTTGCTTTATGCCCAGAAAATAGGCAGACTAAGCAATGCTTCGCGGATTATGGTTTTCGCCGCTGCAATAATGCTCATTTTAAACCCGTTGCTTTTAAGATACGATGTGGGATTTCAACTTTCCTTTTTGGCTGTCTTTGGATTAATTTATATTAAGCCGATTCTTGATGATCTAATTTTGAAAAAGATTAAAAAAGAAGAATTAAATGGATTATTGCAAATTATTACCACCACCCTTGCCGCACAAATTGCCGTTTTGCCCATATTAATTTATAATTTTGGCAGGATTTCCTTCATTTCCCCGATAACCAATATTTTAATTGTGCCGGTAATTCCCCTTTTAACAATTATCGGTTTAATTTTTATTGCCGGCACTTTAATTGGAGAGGTTCTGGGTATGTTTTTGCTTTGGCCGACATATTTTCTTACTGCCTATATTTTTAAGGTAGTGGAGTGGTTTTCAAAAATTTCTTGGGCAGCGAAAGAAATTAGTAATGTGCATTGGGGATTTTTGGTCGGATATTATCTTTTGTTGGCCGGATTAATATGGTTTTTTCAAAAAAACAAAAAACTGGTTTTTTAATCGCTTTGCTTTTTGCCGCAGTTGTTGTCTGGGTTTTTGTTTTTATTGAGGAAAATAAAACACTTTTAGAAATAAATTTTTTTGATGTGGGTCAGGGCGATGCAGAATTGATTAAAACCCCGGATAAAAAACAAATTCTTATTGATGGCGGTCCGGATATGTCTGTTTTGGAAAAATTAGGCAGCGCAATGCCATTTTACGACCGCAATATTGATTTAATTATTCTTACTCACCCCGAAAAAGATCATTTAAGCGGTTTAATTGAGGTTTTAAAAAGATACAAAGTGGGAGCAGTTATTACCAGCGGAGTTTTCCGCGACAGCAAAGAATACAAAGAATGGATTGAAATTTTAAGCGCAAAGCGCATTCCAATTTTTGCTGCCCGGATCGGAGGAATGATTGATTTAAGAAACGGCGCATATTTAAAAATTTTATATCCGTTTGAAGATTTGGTTGGCAAAAAATTCAATGAGTCTAATAATACCTCGGTTGTTACGCAACTGGTTTATGGCAGTTTTGAAACGCTTTTTACCGGCGACATTGAAAAAAGCGCAGAAGAAAATTTGGTTAATTCGGGCATAAATTTAAATTCCGATATTTTAAAAATTGCCCATCACGGCAGTAAAACCTCTTCCGGCGAGAAATTTTTAAAAGCAGTCAATGCCCTGGTGGCAGTAATTGAGGTAGGAAAGGACAATCAATACGGTCATCCGCATCAAGAGGTTTTGGAAAGATTAAAAGATGTAGCCCTTTTTGCAACCGGAAAAGACGGAGACATCCGGATTTTAAGTAATGGTTTGGGTTTTGAAATAAAAAATAAGGGCAGCCTAATTAGCTACCCTTGAAAATGTCGGATTTCAATTAATTTCATTTTTTTGGGATTGTCCTGAATTTTTTTAAATTGTTCAATTACCTCTTCTTTAGGGCCGGTGAATTCTTTTAAAACACCGCAATTTTCATATCGGATCGTCATTATTTCACATTTCATCTCTTTTAGTTCGTCAATGATGTTGCAGTTTTGTCCCATTTTACCTCCTTTTAAGGTACTGATTTAATTTTTAATTTATAGCATATATTGAAAGATTTTACAAGAAGCGCGTGCCTACAATAATTTTAAAAAGCCAGAAAATAATTGGAAAAATAAATTGAAAGAGAAAAAAAACAAATAAAAGAACAAAAATCATACCGTATTTTTCTATTTTTAGCATTTGTTCTTGCAATTGATGGGGTAAAATGGGGAAAATGATTTTTGAACCATCCAAAGGCGGAATGGGTATAAGGTTAAAAATTGCCAGCACAAGATTTAAAATTACGATATAGATAAATATCTGACCAAGGTTTTGTAAATAAGAAGAATTCCCGAGAGGAATAAATCTTAACATCATACCGAAGATTAAAACAAGAACAAGATTGGCCAAGGGGCCTGCTGCAGCAACCATTGCCGGTCCCCATTTCTGATTTTTTAGATTATGCGGATTATAGGGTACTGGTTTTGCATATCCAAAAAGAAATGGGGAATTAACCATTAAAAGAAAAAATGGAATTAAAAAAGAACCCCATAAATCTAAATGCTTTAAGGGATTAAGGGTCAATCTTCCTGCGTATTTTGCCGTGGGATCTCCGAGGCGATTTGCCATTAGTCCATGCGAAACCTCGTGAATAACCACTGAAATCAGCAGTATGGCGATTTGAATAACAATCAGCAGCGGATCCATTAATTTGCTTTAAAAATAAATATATGATAATTTAAATATTAATCTATAATTAATTTCTAAATCAAAATAGAAAATGAGTAGAATTTGCGGGATTTGTCATAAACAGTCAATTGTAAGAGTGGTGAGGAAGAAACTTAGAAGCAAGTATAATCCTACCACAAAAAAAAGAAAATACCCAAATTTACAATGGGTAAGTTTGGCTAATGGCAAAAGGGTAAAAGCCTGTACAAGGTGCATTAAAAAATTGGCGAACAAAGAACAATTGGCAGTCCGATAAGCGCTTTTCGGGATATCGGATAGTGGTAGTCCGCACCCTTGGGGTGGGTGTAGCCCCGGTTCAATTCCGGGTATCCCGACAGTTATTATCTTGCAATTGTAATTTATTTGACTTAAATTTAAATAATTGCTATCTTGTTTAAACAAACTCAACTTTATTGAGGAATTTTTAAAACATAAATATTAATATGCCGACAGTTCATCAATTAATTAAAAAATCCAGAACCAAAAGCAAAAACAAGCCCAAAGCACCAGCATTGAGGCGGGGTTTTAATGTTTTAAAAAATCGGCCGATAAAATCATTTTCTCCCTTTAAGCGCGGGGTTTGCGTGAAGGTTTATACCACCACCCCCAAAAAACCGAATTCTGCTTTAAGAAAAGTGGCTAGGGTAAGACTTACCAACGGAATGGAGGTGACCGCTTATATTCCCGGGGAAGGACACAATCTTCAAGAACACTCCATTGTAATTATTCGCGGCGGAAGAGTAAAAGATTTGCCGGGCGTAAGGTATCATGTGGTGCGTGGCGTTTTAGATGCCGCAGGAGTAGAGGGAAGAAAGCAGCAAAGGTCAAAATACGGCGCCAAAAAAGGAGGAGGCGCGGAGAAAAAAGAATAAAAACAAAAATCATGCGCAGGAAAAGGACAATTAAAAGAGAAATCAATCCCGATCCCAAATATAATAGTATTTTGGTAGCAAAGTTTATTAATAAGCTAATGGAAAGAGGTAAAAAATCAGTTGCCGAGGAGATTTTTTATTCGGCGCTGGAATCGGCAAGCAAAGAATTAAAAAAGGAAAACCCTTTAGAAGTTTTAGAGGAAGCAATACAAAACGCTGCACCGCTTCTTGAGGTAAAATCAAGAAGGGTGGGCGGAGCAAATTATCAAGTTCCCTATGAGGTTAAGGGCAAAAGAAGGGAAGCGTTGGCAATTCGTTGGATTATTGCAGCAGCGAGAAAAAAGAAGGGTGCGTCAATGGCAAAGAAACTGGCCAAAGAAATACAAGATGCTTATAATAATACGGGCGATGCAGTAAAAAAGAAAGAGGAAACACATAAGATTGCCGAAGCCAATCGCGCTTTTGCTCATTTTGCCTGGTAAAGATATGCTCAGAGAATATCCAATTGAAAAAAATCGAGATATTGGTTTTATTGCGCACATTGATGCCGGTAAAACAACCGTTTCTGAACGGGTGCTTTTTTATACCGGTATTTCTCATAAAATTGGAGAAGTTCATGAGGGTGCAGCAATTATGGATTGGATGGAACAGGAAAAAGAGCGCGGCATTACCATTACTGCTGCAGCCACCACCTGTTTCTGGACCCCAAAAGAATATTTACAAAAGGATTATCTGCATCAGAGCACCAAAAAAGAATACAGAATCAACATTATTGATACGCCGGGACACATTGATTTTACCGCCGAAGTACAAAGGTCGCTGCGCGTTTTAGACGGAGCAGTGGTGATTTTTGACGGCGTAGCAGGCGTAGAGCCGCAATCAGAAACGGTTTGGCATCAAGCAGATAAGTTTAGAGTGCCAAGAATTTGTTTTGTAAATAAAATGGATCGTTTGGGCGCAAGCTTTGAAAGAAGCTTTGCTTCAATCTTAGAAAGATTAACGTCCAATGCAGTGCGAATGCAGATTCCTATTGGTTTAGAATCAGAACATAAAGGCGTTATTGATCTTTTAGAACAAAAAGCTTATTATTTTGAGGGTAAAAACGGCGAAGAAGTCATTGAAAAAGAGATCCCCGAAGAACTAAAAGCGGACGCGGAAAAATATAGACATCTACTGGTTGAGAAAATTGTTGAACAAAGCGATAATTTGATGCAGAAATATTTAGACGGAAAAGAAATCGGCATTGAAGAATTGAGAAAAACATTGCGCGAGGCGACAATCAACTATAAACTAGTTCCGGTCTTTTGCGGAGCAGCATTAAGAAACACGGCAATTCAACTTTTGATTGATGCCATCATTTATTATCTGCCTTCACCGGTTGATCTTCCGCCGGTAGAAGGAATTGATCCGAAATCAGAAAAGACAATTTCAAGAGAATCTTCCGATGATGCGCCATTTGCCGCTTTGGCATTTAAAATTGCCAGCGATCCCTATGTAGGAAGCCTAACTTATTTTCGCGTTTATTCGGGAAAACTTGAAGCGGGTTCTTATGTTTTAAATTCGGTAAGCGGACAAAAAGAACGCATTGGCAGAATTTTAAGAATGCATGCCAACAATCGTGAGGACGTAAAAGAAATTTATGCCGGCGAAATCGGCGCGGCAGTGGGTCTGAAAAACACCACTACCGGTGATACTTTGTGCGACCCGGAACACCCGATTATTTTAGAAAGAATTACCTTTCCCGAACCGGTGATTTATATTTCCATTGAACCAAAAAGTAAGGCAGATCAGGAAAAGTTAAGCCTGGCATTAAAAAGGTTATCCGATGAAGACCCAACATTTAAAATTCGCATTGACGAAGAAACCGGTCAAACCATTATTTCGGGAATGGGCGAGTTGCATCTAGAAATTATTGTGGATCGAATGTTTCGCGAATTTGGCGTAAGCGCAAATATCGGCAGGCCGCAGGTTGCCTATAAAGAGACGATTTTAGGCACGGCAGAAGCAGAGGGTAAATATATTCGTCAAAGCGGCGGTCGCGGACAATACGGCCATGTTTGGTTAAAAGTAGAACCGTTAGAAAGGGCAAAGGGTTTTGAATTTGTAAATGCAATCAAAGGCGGGATTATTCCTTCAGAATACATTCCCGCAGTACAGAAAGGCGTAAAAGAGGCAATGGCTAAAGGCGTAATGGCAGGTTATCCGGTAATTGACACCAGGGTTACTCTTTATGACGGCTCCTATCACGAAGTAGATTCTTCAGAGGCTGCGTTTAAAATTGCCGGCTCTTTAGCTTTTCAGGAAGCGGCAAAAAGAGCAAAGCTTATTTTGCTGGAGCCGATTATGAAAGTAGAGGTAGTGGTTCCCGAACAATTTTTAGGAGATGTAAGCGGCGACCTTAGCAGTAAAAGAGCAAGAATTGAAAAAATGTCAGAAAGGGGAAATATGAAAGTTATAGATGCAAAGGTTCCGCTGGCAGAAATGTTTGGCTATGCAACAAAATTACGTTCAATGACCGAGGGTAGGGGCAGTTTTACAATGGAATTTGACCACTATGCTCAGGTTCCGGAAAACATTGCCCAGCAAATAGTTGAAGGGAAAAGAAAATAATATTAAAACCCTTGACTATAGATTATTTATTCCTTACACTATTAAATAAATAACTAATTACGGGCAAGCGACAGTATTCAAGTAACAGTAGTGCTGTTACCTGTTTATTGCTTCTTGCTGGTAAAAACAAAATTTATGGCTGGAAAATTTGAAAGAACAAAACCCCACGTAAACGTTGGGACCATTGGTCATGTAGACCATGGAAAGACTACTCTTACCGCAGCAATTTTAAAACAATTGGCTGCGAAGGGTTTTAATGCATCTAAAAAGGGGGTGAATGAAATTGATAGCGCTCCGGAAGAACGAGAACGAGGAATTACCATTGCCTTAGCCCATGTGGAATACGAGACCGAGAAAAGACACTATGCGCACATTGACGCTCCCGGTCATGCTGATTATATTAAAAATATGATTACCGGCGCAGCGCAAATGGACGGGGCAATTTTGGTTGTTTCTGCAGCTGATGGACCAATGCCGCAAACCAGAGAACACATTTTATTGGCTCGCCAGGTGGGTGTGCCGGCAATTGTTGTTTTCTTAAATAAGGTGGATCAGGTTGATGATCCGGAATTAATCGATTTGGTAGAAGCTGAAGTAAGAGAGCTTTTGACCAAATATGAGTTTCCCGGAGATAAAACCCCGATCATCAGAGGATCGGCATTAAAGGCACTAGAGGCCGGTTCTCCGGATTCTGAAGATGCAAAATGCATTTTTGAGCTGGTTAAGGTTTTGGACGAATATATCCCCGAGCCAAAAAGAGAGACCGATAAACCATTCTTGATGCCCATTGAAGACATTTTCTCAATTGAAGGCCGCGGAACGGTGGTAACGGGAAAAATTGAGCGAGGAGTGATTAAGTTGAATGAAGAGGTAGAGGTGGTTGGCATCAGGCCAACACAAAAGACAGTGGTTACGGGCAT
>Ga0207433_10015645_pt1 | contig 10774 bp, 10 predicted proteins | sample YelNatPaOPGAMG01_FD_187559 | JGI IMG/M metagenome (GOLD analysis project Ga0207433, IMG submission 187559) | Hot spring thermophilic microbial communities from Obsidian Pool, Yellowstone National Park, USA - OP-RAMG-01 (SPAdes) (version 3) | ecosystem: Environmental > Aquatic > Thermal springs...
TAAGACATTGAAGAACTTTGCAGGTGAACCCATTACCTCAGGGACATTTGTTATTGGGAGCTCAATTCCGGCGTATATTCCCAGGAATACGAGTGGTACGAATATTATGGAGCCATAGATTACCTTTAGGCCGAATCTATATATTGTAATCCCGAATAAAATTGCAATAAAAATATAGATAACTGATGCAGTGGCTGTGGCACCGTCCTCTACAAAGGAGCTACTGGTGAGATCTGTAAATACTATGAGTATGTACACGAGGGCAAGCCATATAAATAGTAAAAACAACCTATATGAGAGGGGAGATATATATTTATTCGCGATCTCGGATATGGATCTCCCCTGATGTCTTATAGAGGATATTATCGCCCCCATATCGTGTGGCCCGCCGATGAATACCGAGCCGATTATAATCCACAAAAGGGCGGGTAGCCATCCGAAGGCGATTCCAACTATTACGGGACCTACGATAGGACCGGCCCCTGCGATGGATGAGAAGTGATGCCCGAACAGGATTAAGGGGTTGGTGGGTACATAGTCAATATTGTCATTGTTTGTATGAGATGGAGTAGGATTTTTATCATCTACGGAAAAGAGTTTTTTGAGGACCCTGCCTCCATAGAAGCGGTAGGCGATATAAAAGATTGCGATTACTAAAATAAAGATTGTGAGGAGCATTTTAAACCTCCAGAAAATTCTTCTTCAAAAAATCTATAATCTCATTCTCAATAGTCAGACATACTGCATTCATTCCTGTCCTCTTTGCCCTCTCTACATTCGGAATCTGGTCATCTATGAAAATAATCTCTGAAGGACTGAGTCCAGTCCTATCTGCTACATATAAAAATGTCTTTTCGTCCCGTTTCCCCATCTTTATGTGGTATGAATTGAATACATAGTCAAAGAATCTAAAGAAATTGTATTTTCTGTTGAGTCTGTCCAGCCAGTCTGTCTGATCGGATAGGATAGCAGTGATTATCCCCCGCTTTCTGATTCTATCCACAGTCTCGAGGATGGCTCCTCTGATCCTGAAAGAATTGAGAATCATATTCTCGAACTCTTCATCATCTATCTCAATTCCAAAGGTCTTTCTTATCTCGTCAAAATACACCCCTTGCGAGGACTCACCAGTTATATATCCCGTCTCGTAGATGAGATCGGCGCACCTCTTAAAGAAGATATCGGGATCGATATTGTATCTCTTTGCAATTTTAAATAGTCCCTCTCTATACCCCTCATCTGCAATTACCCCGCCAAAATCCAGAAAAAGCCCTTTATACATAATCACTACCTGTGATCTATAAAGTAGTACATACCCCTGCCCGGTTTGAATATCCACCTCGCAAAGAGCTCGTCGATGAAGGATTTTGCGCCTCTTACAGATTCGTAGATATCCATATTGGATGCCAGATTTGCGGCTATTGCCGCTGAAAAGTGACACCCAGTTCCATGAACCTCCTTCGAGACTTTCTTGGAACTGATCTTGATAAACTCCTCTCCGTCATAGAGAATATCGGTCGCCTCATCTTTTAAGTGCCCACCTTTTACCACTACATATCTTGCCCCCATATTGTGGATCCTTCTGGCTGCCTCCATCATCGACTCAGTATCCTTGACTATCATCTCGCATAACACAGATGCCTCTCTGAGGTTTGGAGTTACCACAGTGGATATGGGTATCATCTCCTTTATCAGTGTTCGAACTGAGATCGGGTCCATAATCGAGGCTCCCGTGGATGAGACTATGATTGGATCAAGGACTATAGGTCCTGAGAAGCCTATATCTGTCAAAAATCTCGATATGGCTACTATGTTTGATTTTGAGGATACCATACCTATCTTTATGGCGTCGATATGAAAGTCGGCAAACAAGAGTTCGAGCTGTCTTATGACCATAGAACTGGAGATAGGGCTCACAACCGTCAGGTCCGTGGAGTTCTGGGCTGTAATGGCTGTTGTGACGCCAAACCCGTAGACACCCATAGAGGAAAAGACCTTTATGTCTGCGAGTATCCCGGCGCCAGCAGATGGGTCATAACCTGCAATTGATAATGCAATCTTCATCTCTCCCTCGCTTTTTTAATTAGATATTTGAAGATAGAAAGGTGCTCATTTTTGCTCAATAGTGCCTCAGGGTGAAACTGGACCCCCATTACCATATTCTCTGAGTCCAGTTCTATCCCCTCCACAATCCCATCCTCTGAGGTGGCAGTTACTTTGAAACAGGGGGGTATGAAATAGACCGCCTGGTGGTGCGTCGAGTTTACTCCCATAACACACCTTCTGGTTGCCCTGAAGAGGTGAGAATTCTTCTCTATCCTGATTCTGTGGGCTATCCTGAAATAGTCGTCTCTGTGGATATCTGAACCTAAGATGGCCGGTATGTCCTCTATGAGGTTCCCACCAAACAGGACATTTAATAGTTGCATACCACCACATATACCAAGGACAGGGATACCTCTGTCTATGGCAGCAGAGCTAAGATAGAATTCGAACTCCTGCCTGTGTATAAAATTGCCTTTCGGTAATCTGACGCCCCTATCTATGAAGTATGGGTGTATATCATCCCTCGAACCGGAGATGATGAGCCCATCGAGTCTATCGACTATCCCTTCCACATCCATCCCTTTTTGAAAGGGGATAATGAATGGTATCCCGCCGGATCTGATTACTGCATCAATGTATGTGGATTTTATTCTGTAGGTGAGAAGGTCGGGGTACCTCTCATCATATCCGTCACTGTAATCTGAGGTAATTCCAATAATTGGTCTTTTCATAAAATAAAATATCCCATCAGGGTGTCTTGCAGCACCTGAAACCTATCGTCCTGCTCGAGAAGTCAGGCTTGACTGGTGGTGCCTCATAGGCACACTTTGTATATAGTTCGTTACCGTTCAGATACGAGCCACCCCTTAAACCCTTCTTCCCATAGGGATAGTCCGTTGAGTTCCACTCCTCCACATTCCCGCTCATATCGAAGGCCCCGTAAGGGCTTTTGCACTCTGAATACTTGCCCGTGGGGAATACATTCCCTGGATTTGGATCGTCTGAGCCGTTGCAAATGGCGGGGTTGTATGTGTTGCCATAGGGATAGGTATAACCTCCCGCCCCCTGGCAGGCAAGTCTCCATTCATCTGCCGAACACAGTCTCTTCCCCGCGGCTTTACAGGCTTTATCAGCAGTGAACCAATCTACATCTGTCCAGGGGAGGACATTTGGTCGGGATGTGGCATAACTGTTATTTGTGCCTGTGAATGTATCTGTTGCATCGGGCCTGCTCGCCTCGAACCTGTCTATGCAGAGACATAGCCCTACGGGCACCATATCGGCGGGGCAACTGGCAACACCATCATCTATCAGGCCGTTGCAATCGTCGTCCTTCCCGTTACAGATCTCCTTCGAGGGCTGAGGGGGATTGTATCTCTTCCAGACCCCATTCTCACAGTATTCATAGCCTGTGCCGCAGGGGGAATTACAGAGGTATGCATCGCCCCCCTGACACTCCCTGAATAGACCTTCGTCTGTCTCCCCATTGCAGTCGTCGTCAATCCCATTACACTCCTCGGGTACGGGGAATATAGCACCCTTGCAGGTCGTATCCCACTTCCCATTTATGCACTCGTAATATCCCGCCTTGCATCTCCCCTCATTAAACCCGCAGGGCCGCTTGTCGCCTGACTTACAGCTACAATTCTCATCTATGAAGCCATCGCAGTTATTGTCAATACCATCGCAATTCTCAACACCATTATTGGATGGGGTGCACTGGTATTCACAACCATCTCTTTTATCATTATTCAGGTCCACAAACCCCTCTCTGCAACCCTTGAATAGGCACTTTGAATCGATGCATTCCGCGTAGGCATTATTGTATTTGCACTCTTTGTGGCACATCCCGCAGTTGTTTATATCCTTTGAGGTGTCTGTCTCGCAACCATTCTGGATATTATTATCGCAATTTGCAAACGGCTTTACACAACTTACAAGGCTGCAATTAGAAAACTGGCAGTCTGATATGGCGTTGTTTAAGGAGCATTTGTATCCACAGTAACCACAATTATCCGTATCATTCCCTGTATATGTCTCACAGCCATCCTCGAATTTGTTATTGCAATCTGCCCTTCCATCTATGCATCCACCCACAACACAGCTTCCGGCTACACATAAAATAGAGGATGGATAAGCATTCATATCCGGGAGATTTAAGTGTTCTGAACACCTGTATCCGACTGAGCCACAGTTGTCAGGGTCTTCATTTATATTGATGATGTCGGGTATCTCCTCTACATCAGAGAGATTTGAGGTATCCACTGACTCGTTTTCACCTTCGGTCTGTATATCCTGTTGATAAATCTCCTCTATGTCACTTCCAATGGCGTCTGATCTCTTTATGTCCTGAATCTGGTCGGTATCGAATTCGTCTACTATACTTATTGCCTCGGTGCAGGATAGTGAGAGTATGAGAGGAATGAAAATTAACAGAATATTTTTAAAGACCGAGTTCATTGGATATCCCTTTCATAGCCTCGAGGGCTATTGTGACAAACTCCTGAAGATTGAGTCCTATCTCCTCACACCTCTTTATGTCCTCCCTTCGGGCTCCTGCGGCGAACCTCTTCTCTGAGAATCTGTTGAGGACGAATTGTGTATCGATTGAGGCGAGTTTCTTTGTGGGGTGGATCAGAGCAGCAGATATTATCAAGCCAGAGAGAGGATCCGAGGCAAATAGGGCAGTCTCCAGTCTGTTCAAGGGCTCTTTATGCCCTGCGTGGGCGAGGACTGCATTTACAATTGAATCCTCATATCCCAGTTCTTTTAGCCATTGGGCCCCGACCTTTCCGTGCTGAGTTGGGTCCTTTCCGTATTCGTCTATGTCTATGTCGTGCATAAGCCCGCTTATACCCCAGAGCTCCTCATCTTCGTTGAATCTCTTCGCGAGCCCCCGCATTATGGCCTCTACGGCGAGCATATGCTTGATAAGATTTGGTGTCTTTACTTTTGATTTGAGTATACACAAGGACTCTTCACGGCTCTTCATAGTATTACCTCGCTTTATATATGTAATAGTGTGGAATCCTTTTCTTGAATGAATTCTCTTCCTGTCTCACAAATTCGATAATATATCTCAACTGTTCCTGTTTATCAATCATTAATCTTATTTTGTCTGTGCCGAATAAAAGATCAATGGCTAACCTGTCCTCTACAAATTCATATGGTTCGGTCCGCCATTTGAGTTTCTCTCCATAGAGCCTTCTTATGGTATGGAGTATAGAAATACCTGTGATGTATGGTGCAAATCTCTCCCTGTCTGTAATATGTACAAATATCCCACCACATATCCTGTTGGCAAATTTGTGAAACTTGGGCATAAAATATACGGGTCTGAAGTAAACACCTCTTAAGTGAAGTTTGTTTAATTCCTTTGCAAGTGAGAAGGGCTCTATAAAATCCGCCCCGAACATCTCAAATGGTCTCGTTGTGCCCCGACCTTCGCTGATATTTGTCCCCTCAAATAGACACCCCATAGGGTATACGAGGGCCGTTGTTATAGAAGGCATATTCGGGGATGGGGGTATAAAAAATTTCGTATAGGAATCGAGGTATCTTTTTCTATCGTAGTTCTTCAATTTTATAATTTTGATCTCTATGTCGAGGGCTTCTGTCTCTCTGAACAGTATCGCCAGTTCGCCGATGGTAAGTGAGTGTCTTACAGGGATGCTGGTAATCCCTACAAAGGATCTGAACCCCTCCTCCACGCCATTTCCTTCGATCTGTATGCCTCCTATGGGGTTGGGTCTGTCGCATATGATAAATCTTATCCCCCTTGAGGATGCCTTCCTCATAAACAGGAGCATAGTGGCGGCGAATGTATAGAACCTCGTGCCGATGTCGAAGAGGTCGACTACCACCGTATCTATCTCTTTCAATAAATCCTCAGGGGGTGAGAGGGAGTCTATGGAATCACCGTAGAGAGAAATTACGGGTATACCCCTGTAAATGTTGAATTCAGAGACCTGCACCATATCCTGAAATACACCATAGAGCCCGTGCTCGGGTGAGAATATGTATTTTATCCTGACTCCCCTTTTTGGTAGTATGTCTGCGATATGCTCGAGATTGCTACTCACCGACGCCTGATTGCATAGCAGGGCAATATTCTTCCCTTCTCTTAAATAGCGGGGTATCTCTTCGTTCAAACTATCAGTGCCGGTCCTCATCTTGCTGGATTGAATTCCATCTCATAGATGAAACTCTGCCTCCCGCCAGAGGGGAACTTCATCATAAGGGCATTCCCGAATATACAGGCCTCCATTACAGGGTCATTCAGGGTATTCTTCTCAAACCCAACCTCGGTTACATTCCCATCATTGTCAAAGGCTATCTTTATTGCCACCTTTCCTTTCATCTTAGGTCTCTCTTTTAAGAGCTCCTTATAGGACTTTAGCACATAATTTGAGAAGTTCTTCATCACCTGTTCTATATTCTTACCTGATATGGGGGTCTCGGTTATCTTGAACCTCTTCTTCAGTTCGTTCATCTCTGATTTAGCCTCATTGTCGTCTGGTTTGTCTTTGAGGGCAAGAATGAAGTTCTCCATTGCCCTCTTGTAATCCTCCTTCTTCTTCGCAATCTTCCCAAGCCCTAAATAGATCTCAGCGGAGTTCCCTTTTATCTTAGCCACCGCCTTGTACTCCTCCTCAGATCTCGCCATATCCCCTCTCTTGAAATATATCTTTGCGAGTTTGAGTCTGAAATCTGCATTGTCGGGGAGTACCCTTATGGAGTCCTCGAGGGCCTTTGCGAGTCTCCCCTCGGCGTTCAATTTCTCAAGAATTGGTATGAGTTTTAAGTATACACCTGCCTCATTTGGCCACTGCTCTACTATCTTCTCATAAATAGAGGCGGCGTCTTCAACCTTCCCTAATTTCTCCGCGGTCATTGCCAGATTGAGCATAGCCTCTTTACTCGATGCCCTCACATCCACAGCCGCCTTGTATTCATTATAGGATTCCTCGGACTTGCCAGACTTCTCATATATGGTACCTAAATAGAAATGAGGCGTATATTGCTTATCATCTATGGAGATGGACTGCTTAAAATACCTTTCTGCCTCATCAAATTTTTCGAGTCCGAGAAATACAAGACCATAGAGGTTCAGGACAACTGGGCTCTCCTTATATCGAGGCTCTATCTTATTCAATCTCTCCAGTGCCTTATCGAAATCCCCTTTCTTGTAGTAATAATAGGCAAAGAAGTAGTTTACCAGAAAGTGATCTGGCGCTGCCTTTTCTGCCTTATTCAAATTCTTCTCAGCCTTATCATATACCTTCCACTCCGTCTCAATAATACCCTTCCCGAGGTATCCATAATACTTCTCGGGCTCCTTTGTGGTTATCTGGCTGAATATCCCCCAGGCCTCCTCTCTGTTCTTCAGGGTCATTGCATAGTAGAACATAGTATCAATTGCCTCAGGGGACTTCTTATATTCTGCCATATACCCGTCGAACATCTCCTGCTGTTTTCCTTTATCCAGACCTGTAAGTATCTCGATTATCTGCTTTATGAAGTTTTCATCAAATACCTTCTCCTGGTCTACTACCTTTGGCTTCTCCTCCTGAATCGGGGCACAGGCAATAATCAATAAGATTGTAAGGATTGCAGGCAACCTGATTTTCATAATGATCTCCTCCTGATAAAGATACCAAAGTCCTGCCCATTCCCCTATCACAAAATCGCAACTTTGTCACATATTTGTTTAGTAAAAAGAGGAAATGATTAAAGAAGATTAACTAAAGTAACTTGAGAGTACCGAGTTCTCGGCTATTTATCAGAATTTCTTACTTTGATTTTCATTTTAAGTTTTGCGTGTTTTATAGCAAGGTCTTCACATCTGTTTTTTTAGTCTCTTAAATCTCCTGTAATTCTTTATCTGCTCTCTCACTTAAGATACAAACCCCATCACTTAATCTGGATAAACTAACTCATATATGGAAATCCATAGTTCTAAGACAGATATCACTACTTCTTCAGGTAAATGGCAGGATAATCCTGGTAGGAGATGGATTGAAAGTGCCAAAATGCGAAAAGAATATACCTGCTGTTAAGAAATTACATCAGGAGTCAGGGTTAAACTCTAAACCTGATTGTTTCTTTGGTCATTTTTGTCAGGTAATCGCAGTACTTTTAGGGAGGATGAAGAGTATATTCGCCGTCCCCCTGATAAGTTTTGAAGAGGTGAACTTAAAGAAATTCCTGATGGATAGGATTGATTATGAGAGATTAGAGGGGACGAGATTAGTTAGTTAGATGCTATTTATAAAGAATTCGAGACTCTAAAAAATTTTAAATAACAGCAAACAAAAAATTATTGTAATTTCCCTTATAGTGAATTAATATAAGTAGTCTATGAAGCAGGGTTATACAAAGACACTATCGGAACTCTTCAAGTTTCTCATTGAGAGAAGAAGGTGGTGGCTTATCCCCATTATAGTCATCCTGCTTCTCTCTGCGATAATTATTATACTTGGGCAGACAGCCGCCGCCCCATTTATTTACACAATCTTTTGAGGGAGAGAATTATGAAGGTCACTTTCGACAGCAAACTTTACACAGAGGGTGCCATCAGAAAGGCATATAGAGAATTATTAAACAAAGAGCCGCCTCAACTCAAAAAGGGTACAGGTGAACTGATCATCGAACTCCCCTCCAGCCTTAAAGAGGAGGATGTATTTGAGTTTGAGAATATGGCTCTACTTTTTACGATAGAGGAAAAGAGAAGATGAAGTACAGGATACCCGATAATTCCATCCTTAAGAAATATAAAATCAGAGAAGGATTTCCCTACTTTTTTGACACAGGGGAGATAATAGTCCTGACCAATGACGCCGGGGATTTTCATACCATAACCCCGCAGGAGCTTCACAGACTCTTGAGCGGAGAGATATCCCCCGATTCCTCCCTCGGCAGGACGCTCCTTGAGAAGAACCTCTTCCCTGGCAAGATTGACAAAGAGAAGCAGATCGAAAGATTAAAAAAGAAACTCCAGTTTTTAAACTACGGTCCAAACCTGCACATCGTCATTCCCACCCTGAGGTGCAATCAACAGTGTCTCTACTGCCACGCCTCCCGCGTCCCCGAGCAAAAGAAGGGGTATGATATGACCGAGGAGACTGCAAAAAAGGTAGTGGACACGATATTCGATTCCACCTCCCCTCAGATCACAATAGAATTTCAGGGCGGTGAACCTCTAACAAATTTCGATACCGTAAAGACAATCATTGAGTACGCCCTCGAGAAGAACAGCACAATCAACAAAGAACTATACTTCTCCATAGTCACCAATCTGAGCAAACTTGATGAGAATAAGATGAAATACCTTCTGGATAAAGGAGTACTATTCTGTACTTCTCTGGATGGTCCGCAGAAACTTCACGACGCCAATAGACCCTTCTCGGGCAACAGTTCTTACAGGGAGACAATAAAATGGATGGAGCGGATCAACAAAGAGTATAAGAAACGAGGATATGACACCAATCTCTACCATGTAGACGCCCTGATGACAACCACCAGAGAGAGCTTAAAATATGCAAAAGAGATCGTAGATGAATATGTAAAGCACGGTATCAAGGTGATTCACATAAGGCCTCTAAATCCCCTTGGATTTGCCCAGAAGACCTGGGAAAAGATAGGTTATACCACAGAAGAATTTTTGAAGTTTTACTTTGAGGTTCTGGACTATGTAATAGAATTGAACTTGAAGGGGGTTGAGATTCAGGAGAGGACAGCTGCCTTATTTATAATTAAGATGATAACAGACAGGGACCCAAACTTTCTGGATCTGAGATCCCCCTGCGGTGCCGGTATTGGTCAGATGGCGTACAATTACAATGGGAAGATATTCACCTGCGACGAGGCAAGGATGCTCTACGAAATGGGGGAGGACCTCTTCTTGCTCGGGGAGGCAGGTAAAGATCTCTATGTTGACCTCGTAGGCTCTCCCATCACCCGTTCCATCCTGCTGGCATCCCTTCTGGATGCATATCCATATTGCGAGGGATGCGCCCTGAAACCCTATTGTGGTATATGCCCAATAATCAACTATATGGAGCAGGGGGATATATTCGGGTCTATGGGACATAGCAGCAAATGCAGGATAAACAAGGCTATACTTGGCTACCTCTTTAACAAAATGCACAATATATCAAATGAATTGTTGCAAATTTTCCAAAAATGGTCTATATTTAGGGTCAGAGAGTAGGAAGAGAGGACAACGATGAAAAACAACAGAAAGTCAAGAGTCAAAAAGAACGCAATGCTCTTCTTAAACAGTGAAGAAGGTAAGATTACAAGAGGGAAATCCCTCGCCATCTCCACATCTCTTATGCTACTTGGTGGCGGGGTCGATGCATCACAGCACATAGATACTCCCCCGGATCATATGGATCTGCTTGATGCATCCACACTGATCGCATCATCTACAACCGGCAACGAGGTGGCTCACTGCTCTCACGCATCTCACGGTTCCCACGGTTCTCACGGTTCTCACGGCTCACATGCATCTCACGGCTCCCATGCATCTCACGGCTCCCACGCATCTCACGGCTCTCACGGTTCTCACGGTTCTCACGGCTCGTGGTAGACAGACTCACAACTCGTGTAGATAAAATTAAAAAGGCAATAATAAAAGTGGGGTATCTATGTAACAATGATTGTATATTCTGCCACAGTTATGACCTCAGGAAGGAAAAGACCCTTTCAACGGAAGAGATAATAG
>Ga0207433_10015650_pt1 | contig 10772 bp, 5 predicted proteins | sample YelNatPaOPGAMG01_FD_187559 | JGI IMG/M metagenome (GOLD analysis project Ga0207433, IMG submission 187559) | Hot spring thermophilic microbial communities from Obsidian Pool, Yellowstone National Park, USA - OP-RAMG-01 (SPAdes) (version 3) | ecosystem: Environmental > Aquatic > Thermal springs >...
GCAAAGATGGTGTACCAAGGTTAGCTGGAATTGGGGATAGTGGTTCTTCTGTGAAATGGGCTGGAAGGATAAAATAAGAAAACACCAATCAAACAAGGTATAAAAGACAAAAAATAATAGTGGAAGCAACTATAAACCTTAGCTAAAAATCTGCGAAGCTTTCTTCACACAAACAACTACTGAAATGTTGTGCGAATGGGTTTACCTAACAGTTGCTTCGGTGCAATATGGCATGGACTCCTACATTTATTTGACAGCATTTTAGAATTATCGTATCTTCTATCTGTAGTTAGGGATATTTAGCTAAAAAACATGGAGGAGGTTATTATGAAAAAATTATCCATCTTATTGGTAGTTTTGATAGGATTGTATAGTTGTTCAAATTCAGAAGTTAAAACAGCAGCCCCATATAAGGCCAATAAGCTTTTTTTAAAAGCCGTTACAGTTGATACAGACAAGACCCCATCATTACCTATTATACAAAACAAGCCCATTTCACAAAATATCAAACCGGGATATTATATAGTACAATTACAGGTACCAATCACCCAGTCTATGAAGCAATCTATTGCACAGACAGGTGTAAATATACTCAATTATCTGCCAGAAAATGCCTTTATCATAAGGGTGACAGATACATCTACGTTGACAAAATTAAATTCAATAAATACAGTAAAATGGATTGGAATGTACAAATCGCAATACAAGATCTCTCCAGTTCTTACGAACCTTGCCCTGTCAAATTCAGGGAGTGCTGTTACCGTAACTGTTCAGGTATTCCGGTCCGGCGATATACAGGCTGTGATAGATGCTATAAAATCTGTATCCGGGCAAATCATTACCATGAGTGTAACAAGTACCGGCAGTTTTATAAGGGCACAGGTAACATACAGTCAGATAAATACCATAGCAAACATACCTGATGTACAATGGATAGAGTTATATAGAGCACCAAGGCTTATGAATAACGTAGCAACCGATATTATCGGTGCAAGCAATAACAATACATCCTTAAATCCTAATGGCGTATGGAATTATGGATTCACAGGTGTCGGTCAGGCTGTTGCTATAGCTGACACAGGACTTGATATAGGGAACTCAAGCGGTAACTTTGTTTATAATGCCGCACGCGGCGATTATGAAACCAATGATGTAACAGCACCTTTCCATCCTGCATTTATCGGAAAGGCCATTCATGCCTATGCCCTTGGAAGGACCGGTGATTTCAGCGATCCTTTTGGACATGGTACGCATGTTGCCGGGTCTCTATTGGGTCATGATACGCAAACCGCGTTTTCAAGCACACCATACTGGGGTTCTGCTTACGGCGTAGATAAAGTGGTATTCATGTCTGTTCTGGATGCAACCGGCGGACTTGGTGGTTTACCTGCTGATCTGAATACGCTTTTTGGTCAGGAATATACCGATACCTTATCACCAAGAATAGCATCTAATAGCTGGGGCTCAAATGCGAATGGTGCTTATGATACATCGGCAGAGCAAGTGGATACCTTTTTGTGGGACCATCCTGACATGGCTATTCTTTTTGCCGCGGGCAATGCCGGTGTCGATGCAAACGGGGATGGTGTTGTGGATTTAGGCTCTGTAGGCTCGCCAGCAACGGCAAAGGATGTGATAACAGTGGGTGCATCCGAGAACCTGAGATCGGGTTTACCGATAACGTATTATAGTTTTGGATTTATCTCATACCCTATATATTCTGATTTAGTGGCAAATAATATCAACGGCATGGCTGCATTCTCCAGCAGGGGACCAACAAGCGACGGCCGTATCAAGCCTGATCTTGTTGCACCTGGAACAGCCATTATATCCGCACGGTCGCACCAATACCCATTCAATGATGACTTCCAAAACGGCGCTGGCAAATGGTCGGTAACACCTGCTAATACATGGAAACTCTTTACAGATGGTTCTGGTAACAGCTATGAACAGATCATTTCTAACGGTACTAATCTTACAGGAAACCTCAGTCCTATAAATCCTATTGATATAAGAACATCTATAGATTCTGCACTCTTTTTTTATATTAATTGTAATCTAACAACTTCAGATCAATTCACTATCTATTTTTATGATAAAGATAACAATGTTTCTTTTTCCATTTATACATTAAGTAACGCTTCTGGTTCTGGTATATTTGAAATACCTGTTTCTTATTATTTTTACCTTCACAACAAGGCTATAAATTACAACAGCACTAATAATTATGCTATGACACTAAACCAGGCAAAGTACTTTAATTTTTCGTTACAATTTACAAGTTTGAGCACATCAGCCGGTACTGCTTATGTGGATATTGATAATGTCAGGGTATGCCCTTCAGGATGGGGGATTCTCGGGCTGACAAGCGGACTTGCACCGACTATAACGTACGGTTCGCAGGAGGATGAGAACTATATACTCGACGGCGGCACGAGTATGGCAACACCGCTGGCCGCAGGTGCAGCAGCTGATGTAAGGCAGGCAATTGTCCAGAATGGCATATCTGATCCAAGTGCCGCGCTCGTCAAAGCTGTATTGATCAATGGGGCTGTTGATATGTATCCAGGACAATACGGTACTGGTCAGTATCTGGAAATGCCTCAGGCACCAAACAATGTTGAGGGCTTCGGTAGGATTAATCTTGTCAACTCGCTTATATCGGGCACTACGAAAAAGATTTACATGCTTGATTACACTGCCGGTAACGGACTTACAACTGGCGGTATGCGCATAAGCTATGTTACAATAAATAATACCAGTGATCCATTAAAGTTGACACTTGTATGGACTGATTATCCGTCTACACCCTCTGCAAGTGTTAATATTGTGAATGTCCTGCATTTTAGCATGACGACGACCAATAACAGTATTTTTTATCCAAACGGTCTATCCACATACGATGACATTGATAATGTACAACAAATAACCTTACCTTCACCGTCAACAGGGACATATACAGTATATGTTTCTGGTTACAATGTACCACAAGGCACGTCCACTGCAGGGGATCAACCGTATGCACTTGTAATTAGCGGGGATATACAAAACTTATCAGCTACACCACCTACTGTCGCTCCTTCACCACTTTCTATTGCTGTTTTACCATATTCATTAAACTTTACTGCAATAGTTGGCAGTAGTAAAGATTTAACGCAAGATGTGTCCATAAATAGTGCAGGACCCCAGGGTAGTACATTAATATGGACTGTACAGAGTAATACACCATGGATTAAGACATCGATTACCAACGGTACTACACCATCCAACATTACAGTAATAGCAAATCCAGCTAATTTAAAGGCTGGAACATATAAAGGAAGTATAGTAATTACTGCTGACAATGCGGTGAATTCACCATTGACACTTCCTGTAACACTTATAGTAACATCTACCGCAAATTCCTCATCTTCAAACGGATATAGCTGTTCTATTTCTTCAGGTTCAGGAAAGGGCGATTTGTCTGATATATTAGTATATTTACTTATGTTTATAGGTTTTATTCTTATCAAAAAATCTTCGTTGCAATGGTATTAATAAAAAAAAGACTTGACAAAATTATCAGGTGTATTAAAAAAGTTTATATGCTTATATAAGGGGGTTGATATGGGTAAATTAAATACGAAATGGGTTGCCACTATAATGGTGGCGGGGTTTTGGGTCTTCTTGGCTACGGCCTGCGGTACTTCAACTAATAAATCAGCTTCTAATACTAATTCTACTGTCCTTCTATCTACTCAACAGAATAATGGAAATCTGGTTGTATCTGTTAATGTAAAGAATATCTCAGACTTATATGGTGCAGCAGTAACATTAAGCTATGATCCCACAGTGTTGAAATATCAGAATGCCGAGGCGGGCGGCTTACTGAATGCTAACAACGCCCAGACAAACTTTTTAGCGGCAGAGGAAGCTGGTGCTAATGGAGTTGTTGTTCTTGGATATTCAAGACAGGGCATAGAAAATGGAGTAAGCGGCAGCGGCACAATTGCGAATGTTAATTTTAGTGTGCTGAACAAAGCAGGTTCACTTGTGACAATAACCAGTATTGTATTGAAGGATTCAAAGGGAAACATAATAAACACCGGCAGTGTCAATCCTTCAATAAATGTAGGGAATTAAGGAGGAAGACATGAAACGTTTATATTATTTAATAATTATAGCTCTAACTTTTCTTATTGCAATTCCCAATGTAGTAAAGGCATCGTGTACAGATGGGAATCCAAATGACAATTGTAATGGATATGGAACATGTTATAATGTAGGTCCGGGTGATCCTTTAATAAATGTTAGTATTGACAGTAATGGAGTATGCCTATCCCTTGTTGGTTCCCAGCAGGGCAATTGTAGCAATATAGGTTCTTTTGACTTATTGGACATTAATGGGAATGGAGTTTATGACGTTTATAATCCCGTGACGAACTGGATGATAACAGGATTTAGCGGTGCTAAATACCCACCGGGTGTGTACATGTTTGAGGTATATAATCCGGCACTTTGGGGAGCTTCCACAGGTACGGGCGGTTCTCTACTATTTAGAAGTGACAACAGCAATACCTATAGTGCTGCTGTTGGAGTTGCGTGCTATGAACCAACAGCGCCTGGTCAAGGTAGCTATACATCTTGGTCCTATTGGAACAATAATAATGGACAAAGTGGAGTTAGGATGATTGATTGGAATTATACACATGCTAAGGGGAGCCTATATTTAGCAAATTGTAGTAGTGCTTCCTATGTGGGTACAGGGGGAGATATCTTGGCAAATGGTTATAATTACAGCAGCGCTGGATTTTGGGGATGGATAAGTGCTGGGTATAATTATTACTATAGTGCAACACTATCGAATAATTGTACCTGGAACGATTGGTTTGATTTTAATATTCAGAATACCACTGGTGCTCCACAGTTCTTTTTTGCTTCGGGGGGGGATAACTTTTACATAGGCATGACAATGATACCTGTAATATTATCTTCATTCTCAGCTACTTCTGGAAACAATCATATTACTATCCAATGGCAAACATCACAGGAGAACAGTAATGCTGGTTTCTATATCTACAGAAGCACTGATAATGTGCATTACGCAAAGGTGAATACCACTATAATTGCACCTAATCAGCATAACTACACATATACTGATACCAATGTTGTGAATGGGACTAAATATTATTACAAGCTTGAAGATGTTTCTCTTAGTGGGGCTGCAACCATGCACAATACTATTGCATGGGCAATACCATCACCGGCAAATTTAGATGGGAGCGGTGTAGTTGATGGTAATGATCTGATAATCTTATCGCAGGCAATGGGCAGCAAGCCCGGGATGAGCAACTGGAATCCAAAGGCAGACCTTAATGGAGACGGAGTAGTGGATGAAAAGGACTTACAGATATTACAGCAATATTTTGGTGACCAGTTATCAGGTGTAGCTGATAGCAATGCAAATACCAGCCTTCAATCTGCACAGTATGAAAACAATATGTTGAACAGTGTTTCATTGTTACCTATAGCAAATACAAACATATCAGCACCACCTACTGTTGCTATACCTCAACAGCATCAAATAAATCATTAAAGGTTGATGGAAGACTAGACTATACAGATGAAAGGACGTGGCTTAAAACCACGCCCTTTCTATCTATAAGGGCTGTGAAATTCATCATATTATTTCAGCCATTTATTTTATGAAAGCACCGAAGCTGGAATGATAAGCCATTTTTATGAGAAAAAAACAGTTATATATGTTACATTAACTGTTTTTCTAATATCAATATTAAGCTCTTGTTCAAGGAATGCATATCCTATCCTTCCAACTGTTGTTGTTTCTCCATTAGTGCAAACTGTCAAGAGTGGAGATACAGTAACAATAAACATAGATGCTAAACGTATCCTTAATGTATTTGGTGCAGCAATGGATGTTGTTTATGATCCTTCTATACTCCAGTATGAAACATCAACAGAAGGTAGTTTTTTTAGCGGTAGCGGTACTACGCCTACACGATTTCTATCAGCTTTGGAAAATGGTACAGAAGGTGATGTTGTTATTGGAGTTTCCCAACTTGCAGGTTCAGAAGCTGTAAGTGGCGATGGACAAATAGCAAGTATAACCTTTAAGGTTATAGGTTCTAATTGTTCAACAAAATTATCGCTAAAAAACACAGCATTGATAGGACCTAATGGTCAAAACATACCAATCAATACCATTGGTAATGCAATAATAAATGTAACAGGTAATGCCGGCATAACTGCAACATCTCTTAGCAATGAGGGGGTAATTCCTAATTACACATCCTCGTATCCAATCCATCAAATACAATTATTAAAATCTACCAACGATTATACCCTTATTGAATTTACATCACAAACTTTTAAGATAAAGAGTGTACAACATGAGGGTATAGCTTATCAAAAAATAATCTACCCCGATGCAGGGTATACTAATGAAATAGGTAAACCACAGTTACCGGTAAAGGGTACACTCATAGGTATACCATATAGTGCAACAATAAGTGTAAAAATAGTAAAAGCTGATTATACCGACTATACTGACTATAATATATATCCTGTTCCTGCAGTCATTGCTCCTGTACCAATGGGTAACTCAGAGAAGAATAAAATTGTTTCCCTTAAACATGTATTTTATATAAATCAAAGTTTTTATGAAAGTAATATTTTCTATCCATCCGCACCTGCTAAAATAGATTATACAGGAATATTAAGGCACCAGCAAGTAGCAAGGATTGTTTTCTATCCATTTCAATTTAATCCATTTCTGCATAAATTAAGAGTATATAAAACAATAACTGTCAAAATAGAGTACCATTACGACAATAACTTATTAACATCCAATGTCAAACCCATTTCTTATAATAATAATGTATTAACTAAATATGACCAAATTTATAAGCATGTGATCCTGAACTATGAATCTATAAAGGCACGTAGCTTAAATCTAAGCAGTATCTCAATTTCATCAACTCTCAATAAATTCACACAACTATCACCACATACAACCCAGCAAACAGCCCAAAGAATAAAAATAGAGGTATCTAAAGATGGTATCTATAAATTAGATTATCAAACTCTTGTTAATGCCGGTTTTAATCTTAACGGAATTGATCCGAATAGATTAATGATGACAAGTGACGGTGTTGAAATACCCATTTTCGTACACGAGACAACCAATGGAACCTTTGGTCCATCAGATTATATATTATTCTATGGGACAGGTATTAATACTCAATATAGTAATGAAAATGCCTACTGGCTACAGGTTGGTGGTTATAGAGGATTACGAATGTCGGAAAGATCGGTTAATATACAGTACCCTTCTACCACTTTATCAGTATTTTCAAATACAGTTACATTTCAGCAAAATAAGTATTATTGGCCTGAAGTCCCAGAGATAAATGGTACACTAAGTAATCCGTGGTTCTGGGATCAAATAATATGGGTTCAAGGTAATAGCTCTATACCTGTTAGTTCCCAATATAGTTTTAGTCTACAAGGCGTATCTACAACTTCTGCTACTGCGAATTTAGAGGTAAATCTGTTTGGTGCATCATATCCTGCTTCTTCCGCTCCATCACACCATTGCAGTATATATCTAAATGGTTATTTTGTAGGGGATGCATATTGGTCAGGGCAAACACCTTATATGTTTACTCAAAACATACCGCAAAGTTACTTAAATACAGGTAACAATGTATTAACACTGGAAGAGCCTGGGGACTTGAATGTGAGTGTTGATGTATTTTATTTAAGAGATTTTGAAATAACCTATTGGCAAAGCTATACCGCTTTTAACAATGAACTTACCTTTTATAGCAACCAGTTGCCAGAAAGCGGCTATTATAATTTTAATATTTCTGATTTTTCGACCTCATCCCTCAATCTTTTTGATATAACTAATCCGATGAATCCGATAATATTAACCAATTTTTCCTTACTTCCTTCTGGGGCACAATATACACTTCAATTCCAGGATGAGAAATATAATGGTATAAATAAAAAATATATAGCTTTATCGCCGAATAATTATCTTGTGCCAGATAAAGTAGAACTTATTAATTCAACTGGTAATTTAATATCTCCGGCAAATGGGGCTGACTATATAATAATTACACCTGATATTTTTTATAATGATATTATACCTCTGGTAAAGCTCAGAGAAAGCGAAGGACTAAGAGTTACCATTGCAACGACAGAGGACATATATAATGAATTTAGCTATGGGATATTTACCCCTCAGGCAATAAAGGATTTTTTGACCTATGCTTATTTTAATTGGCAGCCTCCTTCTCCAACTTATGTTCTTTTTGTTGGAGGTGCGAGCTATGATTATAGAAATTATCTTGGATATGGTAATAATAATTTTGTTCCAACCTACTATATTTATGAACCCACTTATTCAGACAGTTATGGTTCTTATGGCGGATACACTGCGAGTGATAACTGGTTTGTTTCTGTAAATGGTTCGGGTGATTTCTTGCCTGATATGCTTCTTGGACGCCTACCTGTAGATAACTCTGAAGCGCTGGACAACATAGTGAATAAAATAATAGAATATGATACCAATAAGCAATTTCCTATTCCTCTTAATAGCTGGGAACGTAATGCTTTGTTTGTAGCCGATGATTGGTTTGAATATGGTACTGATAGCTTTGCAAGTTATTTACCAAATACTTATAATATTTCAAAGATATATCAGCCAAGAAGTCCAACAGAGATACTATCAGATACTAATCCTTTACAGCAGGTTATTGTGAATGCTATAAATAATGGTCAAATTATTGTAGCATATTATGGGCATGGAGGTCCAAGAAGGTGGGCACATGAGGGAATGTTTTTGTCTTCTAATTTAGCTCAATTAAACAACTACCAAAAATATCCCTTTATTGCAGCAATGGCATGTCAGAATGGCATGTTCGACGATCCGACCATAAAGGACAATATTGCTACACAGGCAGTGATAGCAAAAGATAGTGGTGCTATTGCGTTTCTTGCTTCAACAAACCTTGTTGATACATCGTCTGATGAATTATTTGGAGAGTCATTATTTTCAGCATTTTTCAATGACAATGATCACATAATAGGCTCTGCCGCTGCAGAGGCAAAGATCCAGGTATTTGCAAATTATATGCATGACGCAGTTATTGATGAGCAAACCCTGTTTGGGGATCCTGCTATTAAGTTGCCTTTACTTACTATTGGGGATATAAATGGAGATGGGAGGGTAGATGGTTTAGACCTGATCGCATTGTGTATGGCTTACGGCTCATCACCAGGTAGTCCAAATTGGAACATATATGCAGATTTGAATAAAGATGGACATATTGGTAATAACGATTTTATTTTGCTTCAAAAGAATTTTGGGATATCGGATGCTAACTGAGATTTTAGACAATAATTTAAAAAAAGTATTGACAAATAAATACTTGATTCATCTTTGTATTATTTTTTATTTAATAGGTCTTATGCCATTTGCAGAAAGGATTTATAAATGAATGCTTTTACCGTGTGGTTTACAGGCTTACCATGTTCAGGCAAAACGACACTTGCCAGTCTCTTATATAATCATTTATTACAACAGGGCGTATCTAATGTGGAGCTTTTAGACGGCGATGTTGTAAGGCAGTACCTTACTCGAGGACTTGGTTTTACAAAACAGGACAGGGATGAGAATATAAGAAGGATAGGCTGGCTGAGCCATATATTGAACAAACACGGCGTAAACACTATTGTTGCTGCAATCTCACCCTACAGGGACGTTAGAGAAGAACAAAGAAAACTCATCGAAAATTTTTTTGAAGTATATGTAAGCTGTCCTGTAGAGATCTGTGAACGAAGAGATGTTAAGGGTATGTACAAAAAAGCAAGAGAAGGTATTATAGAACATTTCACAGGCATAAACGACCCTTATGAAGAACCTTTGGCACCTGACATAGTTATTGAAACAAATAAATTCAGTATTGAAGATAGTTTTAGACTATTATTAAATGCACTATTACAAAAAGGATTGATCCTACAATTATGATTAAAAAAATAAAAAAAAGAAAATTTATAAATGATTTTAATAATCTTCCACCTAATAACTCTTTAAAAACTGACAGCAAAAAAACCGCTCAAGATACTATATTTTTAAATAAAAACCAGCATCCAAAAGCTATTTCCGTATTAGGCATGCATCGAAGTGGGACCTCGGCATTAATGGGTGTCTTGCATTACTTAGGGCTATATTTAGGATCAAATTTTTTAAATCCTGCACAGGATAACCCTAAAGGTTTCTTTGAAAACAGGGATATTACCTTTTTAAATGATAAGATTTTAAACGCATTACACTCCTCTTGGGATGATGTTTTCTTACTGCCAGATGGATGGTGGGAAAGTAGAATAATAGAAGACTATGTTCGTGAAGCTACAGAACTTATTAAAATGGAGTTTAGTTCCAGCACAATGTTTGGGATTAAAGACCCAAGATTATGTATACTTCTACCCTTATGGCAGAAGATTTTTAATAAACTTCATATAGATCCATATTTTATTATCATAATTAGGAATCCATTAGAGGTTGCAGAATCGCTTTATAAGCGAAATGATTTTTCTATGGAAAAATCAGCGATCTTATGGATGAGATATATGTTAAATGGAGAGTTTTATACAAGAGGGTTAAATCGCACTTTTGTTTCTTTTGATGAATTGTTGAAAAATCCAGAAGAAGTTATTAAATCAATTTCAAATAACCTTAATATTAATTTTCCTAAACATTATAA
>Ga0207433_10015655_pt1 | contig 10770 bp, 9 predicted proteins | sample YelNatPaOPGAMG01_FD_187559 | JGI IMG/M metagenome (GOLD analysis project Ga0207433, IMG submission 187559) | Hot spring thermophilic microbial communities from Obsidian Pool, Yellowstone National Park, USA - OP-RAMG-01 (SPAdes) (version 3) | ecosystem: Environmental > Aquatic > Thermal springs >...
TGTATGAAAAGACTGAAAAGGATAAAGCTGAACTTAAAGGGAGAATGGACAGGTTAGAGCAGAAATTCAACTTCATGATGATTCTCTTAATCTTAGCTCTTACTGTCATGAATCCGGTAGTCGCAGAAATCCTAAAGAGATTACTAAAGCTGGGATGATATAATTTCGTATGCGAAAACACTTCGAGGAACGTTTTTTGAACGTCTAGTCAAAAACCAAAAGAAGATTTTATGACTCCTTGGTGTTGAACATGGAATTTAAACATGGCGATTCGAGGAATAGGCATTGATATTGTGCACGTCCCCCGTATTGAAGCGGCTCTGGCAAAATGGGGAGATCGGTTCCGGCGGAAGATTTTTACTGAAAGAGAAATTACCGCAGCCAGAGATCGCTTACGAGAAGCTCGCTTCCTTGCGATGCGATTCGCCGCTAAGGAAGCATTTGCAAAAGCAACCGGTATGGGCATGAGATCCCCTCTGAAATGGCACGCTATCGAAGTAAAATCAGACGACCTCGGTCGTCCTGAAATTGCTCTATCCGAAGATCTAAAAAAATGGTGCGAATCCAGGAACATACAATACTGGCACTTAAGTCTTTCAGATGATCATGACCATGCCATAGCCATAGTAATTCTGGAAGGAGAATAAACCATGTACCTGCTCACGGCTCAGGAAATGGCTCAAATCGACCAGTTCACCATTAAAACGATTGGTATCCCTGGCATAGTTCTTATGGAAAACGCCGCTAGAGGCGCTTGCCAGTTTTTCGAAGAAGTCCTGCCAGATCTTTTGAGAAGGCGTATCGGCGTTGTCGCTGGTCCTGGTAATAACGGCGGGGATGGATTTGCCATTGCAAGGATTCTTTTTGGAAAGGGAGCAGATGTAAAAGTCTTTTGCGTAAAAACACCCCAATATTTTTCCGAAGACGCCCTTATAAATTACGAAATCCTCAAAAAACTCGGTGTGCCGATCTATTTTATAGACGACCCTGATTCTGAAGGATGGGATATCTTGTCTCATAGTACGGCCATAATAGATGCGCTCCTGGGAACCGGCATTACACGGGAAGTCACAGGAATATTCAAAAAAGCCATTGATAAAATCAACTCCATGGGAGTTCCCATCCTTGCGGTAGATATTCCCTCAGGAATTGACGGATCCACAGGCCGAATTATGGGAACTGCTGTAAATGCCTACGCTACTGCTACGTTCGCTTTTCCCAAAGTCGGACACGTATGCTGGCCTGGATCGCGTCACACTGGCAAACTAAAAGTAATCGATATAGGGATTCCCAATCTAGCTCTGGAACATCATAAAGTAACCCGCTACTTGCTCACTAGGAAATTCATGGCAAATGTGATAGAACCAAGATCGCCCATCATCCACAAGGGACAGGCAGGTCACGTGGCTATCCTTGCAGGATCCCCTGGTAAAACCGGAGCTGCTGCAATGTCGGCTTTGGGAGCAGTAAGAGGCGGAGCAGGGCTTGTAACACTTATGATCCCCAAAAGCCTAAACCCCATCCTGGAAGTTAAAACCACAGAACCTATGACTTATCTCCTTCCAGAAACAGATGAGCACACAGTATCCTTGGATGCACTGGATCAAATTATGGAATTTATTTCTAACAAGCAATGTCTCGCCCTTGGCCCCGGTGTGTCACTTCATCCCGAAACTCAGGCACTTGTGCGCCAGCTTATAGTGCAGTCACCATGCACTGTTGTAGCCGATGCAGATGCTCTTACGGCTCTCGTCGGACATACCCAGATTCTCAAAGACGCTTCCTCGCCCATAGTGATCACACCTCACCCAGGAGAAATGGCACGACTTCTTGAAATCTCAACAACGGAGGTGCAATCTAACCGATTAGGCATAGCCGAAACTTTTGCAAAGGATTTCGGAGTCGTTGTAGTGCTTAAAGGACATAGAACTATTGTGGCCGATCCGCTTGGAAGAGTTGCATTAAATACAACCGGAAATCCCGCTATGGCATCGGGGGGCATGGGCGATATTTTGACGGGTCTCATCTCGGCACTTATCGCTCAGGGACTTGATCCATTCGAAGCAGCTTGTGTGGGAGTATTCGTTCATGGAGCGGCAGCTGATCGCGCGGTGGAACATCATGGTTGGGGAACTCGAGGCCTTGCCGCTACGGACTTGCTCGACAAAATTCCAACAATTCTAAAAGAACTGGAAGGCAATTCAGGAGATTCCTCAGGGTTCCCTCGCTCCGCTCGGGACGTCTAGGAATGACACCCCTGTATTGTCATCCCGAGCAAAGCGAGGGATCTCCGATGCCTCGGAACGATACAAGGAAAAAGAAAAAGGTGCCTCGGAATGACGTCAACTACGGAAAGATTCATCACAAAATCAGCGGAAGAAACAGTAAACCTCGGCAAGAACTTCGGATCCAGGCTCCAACCAGGTGATGTGGTTGCTCTATGGGGAGATCTTGGATCGGGAAAGACAACCTTTACCAGGGGCATAGCTCGAGCCCTGGGAGTGCCGCCATCAGTCCCTATCACCAGCCCGACATTTACCATAATCAACGAATACCACGGAGCGCTAAATCTCTACCATATTGATTTATACAGAATCAGCGGCGTTACAGACCTTGAAACACTAACTCTGCGGGAAATCCTTTACGGACACGGAGTGTGCGTTATCGAATGGCCTGATCGGCTAGGAAAAGACGAACTCCCAGAAAACCGCTGGGACGTCCTATTCGATGTCATAGACGAAAACGAACGTCTAATCATAATTGAACGGGTCGGAAATTCCTCAAATTCTATGAGCACCCCATGATTCGGGGTAACCTGCCATGGCAGGACAGGATGGCGTCCTGCTCCCGTAACGCCTTTGAACAAACTCTTGCCCATCTTCGCCTCTGGAAGATTTTTTCGGTGAAAGTTAAATTTTCCTTTTGCATGGAACTATTTTTTGGTACATAGCGAGTTCCCATTTTTGCTACAGGGCTGGATTTTGTATCGCCCTGATTATTTTTGAAGCTATGAGGTGTTAGGAAAGATGACAACGCAAATCGACAAACTAAGAAACATTGGAATCAGCGCTCACATAGATTCTGGAAAAACGACTCTTACAGAGCGAATTCTTTACTACACAAGGCGCATCCATACCGTCCATGACGTCAAAGACGGTCATGGTCCCACAATGGACTTTATGGAACTAGAGCGAGAAAGAGGCATAACTATTCAGTCTGCAGCAACATACTGCTACTGGAAAGGTTACGAAATAAACATCATAGATACTCCCGGACATGTTGATTTTACAATCGAGGTAGAACGCGCTTTAAGAGTGCTCGATGGAGCCATTCTTGTGCTATGCGCCGTTGCTGGAGTTCAATCGCAATCCATCACCGTGGACAGACAAATGAGACGCTACAATGTTCCGAGAATCGCTTTTATAAACAAATGCGACCGTCTAGGAGCAAACCCCCTTCGAGTGGTTGATCAAATGCGAGAACGTCTCAATCACAACGCAGTATTGGTGCAACTACCCTGGGGGCTTGAAAATGACTTCAAAGGGGTTATTGATCTCATCACGATGAAAGCCTATTCTTTTGAAGGACCTTTGGGAGATGATGTGGTAGAGCACGAAATACCTCCAGAATATATGGAACTTGCACTGAAGAAACGTGAAGAATTACTTGACATTGCATCCCTCTTTTCTGACGATTTAACCGAAGCCATTCTGGAAGAAAAAGTAACGGAGGATCTTATACACGATGCTATACGTCGTGGAACGCTCTCCCTGAGGTTAACCCCCGTGTTTGTGGGATCGGCTTACAAAAACAAGGGCGTTCAAAAGCTTCTCGACGGAGTGGTTCATTATCTTCCAAGTCCTCTGGACGTTTCCGTTGAAGCCTATCCGGTCAGCAATCAACAAGAAGACGCCTCTATTCCGCTTTCTCCTGATCCCGGTGCACCACTTGTAATGTTTGCATTTAAGCTCGAAGTAAGCCGCTATGGACAGTTGACCTTCTTCAGAATCTATCAGGGACGATTGCGTAAGGGAGATACCATCGTCAATATGCGCACCGGTCAGAAAGTCAAAGTAGGGCGAATTGGACGAATGCACGCTCGGGAAATGGAAGACATCGAAGAAGCTATGGCCGGTGAAATTGTGGTTCTGTTTGGTATAGACTGCGTTTCAGGAGATACCTTCACCGATGGATCCATTCAATGCGTAATGAGCTCTATGTACGTTCCATCACCGGTTATATCACTTGCCATAAAACCCAAAAACCGTGACTCTCAGATCAAGATAAGTAAGGCTCTTAACCGTTTCACAAAAGAAGACCCTACCTTCAGATCCTACGTGGATGAAGAGACAGGTGATACAATTATCTCTGGTATGGGCGAACTGCATCTGGAAGTTTACATCGAGAGAATGAAAAGAGAATATCAGGCTGAGGTTGAAGTAAGTCCACCACAGGTAGCTTATAGGGAAACCATAACCAGACGAGCAAATTTCGATTACACCCACAAGAAGCAGACGGGGGGAGCGGGACAGTATGGTCGAGTTGCCGGATATATTGAACCTTTGGAAGAAGGTGAATACGAATTTGTAAACGAAGTTGTTGGTGGCGTCATTCCAAAGGAATTCATCCCTTCATGCGATGCTGGTTTCAGAGCTTGCCTTACCAAAGGTGGACTGGCAGGATTTCCCATTGTAGGTGTAAGAGTGGTTCTCAACGACGGAGCATATCATCCTGTGGATTCGTCAGACATCGCTTTTCAGCAAGCAGCCATTGGTGCTTTCCGATCTGCATACGAAAAAGCTCAGCCCATTCTGCTAGAACCAATTATGCGAGTAGTGGTCGAAACGCCAACGGAATTCCAGGGTGCAGTGCTCGGCAGTCTAAACCAGAGACGGGGTGTAATTGTTAGCACGTCGGAAGATGGAAGATTTTCTACGGTGGAAGCAGAAGTCCCACTAGCAGAAATGTTTGGATACGCCACAACTCTTCGATCCATAACACAAGGCAAGGCGGAGTTTACAATGGAATTTGCCAAATATAATCCTGTGCCAAAACAGATTGCTGATGATATTATAAAGTCGAGGAAATCAAAATAACGACAGTTCCTTTATCTCGCCTTCCCCTGGCGGAAGATAGGCGAGAGCAGTGTCATCAGCCAATTGTGTTAAGCGTTGGAACTGGTTCGGCTTTCATTTCAAGCACTGCTCCCGTTAGTCCCTCCCAGGAGGAGGTGGCGAGAATGAAGGATAGCAAAAAGGAGGATTCAGTGTGGAAACCTTTGATTTTCCGCCTATTTCGCTAGAACTTCATGATATTCCGCCTCTCAGAGGTGGAGAGATTGGGGTTGTGATGGCGAAAGCCGGGGTTGGTAAAACGGCTTTCCTATGCCTTCTGGCTTTAGAACAAATCCGGCAGGGAGGCAAGGTGCTTCATGTGTGTGTGGATGAAACACCTGATAAAATCAAAACCTGGTACGAAGAGATCCTCAGGTCTTACGGCAAGAACCTTCCTAGAACAGTGATAAAGGAAATCGCTTCGAGGATTGAACCCCTGAGATTCATAGCATCATTTCTACATAACAGCTTTTCTCTTCAACGCCTTCAGGAAATGGTAACGAATTTAGTGTCTCAGGCTAAATTCTCACCCTCTCTGGTAATTATTGATGGGCTTGATGTAGAACGATTCGATAACTTCTTTTTCTCATCTCTCAAGGCTTTTCTTGCCGAGAAATCCCTCCCTCTCTGGATGTCTGCAAGGATTCTTCTACACGCAAATGAAAAAGTCGAAACAGATATTCCCTACCCCTGCAATTCAATCGGATCACTCCTGGATGTGGTCATCGTTCTGGAATCAGGTGAACAAAGCTCTCCAACCATTAAAGTCATCAAAAATCGTAACAACTTCCCTGCAAACATCTCAATCCCGTTTGTCTCTCCTATTTTTAGGTGAAATTCATTAACGGAGAGTCTGTGATCATGGAAGACGATCTAATTCTTTCGCTCACCAGACAGGTTCAAGAAGAAGTAGTTGAAAATTACCTAAGGGAAAGACGCCTCATAGATCTTCAGCTGGAGGAAATCGAAGAACTCGCCCAGAAAACTCTAAAAAAAGCGGCAAAAACCGGGAGGCGTTTTTCCCGTATCGGATACCTTTTGATAGATGACGAATTCCGTGAGCGATGGCGAGTTATGGTAGGGCTTCCACAGGAATCTTATTGGTACTGCTGGCTCACAGAGGAATTTAAACACAACACTCGCTTTATTACCGTTACAGCCTTGACTCACAAAGGTCGTTTCAAACGACTTGTTCACGAAGCCTACAAACGCCTGGTTGAACGCATGGAAGAATACAGAAAACTCTACGAACACCTCTGTCAGGAAATAAATGCTGTAAACTTAAACATCCAGACTTTTCACCGCAACTTTGATCTTCTTAGCATTATTCAGTTTTTGAAAAGCATGGACGTAGTTGAACTGGAGAGGAAAAAATTTTTAGGAGGAAATTTTTCTCCTGAGGAGCTAACATCAATTGATAAAGCAATGTATTTCAAACCTGTCAGGCTTGAACAATGGAATCCTCCTCCACCCTTTGACCTTCCAGCTCACACAACCATAGAGAAAAAACTCGACCAGCTAGCGTCCGATGTGTATGCCAAATACGGCTGGCGTCTGAGAGAGATTGTGAAGTAAGTTCGACGCCAGTTGTTATGGTTGCTACCTGTCAGTGGAATCATCGTCATCGAAATGATAGACTCGTCCAGTTTTGATATGTTCCTGAACAACAGGCTTAAGTTGATTCCTGACCTCGAGGAACCTTTTCTTCATGGATCTAAGCCATTCAGCGTGATCAAGAGCGTCCTTCAGGCTAGCAAAAAGCTGATGTTCCCCTGGTTCGATGGCTATGGTTATACCTCCATTTTCAATCCTATAATGACCGGTATTGCTACAAAGTAGGCATCTTACCCTGCTGTTATCAAGAAACCTAAAGGAATCACCTCCACACAGCGGACACACGACAGACGCTTCAACAGGCACAAAGGGTTTACCATTTAGTATCGCATTCGTAACACCTCGCACGAGATTTCTGTTTTTCTCTCCCAGCACAGCTTCTCCAGGAAAAGCACCGTAAACGACCACCGACGCTAATAATTTCCCTCCCATGATTTTAACTGCGCTATCAACCATAAGCTTAGCGTAGCCTTCCATGCCTTCAATACCAGCTGTTGTAACTGATACCATGGGTTTGCCCCAGATTTTTTCAAGGATAGAGTAAAACATTAATCCGCGATCAATGAATTTTTTAAGAAGGCTATTAGCTCCAAGGAAATAGGTAGGAGCAGTTATGGCAACAGCATCTGCGGAAATCACTCGTGAAATAATTTTTTGCATATCATCCTTTTGTGGACATTTTTCAAAAAGGCACGAATAGCAGGCTTTACAAGGACGAATATCACACTCCATAAGGCGTATGATTTCCAATTCCCAATCAGTTCCAAGCTCCTTTGCCACAGCCCGCATAAAAAGTTCTCCATTGCCGGGTTTTCTCGGCGAAGCCACAAGAGCTATAAGTCGCTTCATCATCGTTCTCCTGCGATTATTTCAGTTAGGCTGGTTAATCCCAAACTGTTCCCGCTCCAGTTATTTAGCCTACCATTCTGCCAGTAGCAAGTCCATAGAGTAATCCTTGAATCAAGGACTGCCGATTTTACATTACGAACCAATTTTTTCTTGACTCAAACTTAAAGGCTATGTTATCGCAAAAACGGTGTTAGCTAGATTAGGAAAGTGGAATTTCCTAGTTCTCGCCCAGAATATTCCACCTGTCCGAATCCTCGTAATATGTTCTCTGCCAATAGAGAGTTGGGATTCACACGGTTACAAGAAAGATTTCAAAGGTATCTTTCTATGGCAGTCCAGTAACATTAAAAACTAAAAGGAGGGTAAAGGAGCTATGGGAATGGAGCAATGGTATCGTGAACTTATGCAGATTAACATGATGCCCGACAACGAAGAAAAAGCAAAGGCTTCACAAGCGTTTTTTGAAAGGCTCAATAAAACCCCACTTCCTGCTCATTTCAATTGGGCAGAAGAAATTTTCGAGGGACTTCATGTCAAGGAAAGACCCAACCAGCTTGCTTTAATATGGGCGGATCTCGATACAGGCGACGAGAAAACCTATACCTATGCTCAGCTTGCTGAAAAGAGCAACCAGTTACTAAACTTCTTAAGGAAATATGGCGTTGCTAAAGAGGATCCTGTTTACATTATGGTTCCGGTTCTTCCCGAAATCTGGTTTGCCAGCATAGCAACTCTAAAAGGTGGCATGGTTCTGGTTCCAACGGCAATGACAATGACAGCGAAAGAATTAGAATATCGTTTCAAAACTTATCCACCAGCAGCGGTTATAGGAACTAAAGTTTCTGCACCTATCATAGATGAGGCTCTGAATGTTCTTGGTATAAAACCAAAACTAAAACTCTGCACCGACGGAGTAGACGGATGGGTACCCTATGCAGAGGTTGACAAAGAGGCGACTTCTGCACCAGCAGAAAAAACACTATCTTCCGACATTATCCTGTGCTTCTTCACTTCAGGAACCACGGGCATGCCAAAGCGAGTTGTTCACACGGCAACATCCTATCCTCTGGGACATCTTTCCACATCAAATGTGATAGGTATAAAACCCGGCGATATTCATCACAACCTGAGCCAGCCCGGATGGGCAAAGTATGCCTGGAGTTCATTCTTTGCTCCACTTAATGTAGGTGCAACTGTAACAGGTTTTAATTACGGTCGTCTTAACGTGGAAAAGTATCTTGGGGCTGTAGCAAAGTATAAAGTCAATGTCTTCTGTGCACCGCCAACAGCCTGGAGAGCCTTTATACTTGCGGATCTTTCCAAATTTGACTTTTCTGCCCTGAGAGAATCGGTTAGCGCCGGAGAACCTCTCAATCCCGAAATTATCAACACCTGGAAGAAATACACCGGAAACGAGATCAGAGACTTTTACGGACAAACCGAAACTACTGCAATGATAGGGAACCCACCATGGTATAAAGGCAAGGTCATCCCCGGATCCTTCGGACGACCCACATTCCTCTATGATGTTGTTCTCCTGGACGACGACGGCAAAGAAATTACCAAACCCGATGAAGTCGGTCATATTGCCGTCCGCCTAAGCAACTGGCGACCTATCGGTCTTTTCCGAGAATACCTTGGGGCACCTGAGAAGATGGCGGAAGTCTTCCGAGGAAACTACTACTACACTGGAGACCGTGCATATTTTGATGAAAAAGGTTACTGGTGGTTCGTTGGAAGAGCCGACGACGTTATTAAGTCCTCAGATTATCGTATTGGCCCCTTTGAAGTAGAAAGCGCTCTTGTGGAACATCCAGCCGTAGCTGAAGCAGCCGTCGTAGGTAGCCCAGATCCTCAAAGATGGCAACTCGTAAAGGCCTTCGTTATTCTTAAGCCTGGTTATGAGCCTTCCAGAGAACTCGCTCTCGAACTTTTCAAACATTGTATAAAAGTTCTTGCCAAATTCAAGATCCCGAGAATTATAGAATTCGTGCCTGAACTGCCCAAGACAATAAGTGGAAAGATTCGCCGAGTAGAACTCAGAGAAATCGAAGCAAAATCGAAGCAGGCTGGAGAAAAACGTCCGCACGAATACTTCTACCAGGATTTCCCTGAACTCAAATCCCAATCCTAACTAAGCATTAGCTTTTTAGTAAAAACAAGGGGTGGCTTACCGGTCACCCCTTTATTTTTAGCAACTCTTCACCAACATCTCCCGCCACGCAAAATGCGAGGTAAACGCGGGTTGGAGTATTTGGAATTGCCGATGGTTGGCAAAAACTACCGCGAGGCGTGATGTGCACCCTACGAGCAATTTTCGAACCACGGCAAGATTGACTTTTTAATAAGACCGAGAGAATATAACCAGGACTAAAAGAACTGAACTATTCTGCCAAATCCGGGGGCAGGGAATGGATGGAGTTATTGATCGAGTCGAATGGTATGAAGAAATTTTGAAAGAAGATAGCAGATCGCCGGTCTTTGCGGAACTTGCAGAATTGCTTTACGAAGACGGGCGATTTGAAGACGTCATTGATATTTGCCGCAGAGGCCTTATTGCCAATCCTGGCAATATAAAAGGTGAAGTGTATCTGGGGTTGGCTCTTTTGGCTACGGGACAACACGAAGAAGGCATCCTGCATCTCAAAACAGCAAAGAACCGTTTTCGAGATTATGCCGTCCTTTTTAAGGCACTTGCCGAGGTTTACAAAAAGGAGGGCGACGGTGAGGAAGCAGAACGCATGACCACCATCTCCCGCCTTCTTGACGCATCTCGTGCCGAAAAAGTAACCATCGTTATTTCCGAACCACGGGAAACACCATCCCCGAGGTTTGCTCAGATTCAGCCTGCTCCGGAGATAGCAAAAGAGCCACCACCCCCCAAGCCAATAAGTCTCAATCATCGCATCAACCAAATGCTCACATTGCTCGAAAAAAAGCTTACATCTGCCAAAACCGACGGTGCATTTCCTAAAATTTCCCTTTTCGATCAGGATGACCGCAACATGCTGGCAAAATACGTCCTGTCAATGTCCTGGAGGAAATCGGCGTCCATCCATTGACACACTCAAATTCTAATGTTTGAAAGCCCTCTGGCCTGTAAATACCATCGTCACTCCTGCTTCATTGCAGGCTTCGATAACCTCCCAATCCCGCACGGATCCTCCAGGCTGAATAACAGCTCGAATGCCCT
>Ga0207433_10015657_pt1 | contig 10769 bp, 10 predicted proteins | sample YelNatPaOPGAMG01_FD_187559 | JGI IMG/M metagenome (GOLD analysis project Ga0207433, IMG submission 187559) | Hot spring thermophilic microbial communities from Obsidian Pool, Yellowstone National Park, USA - OP-RAMG-01 (SPAdes) (version 3) | ecosystem: Environmental > Aquatic > Thermal springs...
AAGTCCGATGGAAAAAACTTTGCAAAGCTTGTCTGGATAGCTGCGGCTTTGAAAGGAAAAAAATATTTTTGCGAAGGAGTTTTGAAAATGAAAGATGTTGTTATTGTTTCAGCATGCAGAACGGCGACATGCTCGTTGTGGAAACGAAGGGGCAGGATACGGAGCAGGACCGAGTCAAACGCCGCTATCTGGACGAATGGACGCAGGCCGTCAACGCGCACGGGGGGTTCGGATACTGGCGGTGGGCGGTAGCGAAAGAACCGGCTGAGATTCGAGACATTTTATTGCAAGTCTTAAAAAAGACGAAGGGATAACACAATTCGTCGTGATCGCTGACGAAGCGCATCGCAGCCAATACGACTTCATCGACGGCTTTGCCCGGCATATGCGCGAGGCGTTGCCGAACGCCTCGTTCATCGGGTTCACCGGCACCCCCATCGAGCTGACCGACAAGAACACCCGAGCTGTCTTCGGCGATTACATCAGCATCTACGACATCGAGCGGGCTGTGAAGGACGGTGCGACCGTCCCGATTTATTATGAAAGCCGTTTGGCCAAGCTGGAATTGGACGAGGCCCCGACACCGAAGCCTAAATCTAAAAAAATTTATTGATTCAATGGGACTACCCTCCCCCAAGATAGCAACCAAAACACTATTGACATTGTGCCGGTGATAATGTAAAATTGCATTGTAAATTTACATTAAGAGCCGAATAATGCAATGTCAACACTAAAAGAGATGATCCGATTATTGAAGCCACCCGCCATGTCGTTTTTTCTCTTCGGGCCGAGGGGGACAGGGAAAAGCACCTGGCTTCGACGGAGTTTCCCTGAGGCAAAAAGTTTTGATCTCCTCGATGCGTCATTGTTCCTCGAACTTACCCGCGAACCCAACAGGCTCGAAGCGCTCATCGGCAATCAGAAGCAGGGAAGTTGGATTGTCTTGGACGAAATTCAGAAAGTGCCGCTGCTGCTCGATGAAGTGCATCGTCTCATGGAAAAACACAAATGGCGCTTTGCCCTTTGCGGGTCATCGGCACGAAAACTGAGACGGGGCGGCGCCAATCTGCTCGCCGGACGGGCATTGACCTTGTCCATGGAGGGCTTTTCGGCTTGTGAGCTGAAAGGAGTCTTTCAGCTTGATTTTGCGATGAGCTGGGGAATGCTTCCTTTTATATGGAATGCGCCGGAGGCAGCGGCGGATATCCTGGCCGCCTATGTAAACACCTATCTCAAAGAGGAATTGCAGGCGGAAGGTATTATACGCAATGTCCCGCCCTTTTTGCGGTTTCTGGCTGTTGCGGGTCAGATGAACGGTCAGATCGTCAATGCCCAGAACATCGCCCGCGAGGCGGCGGTCGCCCGGAGCACGGTGGATGCCTATTTTTCCGTTTTGACGGATACGTTGATCGGTCATTTTCTTCCGGCTTGGCGGCCCGGTTTAAAGGTCAGGGAAGCCGCCCAGCCTAAGTTCTACTGGTTTGATCCGGGTGTCGCCCGCGCGGCAGGCGGCCTTTTGCGGGAGCCAGTTGACAGGTTGTGGCAGGGTATTTCGCTGGAAACGCTCGTGTACCATGAGCTTCGGGTGTATAATGAAACCAGCGGCAAGCACAGGCCGATTTTTTACTACCGAACACCCGCGGGGGTGGAGATTGACTTTGTGGTGCAAACGGCCCGGCAAAGGCCGGGACACTCCCCGGGAATCGTTGTTATTGAAGTGAAACGCGCGGAAAAATGGGACAGATCATGGGAAAAACCCATGCGCAATCTGATGGCGGGCGGGGGCGTCAAGGTGGAACGAATGGTGGGCGTCTATTGCGGCGCAAGGGAATATGTCTTCGACAATGTGACCGTTTTGCCGTTTGGTCAATTTATCACCCGGCTTTATGATGGAAAAATATTTTAGCGGATGATGGTCGCCCATAAGCCGATCAGAGATGATTTTCCAATCGACAGGCGCGCGCCACGGAGCTGGTTTTGGAACAGGCGGAAGTCCTTTGCAAGGACTGGACGGAGAACGACTAAACGTCGTCAAAACAAATTTCTTGCCTTCGCCGCGCCGCTCCAGCAGTTCTATTTCACTTTGCCGCTCCGGCAGTCCATCGCGTCGAAATGACGCGTTTATTTTATCATTTGACATCTTTTGCGTAATTATTTAACAATCCACCGCGCGGCTTGGAAGGAAATTGCAAGTCCGATGGAAAAAACTTTGCAAAGCTTGTCTGGATAGCTGCGGCTTTGAAAGGAAAAAAATATTTTTGCGAAGGAGTTTTGAAAATGAAAGATGTTGTTATTGTTTCAGCATGCAGAACGGCGATTGGAGCGTTCGGCGGTTCGTTGAAGGATGTGATCGGCGCCAAACTGGCGGCGGTCGTGATGAAGGAGGCCATCAAGCGCGCGGGAATAGACCCGGGCATGATTGACGACGTGCGGTTCGGTTGTTGCGTCGAGTCCCCGAACACGCTCAACACAGCGCGTGTCGCCGCTCTTTTGGCCGGCATTCCTGAAACCGTCACCGCGGTGACCATCAACCGCGTCTGCATCTCGGGCATGGAAGCGGTTTTGAGCGGCGCCGCGATGATCCAGGCCGGAATGGCCGATGTAATTTTGGCCGGCGGCGTCGAACACATGTCCGGCGTGCCTTACGTGAATTTCGAAGCCCGCTGGGGCTGCCGCCTTCAGGACACGGTCTTCGTGGACGCAATGATTCGCGCGCTGCATTGCGGTTCTTATGTCATGCCATTATCCGATGACGGCCCGGTCAAATCCGGTCAGCCTTTCGAAAGTTTAAAGGGCAAGCCCTATATCATGGGCCACACCGCGGAGCTGGTCGCCCAGCTTTTAAACATCAGCCGCGAGGAAATGGACGAGGTCGCTCTGCGCAGCCACAACAACGTCGAGCGCGCCACCCAAAACGGCGATTTCAAAGATGAAATCGTACCGGTGGAGATCCCGCAGAAGAAGGGCAAGCCGCCGGTGATTTTCGACAAGGATGAGCATTTCCGTCCCGGATTGACGATGGAGCAATTGAAGGCCCTGCCGCCGGCGTTCATTCCGAAGATCGGCAAGGTCACGGCCGGCAATTCATCGGGGATTAATGACGGTGCCAGCGCGATGTTGATTATGTCGGCGGAAAAGGCCAAGGAACTTGGATTGAAACCGCTGGCCCGCATCAAGGCTTCCGGCCGCGGGGCATGCCATCCTTCGGTCATGGGCTTAAGTCCGGTTCCGGCGGTGCGCGATTTGGAGAAAAAATCCGGCTTGAAGGTCGCGGATTTTGAGCTCATTGAAGTCAATGAAGCTTTTGCCGCCCAGTATCTGGGATGCGAAAAAGAACTGGGTCTGAACCGCGAAATCACCAATGTCAACGGGTCGGGAATCGGTTTGGGTCATCCGGTCGGATCGACCGGTTGCCGCATTATGGTGACGCTGCTCTACGCGATGCGGAAACGCGGCAAGACGCTGGGGCTGGCCACGCTCTGCGGCGGTGGCGGCGTATCCATGGCCACGGCGCTGGAAATTTTATAGCATTCCAAACCTTTTTAAGGACTGGGTTTCTTGACCATATCGGGAAGAACAGAACCGGTGTTTTGTTCTTCCCCCATGGTTGTGTTTGGTTCGTCAGTCGTGGCGTCGGCCCCGATTTGATCGGCGTTTTCTCTTGCCGGCGCAAGCGATTCTTCCGTCGTTTCATCCGGTTCGGAAATCACTTCCTCATAATCAGGAATGACGATGCCGCGACGAACCATAATCTGGTAAATTCTTTCGGAGCGGTAAGCCACGTATTTTGACGAACCGTGCGGGTGGTATTTGATGGGATTGGGCAGAATCGCCGCCAAGACCGCGGCTTCGCGGGGACCCAGCGCCGCCGCGCTTTTCCCGTAATATTTTCGGGCGGCCGCTTCGATGCCGAAAATCCCGTCACCCCATTCGGCGACGTTCAGGTAAATTTCCATAATCCTTCTTTTGCTTAAGTTGCGCTCCAGCCGCCAGGTCAGGATGGCTTCCTTGATTTTTCTAATGGGGTTTTTTGACGGGGAAAGATAGAGATTTTTGGCCAGTTGCTGGGAAATGGTGCTTCCGCCCGCTTTGAATTTCTTTTTGGCGAGGTCCTTTTCCAGCGCCTTTTGCATCGCCTCGAAGTCAAAGCCTTCGTGGGACCAGAATTTGTCGTCTTCCGCGATGATGACGGCCTTCATCGCGTAGGGCGAGACGCTTGAGAGAGGAACCCAGATGTTGGTAATTTTTTTATTGAGCCCTTCCCTTTTCCACTCTTTTTCCCGGTATTTCATAAAGGCCGTCTTTTCGGGGCGGTTCTTCTTGAGATGTGCGACGCTGGGATAAACAAAGTAACGCCCGATGTCGAGGACTAGAAACGAGCCGATGATGATAACGGCCAACGATATGATTTTTCTATAAGAATTCATAAGCATCCTTTCCTGCCGCCCTGGATAACGGCGTGGCCGCCTTTTTAACCGGCGGCGCCCTTTTTAACCGAAAAACTCCATAAAATCCACCGATAATTTGCCGGTTTTCCCGGCCCGGAGCGATGAACGTTTTATGAATGATATCAAGCATTTAAATAATTAAAACCGGCCAAAAAAGCAAAAAAGGTTTGACAGGAGGGGTTATTTTTAGTAGCCTGTGCCGTAATTGTTGGCACCTCCGGGCTTGTTTTGAAACTCGGAGGCAGGGTGTGCACTAAAAATGATTTTTGTTTCTTTGAAGCTTTACGACGAAACGGCAATAAATCTGAAGATGTACACCGTGAGTAAGATAATACCCCCAATCAAAAAGGAGGCATTAAATTATGAAACGGCGGACTTTGATACTTTCGGGACTGTTTGTCCTTTTCTTATGCTTCGGTCTTCATCCCCGCGCCTGGGCTAATTATTACAAGGTAAAAGAAGGCGACACGCTATACAGCATTTCCAAAAAGTTTAACGTCAGCGTCAAAGAAATAAAGAAAAACAACCATCTTCGCAAATCGACGCTTCGGGCCAATCAGGTTATCAAAATCGGCAATAAAACTTCTTACGGGACGGCAACCGCCAAAAAGACCAAAACTTCTTATTATATCGTCAAGAAAGGCGACACCCTTTCCAAGATCGCCCGGAAGACCCATGTTCCACTCAAGCAGTTGAGTGCCATGAACCATATCTCATCCGGGGCGTTGAAGCCGGGACAGAAGATTATTTTGGCCAAGACCACGCCCGCGTCGGGGAAACAACTTGCCGCAGCCGCGGGACAGGAAGAAGCCGACGACGAGGATGACGACGATACCGATACCGATAACGATTCCGACTCGGAGTCTTTGTTCCAGGACCGGAATTTCTCCGGCGCGCAGGATGATAATTTCCCCACCAAACAGGAATATCTGGGAAAATGGAAGAGCCCCGATGAAGTGGAAACGCTGGTTAAAGTGGCCACCGAATTCATCGGCGCGCCGTACCGATTCGGCGGCGCGTCGGTCAGGGGACTGGATTGTTCGTCTTTCGTGCAGAAAATATACCGCATTTTCGACGTCAATCTGCCCCGCGTCGCCCGTGAACAATGCCGGGTCGGCGTCAAGGTGGACCGCGATGAGCTGGCCAAGGGAGACTTGGTGTTTTTCCATACCAATCGTCCTTACGGCCACGTGGGCATTTATATCGGCAACGGCCAATTCGTTCACGCGTCATCCAAAAGCCGCATCGTCCGGATTGACAGCCTGGATTCCCCCTATTATCAGAAAAGATTCCAGCGCGCCGTCCGCTTGAAGGCATTCGATGACCACGGCGCCTAGCGCCATCGGAAACCAAAAAGGCAACGGGCTTTGGTCAGCACAAAGCCCGTTTTTTTTCTTTGTTTGTTGATTATCCTCCGGCTTTATTATATAAGGTCGCGGCCGGATGTCATCCATCGGGCGATCATCTTCATCTAAAGGAAGAACACATGGGAAAAAACTTGGTTGAGAAAATACTTTCGGCTCATTTGGCGGCCGGACAGCTTGTCCCCGGCGAGGAAATCGGCATCCGCATCGACCAAACCCTGACGCAGGACGCCACGGGCACGATGGCCTACCTACAATTCGAGGCCATGAACGTGCCCCGGGTCAAAACGGAACTTTCCGTCAGTTATGTCGATCATAACACGATTCAAATCGGTTTTGAAAACGCGGATGATCACCGCTACCTGCAAACCGTGGCGCAAAAATACGGCATCGTTTTTTCCCGTCCCGGCAACGGGATTTGTCATCAGGTGCACTTGGAAAGATTCGGCAAACCGGGCAAAACCCTGATCGGCTCGGACAGCCACACGCCGACCTGCGGCGCGCTGGGGATGATTGCCATCGGCGCGGGCGGTCTGGATGTCGCGCTGGCCATGGCCGGAAATCCGTTTTATTTTATCTGCCCGCGCGTCATTAAAATCCATCTCAAAGGAAAATTGCGCCCGTGGGTTTCCGCCAAGGACGTGATTTTGAAAGTATTGGAGATCTTTACAACCAAGGGCAACGTCAACACGGTTTTTGAATACGGCGGCGAAGGCGCGGCGACTTTAAGCGTTCCGGAACGCGCCACGATTACTAATATGGGCGCGGAGTGCGGCGTCACCACCTCGATTTTCCCCAGCGACCGCATGACCCGGGCTTTCCTGCGCGCGCAGCGGCGGGAAAAAGATTTTGTGGAAATTCAGGCGGATCGGGACGCCGCCTACGACAAAGTCGTGGAAATCGATTTGTCCAAAATAGAACCGATGACGGCGATGCCCCACAGCCCGGACAACATCAGCACGGTGCGAAAGATGAAAAAGATCGCCGTGGATCAGGTCTGCATCGGAAGCTGCACGAACTCCTCTTACAAAGATCTGGTCACCGTGGCCAAAATCCTGAAAGGGAAAACCGCGCATCCGAACGTGAATTTTATTATCGCACCCGGCTCCAAGCAGGTGCTGGAAGAGCTGGCCCGAAAAGGGTATCTGGCCGATTTGATCGCTTCCGGCGCGAGAATCATGGAAAACGCCTGCGGCTTTTGCATCGGCAACAGCCAGAGCCCCAAATCCCAAGGCGTCTCCTTGCGAACGTCCAACCGTAATTTTCTCGGACGCTCCGGCACGCTCGACGCCCAGGTTTATTTGGTCAGCCCGGAAACAGCCGCCGCTGCCGTCCTCACGGGAAAATTCACCGATCCCCGCGATCTGAAAACGGCCTATCCCAAAGTGGTCATGCCCCGGCAATTTCTGGTGGACGACTCCCTGATCATCCGGCCGGATAAGAAAAGGAAAAATGTGGAGGTTGAGCGCGGCCCGAATATCGGCGCTCTGCCGCGCAATGCCCCCCTGCCCGATACCATGAACGCCGTGGCAACCATCAAGGTCGGCGACAAAATCACGACCGATCACATCATCCCCGCCGGCGCGCGGATGAAATACCGGTCGAACATTCCCAAATACGCCGAATTTGTTTTTGAAAACGTGGACCCGGAATTCGCCGCCCGCGCCAAGGCCGTCCGGGACGCCGGAAAGAAAAACATCATCGTGGCCGGTCTCTCTTACGGTCAGGGCTCTTCCCGGGAACACGCGGCGCTTTGCCCGATGTATTTGGGCGTCGGCGCGGTGATCGCGAAATCCCTCGAGAGGATTCATGCCGCCAATCTGGTTAATTTCGGCATCTTGCCGCTTCGCTTTCAGGCGGAAGAGGATTATGAAAAAATCAGCCAAGGCGATGAACTGGAAATGGCGGATCTGCGAGAAAAAATCACCGTGGGCAGTCCCATTTTGGTGAATAACAAGACCAAGAATTTTTCTTTTTGGGTCACCTGCGCCCTGTCCGAAAGGCAGAAAAAAATTATGCTGGCCGGCGGCGCTTTGAATATCAGCAATCCATAAGGAGCGGATTTTTATGACCGATAAAATCAAGGTAAAAACAACCCTCGTTGAATTGGACGGCGACGAGATGACGCGGGTCATGTGGCGGATGGTGAAGGAAAAACTTCTTTTCCCCTACTTGGATATGAATATCGACTACTACGACCTGCACGTCAAGCACCGCGACGATACCGATGATCAGGTCACCGTGGACGCGGCCAAGGCGATTATGAAATACGGCGTCGGTGTCAAGTGCGCCACCATCACGCCCAACGAAGACCGCGTCAAGGAATACCAGCTGAAAAAAGCGTGGAAAAGCCCCAACGGCACCATCCGGGCGATGCTCGACGGCACGGTTTTCAGGAAACCCATTTTGGTGAACAACATCAAGCCCAATGTATCGTCATGGAAAAAGCCGATCATCATCGGCCGCCATGCCTACGGCGACGTTTACAATAATTTCGAAATGCCGATCCCCGGCGCGGGAAAGCTCGAAGTGGTCTTCACGCCGCAAGACGGGAGCGCGGCGCAAAAAACCTTGGTGCATGATTTTTCCGGACCCGGCATCATCCAAATCAACCACAATCTGGAAAAATCGATTCTCGCGTTCGCCCGGGCGTGCTTTACGTACGCGCTCGATGAGAAAGTGGATTTGTGGTTTTCCACCAAAGACACCATTTCCAAAACCTACGACGCCACGTTCCGGGAAATTTTTGACCGCGAATTCGAGGCGAACTGGAAAGAAAAATTCGCCCGCACCGGCATCGAATATTTTTTCACCCTCATTGACGACGCGGTGGCGCGCGTGATGAAAAGCGAAGGCGGCATGCTCTGGGCGCTGAAAAACTACGACGGCGACGTCTTGTCGGATATGGTCGCTTCGGCCTGCGGTTCGCTCGCCATGATGACGTCGGTGCTCGTTTCGCCTCACGGCTGGTACGAATACGAAGCGGCGCACGGCACGGTGCAAAAGCACTATTACAAACACTTGAAGGGCGAAGAAACCTCCAGCAACTCCATGGCGCTGATTTTCGCGTGGACGGGCGGCCTGCGCAAACGGGGAGAAATGGACAACACGCCGCAGGTCGTGGATTTCGCCGACAAGCTGGAAGCCGCGGCGCTGGAAACCGTGGAAAGTGGAACCATGACCGGCGACCTGCTCGCGCTGGCCGAGAAAAAACCTTCCAACAGAAAAGTGAACACGGAAGGTTTCATCGACGCAATCGCCGCCGCCTTGCAAAAGAAAATTCATGGCTAAGCACGCGGAGATCGATCTTCCCAATTTGCTGGATTTTACGCTGGAGGAAACGGAAGATTTTATTTCCTCCCTGGGCAAGGAAAAATTCCGCGCCCGTCAGTTGAGAAAATGGCTTTTTCAGGCCGGCTGCCTGTCTTTTGAGCGGATGACCACGTTGGCGCGGGATTTCCGCGCCAAGCTGGCCGAGATCTCCCGCATCAGCCGGCCGCTGATTGAAAAAATCCAGGAATCCAAAGACGGCACCCAAAAAGCGCTTTTGCGTCTGGAAGATGGACTGTTTATCGAAAGCGTCCTCATCCCGGGAAAAAACAATTGGACCATCTGCCTCTCCACGCAGGCCGGTTGCGCGATGGATTGCAAATTTTGCCTCACGGCGCGGCAGGGTCTTAAAAGAAATCTCAAACCGTCGGAAATCGTCGGCCAGCTTCTGGCGTTGAAATACGATTTTGAGCAATGTCCTGAAATCAAAAACATCGTGATGATGGGCATGGGCGAACCGCTCGCCAACTATGACAATGTATTGAAGGCGATCAAAAACTTAACCAGCGAGTTCGGGATGGGATTTTCCACCCGCAAAGTCACCGTCTCGACCTGCGGGCTGGCGCCGCAAATTCTGAAACTGGGCGGCGACATTTGTATTAATCTTGCGGTTTCCCTCAATGCCGCCGATGATGAAACCCGAAACAGGCTCATGCCGATTAATCAAAAATATCCGCTGAAGGTGCTGCTCGACGCCTGCAAAAAATATCCCATGCCGGGCCGGCGGCTGCTGACGTTCGAATACATTCTCATCGACGGCGTGAATTGCTCGCCGGCGGACGCGCGGAAACTGGTCGGACTGCTCAAGGGGCAGCGCTGCAAACTCAATTTAATCGTTTTGAATGAATTTCCGGAATCGGCCTTCCGGGCCCCGTCGAAAAACACGGTGGAAACGTTCCAGCGGATTTTGCTGGAGAATCACTACACGGCGATTATCCGCGCCAGCAAAGGAAGCGATATTCTCGCCGCCTGTGGACAATTAAGCGGGGCGTACGCCGGCTGATTTTTTTCAGACAACGGCCTAAAAAAATTCCCGATCCGCCATTGACAGGGGGCTAGCCTTGCTCATAGACTGCGAATAAATTTCATCAAAGGAGATTTGACCATGAAAAAAATTTTAGCGGTTTTTGCTGTTTTTGCACTTCTCGGCTGGAGCGTGAGCGCGTGGGCTCAGCTCAAAGAAGGATTATGGGAATTCACGACAAAGGTCGAAATCAAGGGCATGCCGAAAACCATGCCGGCGACAACGTTTCGCCAGTGCGTCACCAAAAGCAATCCCGTCCCCCAAAATAAGGACAAAAATTACGATTGCAAAATCACCAGCCAGAAATTCAGCGGGAACACCGTAAGTTATGCCATGGAATGCAAAGGCAGCCAGGGCATGATGCAAACCACCGGGAAAACAACGTATACCGGTAACACCATGGAAGGAGATTCCACGACGGTTTTCAAGATCAAAGGCCAGCCGCAAATGCAAATGGCGAACAAGATGAAGGGCAAATATATCGGTCCCTGCCCCAAATAACTTTCACTTTCAAAAAACGGGGGAACGGCCGGCGGCCGTTCCCCCGTCCGACGAAATTTTCTCTTTCGAGCGCCGCGGTGGTTCGAAAAAACTTGCAACACC
>Ga0207433_10015659_pt1 | contig 10765 bp, 10 predicted proteins | sample YelNatPaOPGAMG01_FD_187559 | JGI IMG/M metagenome (GOLD analysis project Ga0207433, IMG submission 187559) | Hot spring thermophilic microbial communities from Obsidian Pool, Yellowstone National Park, USA - OP-RAMG-01 (SPAdes) (version 3) | ecosystem: Environmental > Aquatic > Thermal springs...
TGGCTGTCTCGATACAAAGTTGTCCGTGCATGAACTTTCGTTCTAGCTTACTACGCTCTTTCAAAGTAAGCACCAGCGGTTCCACATCATTGACCTCTCAGAGTCGTTTATGTGTACTGTCTTACAACATACGATGAACTGATATGTCGATGGGCTAGAACCCAAATCCCTGTGAAGACCGAGGGCAGTGCGCACTGCCCATCCAAACAGCATGACTCTAAGAGGACTACGGTTTGAATTATGTCTTGCACTATACCGGGAACGGCCTCCCGCGAAAATCATTATAAGATACAGGTCCAGCATCATTGATAATATCGTTCCTGGTAAAATCTATTGGGCCTAAAATAACTAAGTATTTAAGTGACCCAATAACCGTTTGCAATAAATGGCACTGAGCAAAACATATAAAATCTCTAAAACTTATTGCTACTATTTGACTAATTTTCGTTGATTGGATCAGATTTTCGTTGTAACTAATAGAATTCATTAGTTACAACGTTGCATCCCAAGTAAATGTTGACAAAGCATACTCTTAAGTCTAACTTATTATGCGATAATATTCTTGAAACCGGAATCTCTTTTATGCTCATCCGATTAGGAAGTACTTTTAGCCATCTACCTAAGGGACGCTCTTCAGAAGCTTTCCGTAATATAGAGTTCCTTTACAGATATCACACTTTTGTAAAAGTACCACTGGCTTCCATTGCAAGGGCATCTTCTAAAAAAGATTATCGAAGATTCCTTTAATATGATTGCGTATCTTTACCTTCATATCAAGTCATACCCATATTCCCGTATGGGTAGTTCAACCTTGGGGATCATTCACTTATACAAGCTGCCCTCCCCATAATTCTGAGTAAACTTTCAGAATCGGCATCTTGTGAATCGCCCTCTCCTTGAAAGAATTCTCATAATCACTTATACTTACTAAGAGTGATATAATCACTACTTAAAGTAAAGGAGCTTTGACATGATGAGAATCATGCTTTTTACACTTTCAGCAACTCTATCTGTGTTCAGCGCACAGGGAGCTGTAGCTTCCGTAGTTCCACATAGCCTTCACCATGCCGCTGCCGTGTCTCATGTTAATGTTTCTTTGGATAGACATCCCGGTAACTCTTCATCCAATTCTTCTCATGCGGTAAAATATAAGTTCAAAGGAACTCTCGACAACTACCAACCCTATATGAGTTCATCCGGTGTCAACGGTACTATTAGCATCACCGTAACGGGTACCAATTTAGACCACCAGAAGATGAAAGGTGACGTAGTAACATTTGCAGTTTCTTCTGCTACATCTGTTATCAACAATGGATCAGTACCCGTAAAGGGCAGTAAGGTCAAGATCTACGTCATGGCACCAAAAGGTACTATTTTTGCTGGATCGTCTGGATCATCTGGATCATCTGGATCATCGACAAGTAGCATGGTGGCTGGAAGGATCATATTTTCTTCTCAGGGTAATGATCACTCGAAAAAGAATGACGGTAACCATAAAGGAGATAACTCTTCATCCAATTCTTCTCATGCGGTAAAATATAAGTTCAAAGGAACTCTCGACAACTACCAACCCTATATGAGTTCATCCGGTGTCAACGGTACTATTAGCATCACCGTAACGGGTACCAATTTAGACCACCAGAAGATGAAAGGTGACGTAGTAACATTTGCAGTTTCTTCTGCTACATCTGTTATCAACAATGGATCAGTACCCGTAAAGGGCAGTAAGGTCAAGATCTACGTCATGGCACCAAAAGGTACTATTTTTGCTGGATCGTCTGGATCATCTGGATCATCTGGATCATCTGGATCATCGACAAGTAGCATGGTGGCCGGAAGGATCATATTTTCTTCTCAGGACTAATCTATACTAGCCATAGATCTCCTAATTATTTTTAGGAGAAAGTACATTCATGATGCGTATAGAACTGCATGATCTTTATATAAAGATCATGCAGTTCTCGCATTTACACTTGCATAGCTTAAAATTCTTACTTTACAGAAAAATCTGCTATTTTATGGCTTCGCCGCTTATGGGATCAAAAAAATGAGAATTCTCGATATCAACAAATAAACAAATTTTTTCGTCTATCTTCAAAGATAAGCTTGAATCAAGGCGTGCTATAGCTTCACTATTAACAGAAAAATCGTTATAGGCTAAACTATCAGCATCACCTTCACTAAGTCCTTCAAGCTTGATTCTTTCAGCTCCTACTTGAAAGTGAACAAGAATATCACTGCCAAGAACTTCTATGAGATTGACTATCCCGGTTATAGCAAAATTTGTATTTACTGTATTTGATATATCCAGATGCTCTGGTCTGATCCCTATGACAACAGGCTTATTAGCATACCTACGCAAAGATGGTCTTTCATCATATAGAGTATCCCCCAAGAGGATACGCTGATCTCCTATAACCAAAGTTTGTCCGTCTGCCGATATGCCGGCTTGAAAAATATTCATAGCCGGTGATCCTATGAACGCTGCGACAAACAAATTGACCGGATTATTATAAAGGACTTTCGGGGTATCACATTGCTGAGCATATCCTTCTTTTAGAACCATGACCCGATCGCCCATGGTCATAGCCTCAACCTGGTCATGCGTTACATACAGCGTCCCAACTTTGAGATGCCGTTGGATTCTCAATACCTCTGCTCTCATCTGCACACGAAGACTTGCGTCTAAATTTGAAAGTGGTTCATCCATCAGAAATACGGAAGGCTCTCTGACAATTGCTCTGCCCATCGCGACTCTTTGTCGTTGCCCACCGGATAATTGACCGGGACGGTAACGCAGATATTGCCCCAGTCCTAAGATTTCAGCAACCTCTTTTACTTTATTGTCTATAACATGTTTTGGGATATTCCGCAATTTGAGTGCAAAACCTATATTTTCAGCAACTGTCATGTGTGGGTAAAGCGCATAGTTTTGAAAAACCATGGCTACGTCTCTATCTTTAGGTGCTATATTGTTGACAATACGATCTCCTATATAGACATTCCCGCCGCTTATTTCATCCAGACCCGCTACCATTCGTAATGTCGTAGTTTTGCCACACCCGGAAGGGCCGACAAGAATAACAAATTCTCCGTCATCTACATGCAAGTCTAGGCCATGGACAGCCTCTACCCCATTGGAGTATATTTTTTTTACCTTTTCGAGAGTGATGGATGCCATAATTTTTTCCTGTATACCTTATTATGATGAAATATTGTATGATTTGTGCTATAAAAATACAATAGAAATTCCTTTTATTGTAGTTTATTGCTATATTTTTTTGTGAGTATTATGTTTTCCTCTAAATAATAGATACATCTGTCGCTTCATGCAGTCGCGATGAGTATTCATAAACATCCCCCTTGACAAATACTTCCGCACTCAAACGAATATCAGTTGATGATCTGCCCAAAGAAAACCGAAACAGACCCGGTTCGACAACTCGCCGTATCTCCTCATTGCAGAAGGAGAGCCTGGATGATGGAATCCGGAAAATGACCCTGCGTATTTCTCCTGGATTCAAAGGAATTCGAGCAAATCCAACGAGCTGTTGTTCCGGACGCGCCACTGAACCCACCAGATCATGCATGTAGCACTGGATAACTTCTTCACCATAGCGACCTCCTGAGTTGCTAACAGACAATTGAATGCTTATCGGCGATGCTGTATCTGTCGCATCGACAGATAACTCATCATAGGTAAATGTCGTGTAACTCAACCCATGCCCAAATGGAAAGAGGGGATCAGTAGGGCTGTCGGTATAAGACCCATAGAACATTGCCGTGGACCCACCGGCCCTGTGTCCCATATAGCATGGTATCTGTCCGACATTCCTGGGTAAACTTATCGGCAAATGCCCTGATGGATTGATTTTCCCGAAGAGAACATCAGCAAGACCGTTACCACCCTCCTCGCCGAGTGGCCAGGCCTGAAGCAGTGCGTCTGCTTTGTCTGCGACCTTACCCAAAGTATGAATACGCCCACTCATCACTACAACTACAATAGGTGTACCAGTCGCCGCAACATCTTCTATTAACTTTTCCTGCATACCTGTTAGTGAAAGATCTGTTGCGTCTCGCGCCTCGCCTACGGTCGAAGAAATGGCGAGTCCTGATTGGCCTCCAACAAAGATGAGAGCTACTTCCGCCAATTTAGATACCTCTACAGCAGCATCAATATCACCCTGGTCACCTGTAATATCACATCCTTTTACATAGATAACCTTCGTCGAGGTATCTATAGCTGATCTGATACCTTCCAAAGGAGTTATATGTTGAGTAAAATAAGGTCCTGGTTGCCATTCGCCGTAAGAGCGGGGAAGCATTGACAGGTCAGCACCACCGTTCCATGACTCAGACATCATGCTGTCGGCAGACTTGTCATAGGCAATTTGCTGATGAGCAGGATAATGATAATCACCTTGTAATAATCTTTGGTCATCAGCGGCTGGGCCGATGACAGCTATTGTTCTAATCTCACGCGGCAATGGTAAAATACCGTTGTTTTTCAGAAGAACTATTGAAGAAGCCGCTGCTTTACGTGCCAGAGAACGCTGATTTTCGGTTTCAAAATTAATACTAACCTTACTTTCGTCAACAAACGGCAATTCAAACAGACCAAGCCTAAATTTTAGTGACAGGACACGCTTTACGGCATCATCAACGGTCTCAATGGCAACTTCGCCGTCTTCAATCGCAACTCGTAAGGGATCTCCAAAGCAATCTGTTTCCGGTAGCTCCATATCCATCCCGGCATTAATTGCCTTAACAGCAGCTTCTTGCTTTGTATTGGCAACGTGATGGTGATTCATCAATAAAGAGACAGAGAAATAATCTGCCACTACCATACCTTCGAATCCAAGCTCTTTACGCAAAAGATCTCTTAGAATACTCGGCGAACCCGCACAAGGCAAGCCGTCAACAGAACCATATGAGTTCATCACAGAGGCAAGTCCTGCTTGAGCAATCGCCATTGCAAATGGTTCACTATAAACATCACGCAATTCTCTTGGCCCGAGTTGGACCGGCGCATGATTCCTGCCACCTTCTGAAAGGCCATGTCCAAGAAAATGTTTCCCTGTAGCAAGAACTCCGTTTAATAAATCAGATGTCTGAAGACCACGAACATAGGCTGTACCTATCATTCCGACTAGATATGGGTCTTCACCAAAAGTCTCTTCAACTCTGCCCCAACGCGGATCGCGGGCTACATCCAAAACGGGAGCAAGACAGTGGCGAGCTCCGACAGAACGCATTTGTTCTCGGATTACGCTTGCTACCTCTTCAATGAGATCTAAGTCAAAAGTAGCTGCCAGTCCGAGTGCCTGTGGAAATACCGTGGCATCACGAGCGAGAAATCCGCCTGTGCCCTCTTCATGGACAAGGACAGGAATACCAAGACGTGTGTTCGCCACCATATAACGCTGTATATCATTCATGATTCTGGCGCTTTCGGCTGGATGCAAAGCGGTGGATCCGGCAATTCGTGTTATTTCCCCGATACCATACGGAGCAACCCTCTGAGCTTTTTCCATACTGAAGCCATTCTTATCCATAACCGAAGTAACCCATGCGCAGCCCAGCTGGGCAAGCTTTTCATCGAGTGTCATCCTGGAAAGTAAATCATCTAAGCGTTGTTCTATAGGAAATGTTGCTACTTTATATATCTCTAATGTCATATCATTTACATACCTTTATATATTTTAATTATGCAATCCTCCGATTACAATAAAGTTGCCACTTTTACTTCTTTCATCTCATAGCTATCCCGCTTAAGCCGTTAATAAATTGTTTTCTCATCAAAACGTAGAGGACCAAGAGGGGAATAGCCGATAATAAAACTGCCGCCATGACAGCAGGAACATCTATCCCGAATTGGCTCTGGAACTTATAGAGACCCAGTGGAAGAACGGCTGTATGATTACTTTGAGTTAAGATTAAAGGAAGTAAGAAATTATTCCATACATTGATTCCGTCATAAATACCTACGGTAGCCAAAACGGGACGGGCTAAGGGAACTATAAGGCTGAAAAAAATCCGCCATTCGTTTGCCCCGTCTGCTGCCATGGCATCTAGAAGTTCGCGAGGAATATCACGTACATAACTGATCATTATCAGGACAGATACAGGGATAGCTGAAGCGCTCATGACCAAGATCAGCGCTGTCAGGGTATCATAAAGTCCTATTTTATCTATAATGATATATAGCGGGATAACAATTGCCTGTATAGGCACGGCTATACCAAAGGCAATCAAGCGCAGTGACAACCCTGAGAATCGTGAAGTCCCGCGCATCATTCTAAATGCTGCTGCTAATGACAACAGAAGGGTTAAAATTACACATGCAAAGGTTACGATAATACTGTTCACGAAATACGTACCTAACCCTGAATGAAAAACTACAGAATACTGGTGCAATGACAACGGACCTGTTGGCACCCATGGATTTGCGGTCACATATGTTCCTTGCCTCCTCAAACTCGATAAAATCATAAAATAGATAGGAGCCAGTACGATGACAAGCCATACACTTGAAAAAAGAAACGCTGTTACACCTGCTAAGCGTTTTGCTATACTATGCCAAAAACTTTTCATGCTATGCCGTCTCTCTGGCTTCCAAAAGAAGAGAATCCCGTTAGGCGGATCAGAGTAAGCGCTACCACTATACCTATGACACCAAGGACTACAGCTAGTACGCTTGCATAGCCAAATATATTACTCTCGAAGGCAGCTTGATACATATCTAGCGATAAAACCCTTGTAGTATCGCCGGGTCCTCCATTGGTAAGGACATAGATGATATCAAAGTAAGTGAGGGAACCTACAATCATGAGAGTACTCGACACAACGATCGTATAACGCAATTGAGGTAACGTTATATGAATAAATCGTTGCCATGACGTAGCTCCATCGATCTCGGCGGCTTCATATAAGACCTGGGGAACTTGTCGACGACCCATTTGATAAAGAAGAGTGTGGAAAGGTATGAATTGCCAGGCAATAAGAGCAATGATAGTCCATAGAGCCGTTGAATTTCCGCCAAGCCAATTTTGATCCAGAAACGAAAGCCATGATGTTTGCCCCAGCCAGGCCAGACCACCGAAACTCGGATCGAGAAGCGCCTGCCACATCAGTGCAATCCCTACGGTTGATAAAAGTAAAGGAAGTAAATAAAAAGCCGCATAGAAAGCCCTGTAGCGTTGCCTACCTGCTACAAAGAGGCCGAGAGCTATTGATAATGGCGTTTGGATAAGCCAGCTTACGCCGGTTAGAATGGCTGTTACTTCAAGAGAGTGCGCAGCTATCGGGTCATGGAAGAAAGCCGACCAATTGCGAAAACCAGCAAAACGAAGTGCTCCTACCCCATTCCAATTATAAAAACTTAGTACCCCTGCCAGGATGAGTGGTACCAGCACTAATCCTCCGTAAAGAATCATTGTAGGCACAAGACCCACAATATCTGCACTCCTGTATGAACCAACGACATGTCTGCGGTTATCAACATGACGAAATAATCTTCTTTGTTGATCTTCTTCTGTAGTTCTGGCAGTAAAAGATTTAGTTTCTATTTCATTCCCCAATCCATTTTGCGAAATCCGGAGTCGAATATATCTTTTTATATTGCGACTCCGGACTTCCTATTTTACCCGCATTAGCTATGAAATATCACTACATAACGTAGCAACGTTTGCTATTACCGCTTACAGCCCACCACTGATACTCGTCATAGCTTTATTCATAGCTTGGATAAATTGTTGTGGGGTTTCAGTCAGCTCAAATACCTTCGAAAGGTTTAGATAAAGCGGTGTCGACAATTGTGAGCCGAGTGACTGGTCCCATGAATACTGGAAATGAGGAGCTTTTGATACTGCATTATACGTAGGAACAAGATAACGGCTTAGGCTTGCCTTACGCAACGGGGCCAATGAACCTTTGATAACAGGTACTTGACCGGATGCTACCTCAGTGTTTGCAAATGCACTATTGGTGAACTCATCCTGTAAAAATAACTTAGCTACGTACTTTTGAGCAGCAGTTACGTGATTAGACATTGCTAAATAGTCTGTTGTGTTCCCCTCTAAATCTGCCGGATTTCCTTTTCCGCCACCTACAGCGGGAAATGGAGCCTGACCGAGTTCACCTTTATTTACAAAAGGTGCATCTTCTCCCAGAAGACTTGACACTTCCCAGTTACCCATTAATGTCATAGCCGCTCTGCCGGTATAGAGCAAAGCGTCGGTTTCTGAGCCAAAATCAACGGCATCAAATCCTTTTTGGAATGCTCCGGCTTTCACTAATTGCTGAATGTCCACTAAAGCATTCTTCACGGCAGGATTACTCCACGAATTACTCTTATGAGATTGGATCGCTTCGAAAACCTGTGGGCCGCCTATCCTATCTGTCAGGTACTCAAGATACATGAGCCCTTCCCATCCCGATAGATTACCCATCTCGATAGGTGAAGATAAACCGTCTTTTCTAAACTTGGTTATATCGGCTAAAAGCTGTTTCCATGTCGTCGGAAAACTAATGTGGTACTTCGAAAAAACTGTTTTATTGTAATAAAAGAAAACCGGTTGCGTACCTTGGATGGGCACCCCATAGATCTTATTATTAAATGTTACGGCGCCGAGAGATGAGGGTAGAAAATTATGCACCCATGACGTCGATGGAGCCGCAATTGGAGCGGCGTCTCCCGCCTTGATATATTGCTCCAGGACTCCTCCACCCCAGCTGAAGAACAGTGTTGGGGGTTTGTTGGCACTCATGGCAACAAGAAGTTTTTGTTTGAACGGGGTATTAGCTATGAAATTTATAGAAATATGATCCCCATGATGGGTTTTATCAAATTTATTTGCCAGACTAGTCATGTAATTATTGACTGGACCAGGATTTGAAACAAACCAAACGGATATAGATGCTGTAGGACCATTCTTTGAAGCTATCGAATTAACAGTTTTGTGCTTGACTGATTGAGATTGTGTGGCCGACGCACATCCAGCACTGATAAGTGATACACTTGCTGTTATTACAAGTGCACTGACCAATTTTGGCAAGTGAAACCGCCCGGCAATACTATGATAGACCGAAGCCATTTATCCTCCTTTTTCCCTTTTATAAGTTAGGCACAATGATAGCGTCTTTTCGCTAGTTTCGAAACTTTCGATCCCCCAATGTGCTTTTACGAAGTATAGCGTTCTATATTTATTGTGTCAAGAGCAAATTTTATAATCATTAGCCCAAATTCCGAAAATTTACGATATTCTGCATATGTAGCAGTTTAGATATAAACCCAAGAATCAAATGCTACTGATCAGGAGGAAATATGAGATCCGGCCCCCCAGATTACACTGATATCAATAAGCTAAACTCTGCGGAGACATCGGACAAAGGTGAGCACCGCAAAATTACGATTTCTGAAATTGCCAAGGAGAGTGGTCTGTCTGTAGCGACAGTCTCCAAAGTACTGAACGGACGACCAGATGTTTCAGCAGCTACCAGGGCCAAAATCCAACATCTCATCCTAGCCAGAGGTTACCGCAAACGCAGTGCCCCTGAACCGCAAACGCCTTTCATCGACGTTGTATTCGAAGAGTTTGATAGTCCTTGGGCTGTAGAAATCGTACAGGGCGCTATGGCAGCTGCAGAAGACTGCGGATTGGGAGTAGCTCTTACGTCACTATCGCAAGGGGATGAGAGAAAAATTTGGTTTGACCAAATTACCTCACGGGGCACGAAAGGAATTATTTTACTCCTATCGCAACTGACTTCGCTCCAGAGAGACGAACTGTACTCCAGACGATTGCCTTTTGTTGTAATCGACCCCAGAGGCGAACCTGATCCTCTGGTAAATTCCGTAGGGGCTACCAATTGGGCGGGAGGCAGAGTAGCTACAAAACATCTTTTAGACCTTGGACATCGTCGTATCGCCATCATTACCGGACCGCATGACTTATTAAGCGCAAGAGCGCGTCTTGACGGGTATAGAGCGGCATTGGAATCAGCCGATTTGGTTATCGACGACCAACTATGCCGCTGGGGAAACTTCCATCTTGAAGGTGGTTATGACCAAGCCAAACTTCTTCTTTCACTCGATCGACCACCAACGGCAATTTTCGCAGGAAGCGACCTCCAAGCTTTGGGAGTTTTACAGGCAGCTCGTGAACTGAACTTACGAATTCCTGATGATCTCAGTCTGGTAGGATTTGACGATCTGCCTATCAGTCAATGGTCGTCTCCGCCATTGACAACTATCCACCAGCCCATAAGAGAGATGGCTGCTTTGGCCGTAAAAATTCTAATTGATCCCAATAATGATATGGGCACTAGCGAACAGAGAATTGAGCTGGCAACCCACCTGGTTGTACGCGAAAGTACTAAAGTATTTGAAGAATAGAGTATTTAAAAATCTGAGAAAACTTATTATAACTCCTGAACTATATTTCTTATAATTAGAATACTAATTTTTGTTAATATCCATTGAAAGAACATGCTGATAAAAAAGTGTTCGGAGAATAATAGTGCAGGCAGAGCTGCCTGCACTATTATTTAATGGAATGCCATCCACTTATTCAAATACACTGCTGCAAGCATTAGATATGCCTAAAGTTGCATACTGTCAAAACCAAAAAGGGCTAGCCCAAGTTTCCGAAAATCAACCCATACTTCCAGTTAGGAGAGTTGTCGTTATTTAATTGGACACTACAAATGAGTCGCAATCTTCTTTATCCGTGGAAGCCTATCTTTGACTCCAAGGAGACGGTAG
>Ga0207433_10015665_pt1 | contig 10761 bp, 13 predicted proteins | sample YelNatPaOPGAMG01_FD_187559 | JGI IMG/M metagenome (GOLD analysis project Ga0207433, IMG submission 187559) | Hot spring thermophilic microbial communities from Obsidian Pool, Yellowstone National Park, USA - OP-RAMG-01 (SPAdes) (version 3) | ecosystem: Environmental > Aquatic > Thermal springs...
ATGTTTCATACTTTTGCCACTCCAAGTTGCTAATGTCCAGTTTTAAAAGCTCTAGTATAACCTTAATATATTCAGAGTATCCATAGCTTAAAAACTGTATAGTATGTCTTGGACACCGCACAATGAAGTATTGACAGCTAATGTAAGAGGCTGTTACACTGAAAGAGCTAAACGCTAAATAACGTACAAATACTATTGAATTGGGGTTGATGGGGGTCAGAGATGTTAATAGGGCACGGCGATCATTTGCTACCGATGATTTCTGGTGCCCTTTTTCTTTCGTGGCTACACCAGGTTGCCACGAACGCTTTTCATCATATTGGCGGGCCAAACGAGAAGTTATGAGAATAATAGAATGATACTAGTAGGCTAGGAGGAGGCAAAAGATGATAAGAAAGAGTGTTTTTGTTTTAGCAGCAATCATGATAGCTGGGATATTCTTGGTTGGCTGTGGAGTTCCCTCAGAAGTGCAACAACAGTTGACACAGCTACAAACCGAGAATAGCCAGCTTCAAACAGAAAAAGCTCAATGGCAGACTGAGAAAGCCGAGCTTGAAAAGAAGATTGGCGACCTAAATAAACAAGTGGAGGAACTTGCTGGAAGAGCTCTCAAAGACCCAACCTACACAGAGGCAGTGACTTTCATAAAGGCGGACAAAACTAATGAGGCAGTGCCATATGATCACTCATTGGCAACAGTGTTGGTGGCCGAAAATGCCCGGAAACAAGGTATTAACTGCTATAAAGTCATTGCTCGAATGCCAGGAGGGCAAAACGGCCCAATCGGTTATAACTTCGTTGGTTTCAACACAACCGACCGAGGCTGGGTCTATTTTTGCACTGCAAGTACATGCGCTGACAATGAGGTCAAGATAGAAATAGGGAAAAGGATTAGCCAGAGCAATCCTTCATGGGGTAACCTGGGCTTTGATGATACTGTCATAAGCATTCACCATGTGCCATAATCGAGTCTGGTAGATCAATTAAGTGATTAGGAGGTGGACCACGTTTATAGCCCGATTTTTCATAGCTTTGACTATCGTTTCAGGAATGCTTCTCATCCCAAGTGTGGCCTGTACCCCACAATCTACACAAGCTCCAACACCAGCACCAAGCCCGCCCGCCATCCCCGTAGCGCCAGTTTTAATCCAACCAACAAATGAAAGCACTGTCTCCGGATTGACGGTTAAGCTAGAGTGGAACCCTTCGCCCGATGCCGCTTCCTACAGACTGCAGGTATCAACCGACTCAGCCTTTACCAAGCTAGCCTTGGATAAGGCAGGGATAACCGGTACGTATTATGAACTAACTTCAGGGCTTAACTGGAAAACCAATTACTACTGGAGAGTAAATGCCACAAATGCCAGTGGGACATCACCTTGGTCAGAACAATGGAAATTCATCACCCCAGTCCTTCAGTTAAATAAGATTGCCTTTACATCTTTACGTGATGGTAACGCTGAAATCTATGTCATGAATGCGGACGGCAGTAATCAGACCCGCCTTACCAACAATCCGGCAAACGACAGTTGGCCCAACTGGTCGCCGGATGGCACCACGATTGCCTTTCAGTCTAATCGTGATGGTAACTTTGAAATCTATGTTATGAATGCCGATGGTAGTAATCAAACGAGACTTACCAATAATAAGGAGGGCAATTTCTGTCCAGCATGGTCGCCAGACGGTACGAAGGTTGTCTTTATATCCAATCGCGATGGGAACAGTGAGGTCTATATCATGAATGTTGACGGGACAAACCAGCTTCGCCTTACCAAAAACACCGGCATTGATCAAAACCCAACATGGTCGCCAGACGGTACCAAGATAGTTTTCTCCGCAATTGGAAGTGGGGGAACAGCAGAAATCTACATTATGAATCCTGATGGCAGCAATCAGACAGCTATTACCAAGTCTGCGATGGGCACGACGCCATCTTATTCACCAGACGGAGTCAAAATTGCTTTCACATCCTTACGAGATGGCAACCAAGAGATTTATGTCATGAACCCTGATGGCAGCAACCAGACTCGTCTTACCAACAACCTTGGAATAGATTCCTTTCCATCATGGTCGCCAGACGGAACCAAGATTGCCTTTTCATCCAACCGCAACGCTCCTACCTAAATATATACTATGAACGCTGATGGGACTAACCTAACTCGACTTACAAATATAGGCGCTAATGTGTTTTCATCGTGGCGCTGATTTTTCGAATTAACCATCTATGGAGATAAATTATAGCCAAGATTCGGTTTATCTTAGTTCCAGCTAAGGGAGGATTACAATTACCTTATTACGAGTTGAAATGGAGAATTCTTGTTAATACTATGCCGGCGTCATCTTCACATCCGGACTCTGCCAGTGGGGCGTCCATGCTAACCCGACCAAGCGTACTAAAATATCCTTCTTTGCCGGCCTTATGTTGACGTGCTTCCAGATTTGTATGTAGAGGTAGTTAGGCTGTATGCCTCTTTAGGCATTGCATGCGAAGGAGACATTGAAACCGGGATTTCCCATATCAATACAGAACTGCGAGCTGCCCCAGCTCCGTTGCCTTCTGCACCTGTGACAATTCATATTCCCTTGGCTGTCAATCCTCTGGGGCCGGTCGCAAGTGGCCCATGCCATCGCTGTACTCTATACCCGGATAGCATTACGATTTGTTTAGGAAAAGCGTCTTCGACAAGAGCCCCCTCACCTCGTTATAGGCTCCCAAGTCATTGGGTACAGCTCCAACAGGAAAGCCTTCTCTTCCTCGGTGAGAGGGAAGAAATACTCTGTGTTGGACTGAAAGTCAGGCGGCTGGCATGGAGCTGGCCGTCCACACATTAGTTTCGTCTTGTCATTATTGTGTCCTAATCCAATCGCATGACCAATCTCATGAGCAATGAGGTTGCGTGCGACATTTGGAAGATTCATAGGAAATGATTCACCGTGACGTATGCCAATGAGGACACGCGATCCTTTTTGCATAGTGATTTGTGGACCCTGCTTTGGACTTGTACTGATGATGGGCTGGACACCACCCTCTAGCCACGCCACAAACGATATAAAAGCCCCGTCTGACATCGCTATTATTATATCCCCTCGGATCTTCTTTACGCTTTCGGGTATCTCTGGACAAGGCTTCATCGCCATGAGAGCCGAACTCAGTGATTCAAGGTAAGAGATGGACACAAGTTCAGTAGTATGAGTAATGGTACCCAATCTGAAAGGTGTCCCAATGTCCGTCAACTGTTGGTTCCAGAAATCAACTGCCTCCGCAGCTAGCTTGATTCTGGGGTCATTTGTTCTGGCCAATATTGTGATATCTGGTACCCTGTCCCATGACCACCGAGGATAAAACTGATAGTGAATTATATTGCTTTTTGTTGCTGGTGTTCTGAAACTCCAACAAGTTGACCACTCCGAGGTGATACCATCACCGCTAGCATTCACTCGCCAGTAATAGACCTTATCGCGGAGCAGCCTACCTGTTGGTAACGTGTAGTTCGTCTCCACTATCCCCGTTTCGTCCACAATAACACTATTAAAGCCAGGGTCAAGAGCTACTTGCAATCTGTAGGACGCGCCTAGTGCAGAGCAGTTCCATCTTAATACGGGCATTACGGAGGATACTAAACTCCCGTCTTCTGGCATCTCTAGGCCAAGCCTTGGTGAGATTACCGGTGGACTGGGCTCAGCTGGCAGGGGCGCTTGCGGCGGAGGTGATGGTGAAGGTAGTTTCGCACAACTTAACAGGAGAACACCCAAGATAAGGAGTGAAAAAATTACATAATTCCATTTCATGGTGCACCACCTATCTTACTCAGCCGAGTGTCTTATAACAGAGAAACTAGCCTAATGTCAAAGACGCTGCTAGTCGCCAACCACTAGACTCAAGAGTAATTTGGCATAAGACAAAGGTGAAATTTCTTGCGTTGGAACTGATATAACAACATGGCTTAATGTTATTTATTTTCTTAGCCGAGTTTTGGGGCGCTATCTTTTTTCAATGTCTCAATCTACAAGACTGACAAACTCCGTCTTGAGCCTGGCGCTGAAAACTATTGGAGATAAACGGCGACGGCGGTATAATATAAACGACAAACAAGGAGGTAGAGGCGGGTCACGAGAAAGCCACTCAATACCTCCTTTATCGCTATTTGGGGGTAAGGCTGTGACAAATCAAGCAACAAGGAAGTGTAAGCTATGCAATGTCAAGATTAATGAAGATAGAAGTGACGAGACAGCTGAATGGGTTAAGGAGCGTCAAATTGGGGAATTAGACGGCGAAGCAATAGATGCAATCATCAAGGTTATATTCGGCAAGCAAGTGAAGCTAAACCGGAGGAGTTTATGACGGCGGAAATGCGCTTCTTCAATAGAATCGCTGAGATTTATGACCTATTGCAAAAATCACTCAATGCTGACGGCCGGTTCTCGGACGAAAATGCCATGAACGAAGTAAATCGGTGGGCCGAGGTGGAGCCCAGAGACCAATACACCCCAGACTACTATTACCTCTTGAATGTTTGCTATGGACCTTGGGTTGAAGAAAGGCAAAAGCGTGTCTGGTTAAGGGCCTACAAAAGTTTCAAGCAAAAGTACAATGGCGACTTGACGTTGGTTCCAGGTGAGGAAAATTTGACATTGCCATTTCGTTGGCAGGTACAGCACATTCATAAGCTCACTACATTCCTGAAAGCCAAAGGGCTTAGCTTTCAGCAGTTTTTGGTCTCACTAAAAGGTAGGACCGGGCTTCAGGTTAGGGATGAATTCAGGAACGTGCTTAACGCCGTGTCTACCAAGGTCATTAGCACCTTTATACGAGACTACCTGAATCTTGATGCCTTCCCAATTGATAGCAGAGTAGATAGAATTCTGAGCTACTTAGGTTTACCGAGGGACGAAGATATGATGGTCAGTTTGTGCCAAAGTAACAAGGTCAATCCCAAAGAATTGAACAGGATGCTTTACCACTACTATGGGAAGAACTGTACCTCAACTGAGGCTTGTCCCCACTGCATTTTGCTAGAGCATTGCTACTATGGATGGCTATCTCGCTCATAGCCGAGCCAGTGCATGCCGTGAACCACTCCCGCGTCCTGCCCCAGTCTGTTATTGCACTTGATGACGTATTGTGTTGAATAATTAGGGTAATGATATTACTTTGGTGGTGGGCCATTGTGGATTCGAACCACAGACCCCGGTCTTATCAGGACCGTGCTCTAGCCGACTGAGCTAATGGCCCTCTAATCTGAGAGGAAGTATAGCCTCTGCATTGTGCGGATGTCAAGAACAATGTGCTTCAGAAACGTGTGTCTGTCTGCTCTCGGGTCTGGCTTTGCAACTCATCTTACAACCTACCAAGTTTCAGTCTGTTAATCTGTATGTTATACTTAATCAAGCGAAGACTCTAGTTATGTCTCATTAGCAGGTAGACAGTAAGATGGGAATCGTCTTTTATAAAGAACCTGAATTGGAAGCGCCGCTATTAATAGCGTGCTGGCCCGGGATCGGGAATATCGGGATAATAGCCGTTGATGCCTTGAGGAAAATGCTCGGGGCAGAAGAGCTAGGCGAGATAGAGCCGTGGGAGTTTTTCTACCCAAAGAAAGTTGTGATAAGAGATGGTGTGCTGAAAGCCTTGGAATTCCCCACCAGTAAGTTCTACTTCAAGCGAACATACAAGGGTGATTTGCTTTTCTTTATAGGCGAAGAGCAACCAGGCACAGGTGCGAAGGTATACGCAGAAGGAACTAAAGCTTACAAGATGGCAAATCTAGTCATTGATGTAGCAGCGAAGTTCGGCTGCAAGCGTATCTATACGTCCGGAGCAGCCGTAGCACCTATTCACCACACCACAGATTCTAGGGTCTGGGTGGTACCCAATAGTGAATCTTTGATTAAAGAAATGAAAGGTTATCCGAATACAGTACTCATGTCAGATATAGAGGGGCGTGGCGGTCAAGGTAATATCACTGGACTGAATGGACTACTGCTCGGTGTTGCTAAGAAGAGAGGTATCGAAGCTGCTTGCTTGATGGGTGAAATACCAATTTATCTGCACGGATTTCCAATACCTTATCCTAAAGGGTCAAAAGCGGTGCTCAGGGTTCTGGAAATGATTCTCGGGGTCGAGATTGATATGACTGAGCTTGACGCGTTTGCCAAGCGGACAGAGAAGGAGATTGAATCTATCTACCATAGACTTCCTGCTGAGATAAGAGAGCATTTGGATAAGCTGGCAAGCATGACTTACATCAGGGAAGCAGAGCCAGGACCTATCACTGAAGAAGACAAAAGGAAAATTTTGCAGGAGATCGATAAGCTGTTCAAAAAGGAGTCGGGTGAGGACTGAGACCACGGTGAAAACGAGAGCCAAGATTTTCAGTAGACCTGAAATACAAACAGCTTCTTTGATTGTCACTTGGATGCCAGATGCTGGAAAGGTGGGGGCTGGAGTTGCCGAATATTTGAACAAAAAGCTGGGTGGTTTTGTATTCGCCGAAATAGAGCCGCTAGAGTTTTTTCCACTAGACGGGGTTTCCGTTGAAGATGATATAGCACACTTTCCAGAGACTAAATTTTATTGTTGCCCGCAGAAAAATTTGATGATTGTGAAGAGCGACTTGCCCAGGTTCGAGTGGTATGACTTTTTAGTAACAATGCTGGACATTGCTGAAGAAATCTGCAAGGTGAAAGGAATATATGTGCTCGGTGGAATGGCAACAGCAAGTGCTCATACGATTCCCCGCGCATTGCTAACCGTAGCAAATTCATCCCAAACAAAGCGTTTGGTTGAGAATTACGATGTAGTCAGTAACATGGAATATGAGACACCTGAGGGACAAAGACCAACCATAAATTCTTTTCTCCTCTGGATTGCCCAGCAACGTGGGATACCAGCAATAAATTTATGGGTCCAAGTACCATTCTATTTGGTAGCTATAGAAGACCCGCAAGCATGGAAAAAGGCGCTGGACTTTCTGGATCGGCAACTCGAGCTCGGTGTCGATTTTTCAGAACTTAATGATAGAATCGCGAGGCAAAACCAAAGAATCGCGCAAGTTAGAAGCCAGCATCCAGATCTGGATAATTTCTTGAGCCGTCTGGAGAGCAATCTGGGCTTAAGCACAAGTGAAAGTGAAAGACTAATCCGGCAAATGGAGGATTTGTTAAGATAGAGAGACTGACAGAAGACAAATCTATTTATCTTTCACAAGTCTGACGCTATAGCGTAAATTTTACAGATACCGATTGATAGATTAGAATTTGCAAATGCTTCTGCAGAGACTGAGGCATAAAAGAGGATAAATAAGAAATGCAGGAGATATTCCTCTGTCCTACCTGTGGTGCACAAAACCTTGTTGGGCAGGAATATTGCCAACATTGTGGACAAAGATTCCAATATAATTGTCCCTACTGTGGCGCTATTGTAGATGCGACGCTGGTAAATTGCCCCAAGTGTCGTGAAGGACTATACTGGCCAACTCCGCGCAGGATAAAGCCTTTTCCAAAAGAAGGGGCTGCACGCCTTCCTTCCAGAAAATACAGTGGAGCAGGTGAAGAAGTTCCAGAAACTCAAAAGAAGAAGCAACAGAAGTCGGACCCATGGCTTACAGGATGTCTAGGAATAGTCATCATCGCCATTATCATTATGGTGGCTTTTTTCTTGTACGATTGGCTCAGCCGTCCATCTATCCCGGAGGAACTACCGCCGAGCAGTGAGATTAGAGAGGTTCTCGTATTTCATTTTCAATCAGGCCATTTTCTCGATGCTGCTTTTAAGTAGCTTGAAACGAGCTCAGCACTCTCTTTCAATAGCCCTAGCTGAATCAGGTAAGTACGGAGGTGAATATGGTTATTGGTATCATGTCAGACACACATGACAGAATTGATGCGATTGAGGCAGCCATCAATTTTTTCAATCAGCACAATGTGACTGATATCTTACACGCCGGTGACCTCGTGTCTCCACTCGTAGTACCAAAATTTTCCAAACTGAAAGCCAGGCTGCACTATGTTTGGGGTAACAACGAGGGCGACCGCGAATTTATCAAAGCAAGATTTGATGAGCTTGGTATCAAACCCCTGGGAGATTTTGCTTCTTTGGAGCTAGAAGGGCGAAAAATAGCCCTGCTGCACGGGACACACGAGCATATTGTAGATTCACTTGTTAAATGCGGCCTCTACGATATAGTTATAAGAGGACACAATCACCGTGCAGAAATCGTCAGCGGTCCAACATTGCTAGTAAACCCCGGAGAGGTCTGCGGCTATCTAAGTGGAAGCCAAACAGTAGCATTGCTAGACCTGGAGAAACTGAAGGCAGAAATCATTAGGCTATAAAGGAGGCTTTGATGTTGCAGCAAATGCTCCAATTTCTGATCCAATTCTTTTCTCCTCCGACCGCATGGGGAATTGTTTTGGCGGTGATTTTTGGTGCAGTGTGGCTAGCATGCTATCGGCCACTGCTTTTGAGCAAGCCATGGCTTTGGGCTGTGATGGCTGCCGGAGCTATATTATCACCGATAACAATTGTTATTGTTGCCTACCCTGTTCGGTACGCAGTATCAACAGGATATACAGCCATCTGGACTCCTGAGGTAATAAATCGCTGGGCTCTATTGGCTAGCTTACCTTCTATGTATTTGGTCGGTCTGGTACGCGAGGGCTTTAAGATGTTACCTGTGGTCATCGTCTGGTGGCGTAAAGGTTGGCAAATCGACCCTAAACTAGGACTGATAACCGGGGGTGTTTGCGGTGCTGGATTTGGTATTTTGGAATCGATGTGGACACATAATTATATCTTTTCTACGGGATGGAGCTGGGAAAATGTGCAATTGCAAGGTATAGGACAACTCGTTGGTTTCTGGGAAAGCTTCTTTCTTCTTGGGGCTAATTTGGCTTCTACTGCACTAGTAGGTTGGGGAATAGGAAAGGGGCGCTGGTGGCAGTTCTATCTCATAGCAGCCGGTATTTACTTGGTTATAAATTACAATTATGTTCTGGTTCGGAAGGAGCTTGTCAACGCAACTCAAGCTGAGTTTATTATTGCAGCCTGTGCTTTACTGGCGACTGGAGTTGTACTATGGTTGCGGGAGAAAGGTTCTGAGAAAGGGATTTAAATCAATTTAAGTGTGTGGTATGATGGGGTCAAGAATATATGCACAGAGGTGACTATGGAGGAGATTGAGTTATATCGCGACCTCATCATATGTATTTCAGGTGTGCTGGTTAGCACGGCTATTATATTTGCTGGCGTACTTCTATATATTTTGTATAGAAGAGCAAAAGCCGTACTTATTGTGTTGGAGGCTACCATATCTACACTTCGTCAAATGTCCACATCGATGAAGGATGAAGTTATTGAACCTGTGGTGCGGCTCGTGTCATTAGTACGTGGTATTCTGGGAGGTATCGATCTTGTTGCCAAATTTTTTCACAAGAAGGAAGGAGGGAGCGATGGCTGAGAGAGATAGCGGCAGTTTTGTTGTTGGTTTTGTCATAGGTGCAGTCACAGGCGTGGTTTTGGGACTCCTATTTGCCCCGAGATCCGGTGAAGAGACAAGGGAAATACTGAAAGAGAAAGCGCGGGATATTAAAGAACAGGTAACCGAAGCGGCAAAGAAGGTCCGCGGGTCTGTTGCTGAGGTGGCTAAAAGGGCGCAGGAAAAAATCTGAGCGCACACGCGGGCAGTCTGTAGCTTATCTATCGAGTGTCAGCTCCGTTCATATGGTGTGTACCTGGTTCGGGAGTGGTATATTTGCAACGTGGTTAACGCGTTGGTTTGCGAGACTAGCCTACTGAGATTGCATAAACTCAAATTTAAGACTAGCAGAACTTGAACACAGAAACTGGCGTTTGGCAAAAGAACCTACGCCTCGCTTTCATTGTATTAGGCGTGGGTGTAGTTATCATGCTTCTCTTTTTTTTGAGAAGCATGTTACTACCATTTGCTCTCGGTCTGTTATTGGCATACCTCTTGATGCCTCTACTAAGGTGGCTCGAGGCAAAATTACCAGGTGGACAAAGCAAATGGACGACGGCCAAGCGCGTCGGACTAATAGGCTTGAGCTTTTTGCTGATTTTGATCCTACTTGCGCTACTGGGTTATTATATCGTCGCCAGCGTTGCCGAATCATTTTCTATTCTCATTCAGAACATTCCCCGATATTTGAGCGAAGGACTGTCGAATCTGCAGAACTGGCTTAGAGGTTTCCGAGAGTGGTTACCCCCAGAAGTTCGGGGAGAGCTGGATGAATTGGTTGCAGATGTAGCTTCTCTTGGAGGTAACGTTGCCAAGAACATATTCGCTAAGAGTGTCTCCATGGTGTCTGCTAGTGCTGGCTTGGCTTTAAGTTTGTTTTCTTTACCTCTTTTTCTATTTTACGTTTTGAAGGATTGGGAGAGATTGGCACACCGGCTCTATTCATTCCTAGGGGCTTATTTAGGGGAGCGTGTCCATGGTATCGTCAATATACTGGACAAAGTAATAGGCAGCTGGATCAAATCCCAATTAGTGCTGGCGGCATCTGTGTTTATAATGTGCCTTGTCGGGTTGTCCATACTGGGAATTGGTCTCGCTCCAGCTCTAGCAGTTCTGGCAGGGTTGATGGAGTTTGTACCTATAGCAGGTCCATGGATCGCTGGTATTGCAGCAGTGGTAGTTGTTTTAGCAATTGCACCAGAAAAGGTGCTATGGGTGGTGCTTCTCTATGTACTGGTACAACTCTTGGAGAATTCTCTGCTGAGACCCAGAATACAGGGATCAT
>Ga0207433_10015667_pt1 | contig 10760 bp, 10 predicted proteins | sample YelNatPaOPGAMG01_FD_187559 | JGI IMG/M metagenome (GOLD analysis project Ga0207433, IMG submission 187559) | Hot spring thermophilic microbial communities from Obsidian Pool, Yellowstone National Park, USA - OP-RAMG-01 (SPAdes) (version 3) | ecosystem: Environmental > Aquatic > Thermal springs...
TGGGTAACACTATTGAAATCACTCTCGGAGGCTAAACTTAATGAGTTATGATTTTGTCTCTCTTCACCCTCCTTACCGCCAAATTTTTGACTGTAACCATCCAGTCGCCAAAATTGACCCTCAATTTGATTTGGTCTATAATTAACATGTCACCTGAGTAGGAATCCGGTTTAGGCAGGAAAAAGTGCGCGAAGCTTGTGGCATTTTCGGAGTTTTTGCCCCAGGTGAAGACGTAGCCAGAATAACCTTTTTCGCATTGTTCGCCCTCCAGCACCGCGGTCAGGAAAGTGCAGGCATTGCCACATCCGATGGGAAAAATATCCAGGTTTTTGCCCGTATGGGTCTTGTCTCACAGGTCTTCAGTGAAGAATCCCTGGCTCAACTTAAAGGTAACATCGCTATCGGTCATAATCGCTATTCCACAACCGGCTCCAGCCGCATCTGCAATGCACAGCCAATCCTGGCGGGCGAAGGTGAAAATCTTATCGCCGTGGCACACAACGGTAACATCGTCAATTCCGAGCATCTCTATCAGGAACTTTGTGAAAAAGGCTATACTTTCAAAAGTTCCACGGATTCAGAAGTAATCGCCAATCTGATTCACTCTTCACCCGGTCATGATTGGGTAGAAAAAATCCGCCATGCCATGCGCAGAATCAAAGGAGCCTATTCTCTGGTCATCCTGTCAAAAAATACTCTATTCGCTGTTCGTGATCCTTTTGGTGTCAGACCTTTGTGTTTGGGCAAGATCAATGGACACTGGGTAGTTGCCTCTGAAACCTGTGCCCTCGATCATATCGGAGCACTTTTCGTGCGGGAAATCGAACCGGGAGAAATCGTCTCGATAAGCACACGGGGAGTGGAAACTTACCATGAGCCTTCTGAGAGACAGGCGACCTGCATCTTTGAATATATCTATTTTGCCCGCCCCGATAGTGTAATCAACGGACGGCTGGTCTATCTGGCACGTCAGGCTATGGGTGCCAGGCTAGCAGAAGAATATCCCGTCGATGCCGACCTTGTTGTTGGTGTACCTGACTCTGCCACGGTTGCAGGTATCGGCTATGCTCAAAAGTCAGGCATTCCTCATGGTGAGGGACTATTGAAGAACCGTTATGTCGGTCGCACATTCATCGCCCCTGACCAGCGTATGAGGGATCTTGGTGTTAAGATGAAATTTAACCCGCTTCCTGAGATTTTAAGAAACAAGAGAATTGTCCTGGTTGATGATAGTATTGTTCGGGGTACCACTACCCCCAAAGTAATAAACCTGCTCAGAAAGGCCGGGGCAAAGGAAGTCCACATGCGCATTTGTGCTCCCCCTATTCGCCACCCCTGCTTCTTCGGCGTGGATATGGCTTCCAAATGGGAGCTGATCGCAGCATACAAAACGGTGGAGCAAGTTAGAGAATTCATCGGCGCCGATTCACTGGGCTATATCAGTCTGGAAGGGCTGATTCAGGCTGTGGGGCTTCCTGAAAACAAGTTCTGTACAGCTTGTTTTACGGGAGATTATCCCATACCGGTGCAGCTACATATGGATAAACTGGCACTGGAAGCTAGATAGCTATCATCAGGCGTCGAACCGGATTCCCGCCTTTCAAACCAGCAAGGATGAAATTTATCCGTCGCTACGCGATCCGGCTCTGGATTTGACTTTCACATTAATACACGGTTTAAAAACTAAATGTTATAATTATTTTTGCTTGCTTCATATCCAGAAGAGGAGAAGATCATGGAAAAAATGACCTACGCCGCCGCGGGTGTAGACATCGATGCCGGATTAAAACTGAAGAAAATCATCGCTCAAATGGCTCAGCCGACGTTCGGACCGGAAGTCATCCGTGGAATCGGATTCTTTGGTGGTTTATATGAATTTAAAGGCTTTCAGCACCCCGTGCTGGTTTCGCATACCGATGGAGTGGGCACAAAACTGAAGATAGCCATCGCTCTGGATAAACATGATACCATCGGTATGGATATTGTAAACCATCTGGTTAATGATATTTTCACCGGCGGAGCCACCCCGTTATTCTTTCAGGACTATATCGCTATGAGTAAACTCAATCCTAAGAGGGTGCAGGAGATTATTAAAGGTCTTGTAGTAGCCTGCCGCGAGGTTGGCTGTGCCCTGATCGGAGGCGAAACGCCTGAAATGCCCGATATTTACGTCGGTGACGATTATGACCTGGTAGGCTTTATTGTCGGCGCCGTGGAAAAAGACCAGATGAAACTGGGCGAAGATATCCAAATAGGAGATATCCTTATCGGCCTCCCCTCCAGCGGCCCACATACCAACGGCTATTCCCTGATTCGCAGGATTTTTGGTACCGAACCCAAAATCCTCAATACCATCTATCCGGAACTGGGACGTACACTCGGCGAAGCCCTGCTGGAACCGCATCGCTGTTATTATAACCAGCTCAAACCACTGCTTCCCTCAATCAAAGCCATGGCTCACATTACAGGAGGCAGCTTTTTCAAGAATATTCCCCGTGTTTTGCCGGAAGGTCTGGCAGCTCAAATCGAAAAACAATCCTGGGAAGTACCTCCCATTTTCCGCCTCATCCAGAAAAACGGTAAAGTGGACGAAAACGAGATGTACCGTGTTTTCAATATGGGAATCGGTATGGTGGTGATCTGCTCCAAAATCAACATTGACAAAATCATCAAGGCTGTTCCCGGCTCACGAGTAATCGGGCAGGTTATCCAGCAACCTTTAGCAGGGAGAATCGTTTTCGGGTAAAATATTCTTAAAGCCAGTTATCAAATGGTCATAGCAAATCCCCTCATCCTCAGCGGATGACCGGCGAATCAGGAGAAGAAAGATGTCTGACGCTGTTATTGTCATCGATATGATACGGGGATTTATGGAACAGGGGTTTCCCCTGTTTTGTGGAAGTAGGGCACGCAGGATAATTCAACCAATCCAGAAGCTGCTTGAAAAAGAGCTTTCTGCCGGCTCAAAGGTATTCTTTGCGAACGACCGGCATGCGCAGGATGACCCCGAATTCAAGATTTTTCCGCCTCATGCCGTTGCTGGCACTCTTGAAGCTGAATTGATTCCGGAACTCGCGGAGTTTCCGGGTGAAATTATCAGTAAAAGAAGTTATAACGCCTTTTTGAGAACCCCCTTGCGAGAAAAACTGCTGAGCCTGAACCCCGATAAACTGATAATATGCGGGGTGTGCACCGATATCTGCGTCATGCACACTGTTGCCGCCGCCCGCGAATCCGGCTTAGAGGTTGAAGTACCGGTTGACTGTGTAGCCTCGTTCAATGAAGAAGGACACCGTTTTGCACTGAAACACATGCAAAATGTTCTTGGAGCAAAATTAACGAGCAGCAGTGGCATTCTACCGGAAACTGCGAGATTTGAGCCGAGTGCTAAAGTGCTGTCCGGCGAAACAACCGATGTTTACTTTAAAAATACCATCGCTATACTGAGTGCAGAAAAAATCAACCCAATGACTACCATGGAAATTTTTCCGAATTCAGCGGGTGTTTTCTGCGGGGTTGAAGAAGTTAAAGAACTGCTCAAGCATATCCTGCCAGAAGGCTCTGAGGTATGGGCAGTGCCCGAAGGCGAAACTATCGAGCGCAAAGAAACAGCCATGTGGATCAAAGCGCCCTACCTGAGTTACGGGCTGTACGAAACAGCCATTATCGGTATCCTGGCACACTGTACCGGCTGGGCAACCGCCGCTAGGGAATGTGTTAAGGCTGCTCAGGGAATACCGGTCATCAGTTTTGGTGCCAGGCATGTACATCCAGAAGTAGCAGCCAGAATGGACTATTCAGCAATCATCGGTGGCTGTGCCGGCTGTTCGAGCATAGAGGGAGCAAAGCTGGCAGGAATCAGACCTTCCGGAACCATGCCACATGCCCTGATATTGATTATGGGAGACACGGTAAAAGCAACACTGGCTTTTGACCGGCATATGACTCCCGAATTGCCCCGCATATCGCTGGTGGATACGTTTAAGGACGAGGTAGAAGAAAGTCTGAGGGTAGCTGAAGCCCTGGGCAGCAGGCTAAACAGTGTACGTCTGGATACACCCAGCGAAAGGGGCAGGGTAACCGTAGATCTGGTCAAAGAAGTACGCGCTAAATTGGATCTCGCCGGTTTCAAACACGTCGGTATCTTCGTCAGCGGCGGGCTTGATCCTGAACGGATTAAAAATTTCGTGGATAACGGCGCTCCTGTAAACGGATTTGGAGTGGGTAGCTATATCAGTGGAGCAAAACCGGTGGACTTCAAGGGTGATCTTAAAGAAATTGATGGCAGGCCTGTGGCCAAACGCGGACGTATTCCAGGATTGATTCCCAACCCGAAACTCAGAAGAATCATTTAGAATTTGCAGGTTATCCTAGCCTGAACAATGGCGATCGCTTTTCTTTGATTGCCAGGGTTTATAATTTTTTTCGAGTATAAAATCCTTCAATCCTCTTGCCCGGCGGTAGCTGCTCAACGCTACCGGTAAGTATAAGAGACCAACGAAAACTGCCAAAATGATAGACTCGATTATCAGAGCCACGGGGAAACCGAAAATCCAGAGAAACAGAGGATATAAAACCATGCCAGCGGTAATCCCCAGAGTAACATTGCTGGTAACCACGATTACCGCTATAAGAACTGGCAACGTGCAGGCTAAAGCCACCGGGGCAAGTACCAGAAAGACCCCCATGGTTGTAGCCGCTCCCCTGCCTCCCCTGAATTTGAGATAAACCGGAAAGATGTGTCCCAGTACCGCGGCGAATCCGGCGGCAAAAATCCATATTCCTGCGATACCTGTTATCCTGGCAATCTGTACTGCCAGAGCACCCTTGCCAATATCTATCACGAGGACTACCAGACCTGGCACGAGTCCCACCTCACGGGTTGTATTCAATGCACCGGCATTACCACCACCTACCTTTCGAATATCAATACCTCTCATGAGGCGGCCGATAATATACCCGCTGGGGAATGAACCTAGCAGATAGCCAATAGAGATAGCCAAGAATTCAAACATTCACTTCCACCCGAAAGGCCAGATATTTAGATTAAATGATGAAAATCAACCGGTCTGATTACCGATGTGTCGGATCAGTCAAGTTCTTTATGCAGGTCTGCTAATTATATTTTAACCCCCATCCTGCACCTTCCTCCGGGATAAAAACTCCAGAATCAAACCTGCTACTTCTGAAGGCTTTTCTGTCACAAAATCGTTGAGGTTGCCTTCCAGTGCCACCACCCATGCCTGGGGCAGGCATTTTTTTAATAACGCCAGATTCTTGTCCAGCAGAGTTCTTTTGAAATGCGATTTAGTACCGAATAAGTACAGCAAAGGAGCCTTGATCGAACGTGCAACTTCCTCGATATTCCGGGAAGTCCCGCGCGTAAACTCGATCTTAAAGGGAATTTTATGATCGGACACATTTGCAATTCCCCTTGTGCCCGGTTTCGTGAAATTTCCGCTCCCGGCAGTTAATTCCGTATACCATCTTGCAGGTTTCGTTCTTTCCTGAAAACTCTTACCAGCAACCAGACTTGTAAACCGGAGAGAAATATCGCCCGGCACCGGCAACCTTAAAGAATACTCAGCCGGTGCCTCTGTTCTGGTCTCAGGTGCAGCCAGATCGCCCTCGATAAGCACAATTTTATCAACCAGCTCAGGATAGCGGGCGGCCAGATCAAACACGATTGCTCCGCCATAAAAGCCTCCAGTGAGAATCACCTCTCCCAGATTCATCTGTTTAATCATCCCTGAAATGATATCTGTTTGTGATCTCGTAGCCTGATTAATCGTAGACCTGAGATTTGTCAGGGACTCGATACCGGCATGGTCCAGAGCAATCAGACGGTAACCAGCAGGAAACGCTGCAATAAGCTTTTGCCAGATGCTGTATGTCCGGTAAGAACTGGGAACCAGCAGAACCGGTATTCCCTGCCCGATATCCAAGTAATGAATTCTGTATCTGTTGACCAGAATGAACCTGTCCGTATCGAACCGGCTCCTCCCAGAAAATGGGATAACCGGTTCGGCGGTGTTTCCAGTATCCAATTTCTGGCTCCCGTACATTAAAAATCGGTTAAATAAGTTTCAAATCCCTTTTCCTGCAGGATTTTATAAGTCTCACCCGCTTTTACCTCATCCTCAAAGAGGCTGAAAAGCACTGGACCTGAACCTGCCAGATGCACTTCGCTGGCACCTGCGTCCAGAAATACCCTTTGGTAATGAGCCAATCGAGTGTAACATCGTGAACCAGCTCTGTCAAATGCATTGAAAAGGCCTGAAATGGTGCCCGTCCCTGAATTTGCCACGCCCTCAAGAAAGGCCTGCGTATGCTCACCTGCGGAAAAATCTGTCGGCTCCAGTGACGCATAAAGCTTGCTCGTTTTACCCTCGATATCCGGCAGCGGCGGTTTTAGCAAAACAACCGATCGGTGAGGCAACGGACGGATGGGTGTGATCTTTTCCCCCCTGCCTTCGATCAGGAGGCTGCCGCCATACAGGAATAACGGCACATCCGACCCCAGCCTGGCCGCCAGTTTAAGCAGGTCCGGCATGGCCAGTTTGAGAGTCCACAGCATGTTAAGCCCCCTCAAAACAGCGGCTGCATCACTTGAATCTCCTCCCAGTCCGGATGATAGAGGAATTCGCTTGTTAATCTCAATCAATGCGCCACCTTTATAGCCAAACTCTCGTTTCAACAATTCCGCCGCCCGGGAAACCAGGCTTTTATGAGCCGACCAGCCGGGAAGATTACACCGGTACTCCATTCTTTCATTCTGAAAAAACTTGAGATGGTCGCAGAGATTGATGGTCTGAACAATACTTCTGATCTCATGATAACCATCCTCTCGTTTTTTCAGGACTTCAAGTACCAGATTAAGTTTTGCAGGAGCAACCACTATCATCATTCCGATTCAGTCCCCCCGTCAATGATTCTTTCCAGACAAGCCCATTCCTCCAGGGATAAATCTTCCGCCCTTTTTTGAGGAGAGATTTCGGCTTTATCCAGTAAAGATAAAACTTTCTGCTTGGGAAGTTCAAGTCCTCTGGATAACGAGTTGACTATCTGTTTTCTGGCGGAACTGAAGCCCGCCCTGACTATTCTGAAAAATCCTTCTTCGCTGATTACCGGCACTATCGGTTGCGGCGAAAGGGAAATCTTTAGAATTGCCGAATCAACCTTCGGCGCAGGATAAAAATTGCCTGCCGGTACGTAGCCTGCTATGCGCGGATGTCCGTAAAACTGGACGCTGACCGCTAGAATACTCATCTCCCCGGGTTGGGCTACGATGCTTTGTGCTACCTCTTTCTGCACCATTATCACCATGAGGCTGGGTTTTAATTTTGCTTCGCAAAAATGCCGGATAACCGGAGCTGTGATGTAATATGGAAGATTGGCCACTACCTTGTACTCTCGCTGACTCTGTAATTCCGGTGGAAACTTCGCCTTTTCCCCGGTAATTAATTCGAGTGGATCAACTTCCAGAATATCCCGGTTGATAATCGAGATATTGGGCAAATCGGTAAACAGATTTTTCAATATCTCCGCCATATTGCTATCCAGTTCTACTGCGATAACCCAGCCGGCAGCCCTGACAAGCTCACGGGTCAAAACCCCCAATCCCGGACCAACTTCCAGAACGATGTCAGAAGTTGATAATTCAGCAGCCTCAGTGATGTTCTTCAAAACCCCGGAATTTATCAGAAAATGCTGTCCCAGACCTTTTTTTGCCCGGAGACCATATTGTTTTAATAATCTCCTGGTTTCAGAGAGTAGGGAATGGTGGGGTTGTTCAGATTTATTCATTATTTCAGGTATCTGAGGCTGTGCCCTCACCTTCGATCCCGCACCCCGGCTTGCCGTTTTCAGCCAGCTCTGGTCAGGTATTCCTGCGGCACCCAGAAACTACTATTTACCGTTGCTTCCTCTCGGATCTGGCGGGGTTCATAGCGCTCTGCCGCGCAGGACCCGACCTTCATCGCCACTTAAATCCAGCAGTCCCGCGGTTAAAGGACCTCCGGCGAGAAGTCAACCCTGCTATAGCGGATTGCAGGTACAGGGCACCGCTAGTTCCCCGTCTAGCACAGCCTCAATCTCATGCTATCTTTTCAGATTGTCTTTGTCAAGGAAACCCCTGTTTCACGCTCGTAGATGATTTCACACGATTGGTGTATACTTAGATTGCAAGGCTGAAATCTGCACCCGGTCTATCCAGCCAGAAGAGATACCGGATCGAGACGATTTCTAACGTCCTGATTGCAGGAAAAGTGCATGCCCAAAACGGAAAAAACCAGAGTAATTTACGTCTGCCAGCAATGCGGCAAAGAAAGCCCGAAATGGGTCGGGCACTGCCCGGAATGCCAGTCCTGGAATACCTATGTTGAAACCACTGTTACACGGACGAGCGCGCCGTCTGTATCAGCCAGAAGTAATCCGGCCCGCAAACTGGCCTCTGTCGAGCTCAAGGCAACCGACCGCACTCCTTTGCCCTTTGATGAGCTTAACCGTGCTCTGGGGGGAGGACTGGTATCCGGTTCAGTCGTTTTACTGGGAGGTGAACCTGGGATAGGAAAATCAACCTTGCTTCTCCAGGTGGCTGAAATGGCGGCTTCAATCCTGGGGAACGCGGTTTATATTACCGGAGAGGAAACCGCTCATCAAATCAAATTGAGGGCAAAGCGCCTGGGTATACAGGGAGAAAACCTGTATCTGATTTCCGAAACCGATCTCGGGGTCATCCTGAATGAACTGGATGAGCTAAATCCGGGATTTGTGGTTATCGATTCTATTCAAACTATCGGGCTCCCAGAAATCGGCACCGCTCCGGGAAATATTACGCAGGTCAGAGAATGCACCCTGCGCCTGCTGCAGTGGGCAAAGGCCAGCGATGTTCCTGTCTTTATCGTCGGTCATGTAACCAAAAGCGGGGAAATCGCCGGACCGCGGGCACTTGAACATATCGTGGACGTGGTTCTCTATTTTGAAGGTACTCCTTACAGTAATTACCGCCTTTTGCGCTGCGTTAAAAACCGCTTCGGTCCCACCAGTGAAGTAGGAGTATTCGAAATGTCCGAAAAAGGACTCACCCAGGTAGAAAATCCCTCCCAGATTTTTCTGGTAGAACACGAAGAAAATATCGGATCAGCAATCGTTCCGGTTCTTGAAGGAAACCGACCTCTGTTGGTAGAGATCCAATCACTGGTAACCACATCGTATTTTGGTATTCCCAGACGTGTTTCAAATGGCATTGATTTCAACCGGTTGCTGATGATCATCGCCGTTTTGACCCGCAGGGCGGGACTTAAGCTCGGAAACCAGGACATTCTGGTTAATGTCGCAGGAGGCTTAAAGATTGATGAACCTGCGGCCGATCTGTCCACTGCCCTGTCTATAGCCAGCAGTTTTTTCGATGCGGGGATTAAAAAAGGTCTGGTCGCCGCCGGGGAAATCGGCTTGAGCGGGGAATTGCGTTCTATCTCGCGCCTTGACCAGAGAATCTCCGAAGCTGCCAGGCTAGGTTTCAGGTATTTCCTGCTACCACGCAGCAATACCAGAAATCTGGCTCCGTTCAGCGGGATAGAAATCGTTCCGGTGAGTACACTTAAAGAAGCAATTTTCAAAGGTCTTGAAGGGAGAATCCACCGCGAGAAAAATCCCGAAGCTGCTGCCTGAAAGCAATACCATGTGCATGACTTTACCACCGGTAATTATGCCAGTTTTAGTTTTTATATTATAATCATTGAGAAATGAATACAATTGACAGGGTGTGCGCTATCATTGTAGCCGCTGGCGAGAGCAGGCGCATGGAAGGCATTGATAAGATCATGGCTGACCTTAACGGAAAACCCGTCCTGGCGTGGTCAATTGAAGCACTGCAAAAAAGCCCGGAAATCGAAAGGATTGTAATAGTCAACAGTCTGAAAAACCTGGAACCTGTGCGCTGCCTCGCAATCGAGCAGAAATGGCACAAGGTTACGGGAGTTTGCCTTGGCGGTCGCCGTCGACAGGATTCGGTGGCAGCCGGACTGGCTTTAACCGGGGATTGTGAATGGATCCTGATTCATGATGGAGCACGTCCACTGCTAACTGAAGAACTGATTAAAAACGGCATCGAAGCAGCCAGGGAAACTGGAGCCGCAGTGGCAGCAGTACCGGTCACAGATACCATTAAGGTTGCAGGCGAGGATATGATTGTTAAGGATACACCACCCCGCTCCCGGTTATGGGCAGCCCAGACTCCCCAGATTTTTCGCTCTGATATAATAAAAGAGGCTTATAAACGGGTTAATGATGAGGTTACGGATGATGCCTCGCTCGTTGAACAGGCTGGTTTCAGGGTAAAGCTTTATCCCGGCTCGTACCAGAACCTGAAAATTACCAGCCGCCACGATCTCGAAATAGCCTCACGGCTTCTTAAAAAGGGTGATGGAAATGGCTGGTAGAACCAGAATAGGCATAGGTTATGACGTGCATCCGCTGGTAACCGGACGCAAATTGATTCTGGGCGGAGTGGAAATTCCCTTTGACAGGGGACTGGATGGCTGGAGCGATGCCGACGTGCTGGTGCACGCCATCATGGATGCCCTGCTGGGTGCCGCCGCGCTGGGGGATATCGGCACCCATTTCCCGCCCGGCGAACCTGAATACAAAAATATCTCCAGCCTTATCCTGCTGGCTAAAGTCAAAAAACTGCTGGATGAAAACCGCTGGCGAATCGGCAACGTTGACGTGATGATCCTGGCAGAAGAGCCCAAACTAAA
>Ga0207433_10015672_pt1 | contig 10754 bp, 3 predicted proteins | sample YelNatPaOPGAMG01_FD_187559 | JGI IMG/M metagenome (GOLD analysis project Ga0207433, IMG submission 187559) | Hot spring thermophilic microbial communities from Obsidian Pool, Yellowstone National Park, USA - OP-RAMG-01 (SPAdes) (version 3) | ecosystem: Environmental > Aquatic > Thermal springs >...
ATAATAACAACAAGAACACCAACAACAACAACAACAACAACAACAACAACAACGATAAAAAACAGCGCTTTCAAGGGCGATGCGGCTATTGCAACATTTATGGTCACGAAGAAAAAGATTGCCGGCACAAGGCAAAAGATCAAGGTAAAGAAGCGGCCAATGCAGCTGCTATCAGGGAAGACGATGGTGTTTCACTCATCTGTGGTGTTTGTGAATACAATCAAGAACTTGCTTTTTTAAACTCAAAGGAATGCCTGAATGATTTGGCAATTGCTGACAGTGGAGCGACAAGCCACATGTTCAGAAGTGAAGAGGGTCTTTTCGACATCAAGGAAGCGACCCCATCTGACACTGTTACGATCGGCAACAAGGGAAAGATGCAAATTTCCAAGTTTGGCAAGAAACGCATCGAAGTTTATGATGCAAATGGCAAGAAACATGTTGCAGTCATCGATTGTGTCATTATCCCAGACCTTTGGGTTACACTTTTCAGTTTGACAAAAGTTATGAAGAACGGATTCGAAGTCGTCGGAAAGAACAATTGTTTTACCATTCGGAAGGGCGATTTTCACATGGTTTTTGACCAAAAAATGAACACGAAGAAAGGCTACTTGTTGGCGGCAAAATACAAGATTCTCGACCCCCCAGCACATGCCGCAGCAGCAACAGTCACGATGGATCATGGTTCCATTGTCCCTATCAAGGTATTTCATGAACGTTTAGGACATGCAAATGAAGAGGTAACACGTGCTACGGCTGCAAATCTCGGCATCAAGTTAATCGGCAAACTGGAAGTTTGTGAAGACTGCGCATTGGCAAAGAGTCGTCGCAATCCTATTCCCAAGGAAGCGACCAACAAAGAAGAATTTCCCGGTGGTCGATTGTCGCTTGATCTCTCTTCCATTCGCCAAGAGAGTTATGGAGGTGCAAAATTCTGGTGCATGATTCAGGATGAGGCTACCAAGATGAAATGGTCCTTTTTTCTCAAAAACAAAAGCGGCATGCCAGCCACTGTCATTCCCTTTCTCGTCTCTTTAAAGAAGCAGCATGATGTGAATGTCAAGTTTATACGACTTGATAATGCCGGTGAAAACAAAACTTTTCGGGAAGAGTGCAAAAAGAATCCGGACTTGGCTCACATTTTTTTTGAGTTTACAGCACCCGGGACTCCGCAGCAGAACGGCGCGATTGAAAGAAGCTTTGCGACTCTTTACGGCAAAGTCCGCGCTATGCTTAACGGTGCTGGCTTTGATGCAACTACCCGTGGAAAACTTTGGGCCGAAGCAGCAAACTGTGCGACGCACAATGAAAATGTCACAAGTCTACATACAGGCGAACCATCCAGTCATGAAAAATTTTTTGGAAATTTACCACCATATGTACCGCATATGCGCACGTTTGGTGAGATCGGCATCGTTCGAAACATCCACCAAGGCACTGTGTGGAAATTGGAAAACAAAGGAATTCCAGCCATGTTTATTGGGTACACCAACGAGCACGCTGGAAATGTCTACAAGATGTTCAATCTCCAGACTCATAAGGTTCTTATGTGCCGTGATATACAATGGCTTAATAAAACTTACGCGGAGTATCGTAATCTACCACGAAATCAAGTCACCAAGATACTCGAACTGGAAGTCCCCGATCATTTTGACAACGACGATCTTGATACAGCACCGGAACTGGTGGAACCCGACCACGACGAGGCTATTCCACTTGATCACGCTCCAGAGCAGGAAGGGAATGTGAATGATATGCGTCTTGAGCGAGAACTTCGAAAGCTCGACACTTCTTACAACCCCACAACGATCTTCACTACAAATCATCAAAGTGAGGGAATAACAACACGCGCGCGCATGGCGGCTCTGGTTTTTGAACATATCGAATTTGGACTTATTACTCCGGAGATGGCCTTTAACGGTACAGAAGATGACACGGCCCCCGAGACATTCCATGAAGCGTGGGATCATAACGATCCGAATAAGCGAGCAATTTGGAGAAGCGCAATCAAGGATGAATTCGCGAAGATGAACAAGAAAAAAGTATGGCGCCACAGAAAGAAACAAGATATTCCTCAAGGACGCACATTAGTGTCATCGCGCTGGGTATTCGTTATTAAGAAGGACTCAACGTACCGTGCGAGATTGGTTGCACGAGGATATACCCAAATTCCCGGTGTTGATTACACAGAAAACTATGCCCCCGTTATGCAAGATGCAACGCTAAGACTCTTACTCATGTTATGGGCAAAGAACGGTTTGGACTCAATGGTGTTTGATGTGGAGACAGCATTCTTATACGGTGAACTTGAAGAAGAAATTTTCATGAAGGTTCCTGAAGGATATCGCGAATGTGGATATGAGATCGGTGATGATGAAATTCTCGAGTTACTGATGGCAATTTATGGACTAATTCAAGCGGCACGACAGTGGTGGAAGAAATTTATGACACTGCTGGAAGGAATTGGTTTTGTCAGAAGCTTGGCTGATCCTTGTCTCGTAAAACGAACGGACAAGAAGACTGGACACACGATTTATCTTGGAATCCATGTCGACGATGCGAGTTGTATCGGAAATGGAAAAGCGATCGAGAAAGCTTTGGACGAACTCAAGACAAAGCTTACTATCAAGGAACTCGGTACATTCAATAAGTATCTGGGATGCGAAATCATACGCAAGTGGAACAAGGTGTGGATCACACAAGAACCACTCATAAAGAAACTGGAATCAAAGTTTAAGACAAAGATCATGGATTTGCCAATCTCTGAAGTACCGGCAACCCCTGGGACGAGCCTACAGAGGACAAAGAATGACGAGGAAGCTCTAGGACCGGAGGAACATAAAGAATTTCGAAGTGGAGTCGGCATTTTGCTCTATCTTGTGAAGAATTCGAGACCGGATATCGCAAATGCAACCCGCGAGTTGACAAAAGTGATGGACAAACCTAACACTTTGCATTTACAGGCACTTTATAAAGCGATGAAATATGTTATGGACACAAAAGACAAAAGCATTTGTTTTGATACAAATTGGGACAAAGTCGATAAGAATTGGGAGCTCGGAAGCTACAGTGATAGCACTTACGCAAGTGACCCAGACAGAAAAATCAGTGTGACCGGCTACCTTATTTTATTGGAAGGCATGTTATTGGCTTGGAAAAGCAGAGGCCAAAAGAGTGTCACGTTGAGTTCTACGGAAGCGGAATATGTTGCAGCTTCAGAAACATGTCAGGAGATGATGGCGATCTTGCAAATCATCGATTTTATGGATATCAAGATCAAATATCCTATGACGGTCAAGGTTGATAACGTTGGTGCAATCTATTTGGCAAACAACCAGACGGTCAATGGAAGGACTCGTCATGTTAACATTCGTTATCACTTCGTGCGACAGCTCATCGAAGACGGAACTGTAAAAGTCGAGTTTGTGCGCAGCAAGGAGAACAAGGCAGATGCTTGGACAAAGAATTTGGATGCAAATCTGTTCCATAAGCATGTTGACAGTTATGTCACGAAAGTTCCAGGCAAATAGGAAGGGTGTTGGAAATACAGTATTTGCTGGATCACAATCTTTAGGTATATGTGAAAACAAGAATAACGGCTTATGCAAGACGGAGCTTACAGCCATACAAATGAGTACGATTAACAGTGACCAATGAATGACCAGAGACATTACTCAGAAAATATAGCAAAAAGAAACTTTAAAAATAATCACAATCTGGTTTGATAAGAAACTTTGTATCTGAATTGCTGAGAGTCCGCAACACGTTATATAACGCGAGATCTCGCGGACTTCAGCGAAAAGAAGAAGAACAATAGTTCACGATGAGTGATACTAACACCGACGGCACGAAGACGATTCGTGTACTGTCGTACTCAGGGAAGAATGAGGATTGGGAGATGTGGAAAGAAAAGCATCTTGCCATCGCTTATCAACGAGGATACCAAGACATTCTTACGGGTGAAACTGAAGTTAAGGGAGATGGATATGTCAGACCAGCATCTATGACCGATGACGAATCGTTCAAGAAGATAAAGAAGAATCAAGAGTTAAATGCCCTAGCTTTCAGCGAGTTACTTATCGCACAAATGGATAAGAGCTGTTTTCAAGTTGTCAGGAACTGCAAGACAAGTGAGTTTAAGAAGGGTTCAGCGAAGAACGCATGGGAATCTTTATGTGCGATGAAGCAGCCGAAGACAAATCAGTCAGTCGTTATGTTGAAGAGTCAGTTTCATACATGCAAATTGAAGAGAGGCGCCGACCCGAACAGGTGGATTACCGTGTTGGAATCTATCCGCGCCCGCATTATCGAACAGGGAAACGATATCCCAGAATTGGAATTCAAGGAACATATTACCGCGAACCTCGGAATAGACTACGCGTCGGAAGCGAAACAGTGGATGCAGACTGGACTTAAAGATATTGACGTGCAACGTATCCGTTCGGATCTCCAAGTGCAGTTCGACATGTTGCGCATGTACAGAAATCGTATCGGAGGACAAAATAACAAGTCAGAAGATGACGACGAAACGAACGAAGAAACTGCACTGGCAGCTAGTGGCGGAAATTTCAGGAAGTTCAAAGGCCACTGCAACAAGTGTGGCAAAATGGGACACAAAGCCGTTGATTGCAGATCAAATAATAACAACAAGAACACCAACAACAACAACAACAACAACAACAACGATAAAAAACAGCGCTTTCAAGGGCGATGCGGCTATTGCAACATTTATGGTCACGAAGAAAAAGATTGCCGGCACAAGGCAAAAGATCAAGGTAAAGAAGCGGCCAATGCAGCTGCTATCAGGGAAGACGATGGTGTTTCACTCATCTGTGGTGTTTGTGAATACAATCAAGAACTTGCTTTTTTAAACTCAAAGGAATGCCTGAATGATTTGGCAATTGCTGACAGTGGAGCGACAAGCCACATGTTCAGAAGTGAAGAGGGTCTTTTCGACATCAAGGAAGCGACCCCATCTGACACTGTTACGATCGGCAACAAGGGAAAGATGCAAATTTCCAAGTTTGGCAAGAAACGCATCGAAGTTTATGATGCAAATGGCAAGAAACATGTTGCAGTCATCGATTGTGTCATTATCCCAGACCTTTGGGTTACACTTTTCAGTTTGACAAAAGTTATGAAGAACGGATTCGAAGTCGTCGGAAAGAACAATTGTTTTACCATTCGGAAGGGCGATTTTCACATGGTTTTTGACCAAAAAATGAACACGAAGAAAGGCTACTTGTTGGCGGCAAAATACAAGATTCTCGACCCCCCAGCACATGCCGCAGCAGCAACAGTCACGATGGATCATGGTTCCATTGTCCCTATCAAGGTATTTCATGAACGTTTAGGACATGCAAATGAAGAGGTAACACGTGCTACGGCTGCAAATCTCGGCATCAAGTTAATCGGCAAACTGGAAGTTTGTGAAGACTGCGCATTGGCAAAGAGTCGTCGCAATCCTATTCCCAAGGAAGCGACCAACAAAGAAGAATTTCCCGGTGGTCGATTGTCGCTTGATCTCTCTTCCATTCGCCAAGAGAGTTATGGAGGTGCAAAATTCTGGTGCATGATTCAGGATGAGGCTACCAAGATGAAATGGTCCTTTTTTCTCAAAAACAAAAGCGGCATGCCAGCCACTGTCATTCCCTTTCTCGTCTCTTTAAAGAAGCAGCATGATGTGAATGTCAAGTTTATACGACTTGATAATGCCGGTGAAAACAAAACTTTTCGGGAAGAGTGCAAAAAGAATCCGGACTTGGCTCACATTTTTTTTGAGTTTACAGCACCCGGGACTCCGCAGCAGAACGGCGCGATTGAAAGAAGCTTTGCGACTCTTTACGGCAAAGTCCGCGCTATGCTTAACGGTGCTGGCTTTGATGCAACTACCCGTGGAAAACTTTGGGCCGAAGCAGCAAACTGTGCGACGCACAATGAAAATGTCACAAGTCTACATACAGGCGAACCATCCAGTCATGAAAAATTTTTTGGAAATTTACCACCATATGTACCGCATATGCGCACGTTTGGTGAGATCGGCATCGTTCGAAACATCCACCAAGGCACTGTGTGGAAATTGGAAAACAAAGGAATTCCAGCCATGTTTATTGGGTACACCAACGAGCACGCTGGAAATGTCTACAAGATGTTCAATCTCCAGACTCATAAGGTTCTTATGTGCCGTGATATACAATGGCTTAATAAAACTTACGCGGAGTATCGTAATCTACCACGAAATCAAGTCACCAAGATACTCGAACTGGAAGTCCCCGATCATTTTGACAACGACGATCTTGATACAGCACCGGAACTGGTGGAACCCGACCACGACGAGGCTATTCCACTTGATCACGCTCCAGAGCAGGAAGGGAATGTGAATGATATGCGTCTTGAGCGAGAACTTCGAAAGCTCGACACTTCTTACAACCCCACAACGATCTTCACTACAAATCATCAAAGTGAGGGAATAACAACACGCGCGCGCATGGCGGCTCTGGTTTTTGAACATATCGAATTTGGACTTATTACTCCGGAGATGGCCTTTAACGGTACAGAAGATGACACGGCCCCCGAGACATTCCATGAAGCGTGGGATCATAACGATCCGAATAAGCGAGCAATTTGGAGAAGCGCAATCAAGGATGAATTCGCGAAGATGAACAAGAAAAAAGTATGGCGCCACAGAAAGAAACAAGATATTCCTCAAGGACGCACATTAGTGTCATCGCGCTGGGTATTCGTTATTAAGAAGGACTCAACGTACCGTGCGAGATTGGTTGCACGAGGATATACCCAAATTCCCGGTGTTGATTACACAGAAAACTATGCCCCCGTTATGCAAGATGCAACGCTAAGACTCTTACTCATGTTATGGGCAAAGAACGGTTTGGACTCAATGGTGTTTGATGTGGAGACAGCATTCTTATACGGTGAACTTGAAGAAGAAATTTTCATGAAGGTTCCTGAAGGATATCGCGAATGTGGATATGAGATCGGTGATGATGAAATTCTCGAGTTACTGATGGCAATTTATGGACTAATTCAAGCGGCACGACAGTGGTGGAAGAAATTTATGACACTGCTGGAAGGAATTGGTTTTGTCAGAAGCTTGGCTGATCCTTGTCTCGTAAAACGAACGGACAAGAAGACTGGACACACGATTTATCTTGGAATCCATGTCGACGATGCGAGTTGTATCGGAAATGGAAAAGCGATCGAGAAAGCTTTGGACGAACTCAAGACAAAGCTTACTATCAAGGAACTCGGTACATTCAATAAGTATCTGGGATGCGAAATCATACGCAAGTGGAACAAGGTGTGGATCACACAAGAACCACTCATAAAGAAACTGGAATCAAAGTTTAAGACAAAGATCATGGATTTGCCAATCTCTGAAGTACCGGCAACCCCTGGGACGAGCCTACAGAGGACAAAGAATGACGAGGAAGCTCTAGGACCGGAGGAACATAAAGAATTTCGAAGTGGAGTCGGCATTTTGCTCTATCTTGTGAAGAATTCGAGACCGGATATCGCAAATGCAACCCGCGAGTTGACAAAAGTGATGGACAAACCTAACACTTTGCATTTACAGGCACTTTATAAAGCGATGAAATATGTTATGGACACAAAAGACAAAAGCATTTGTTTTGATACAAATTGGGACAAAGTCGATAAGAATTGGGAGCTCGGAAGCTACAGTGATAGCACTTACGCAAGTGACCCAGACAGAAAAATCAGTGTGACCGGCTACCTTATTTTATTGGAAGGCATGTTATTGGCTTGGAAAAGCAGAGGCCAAAAGAGTGTCACGTTGAGTTCTACGGAAGCGGAATATGTTGCAGCTTCAGAAACATGTCAGGAGATGATGGCGATCTTGCAAATCATCGATTTTATGGATATCAAGATCAAATATCCTATGACGGTCAAGGTTGATAACGTTGGTGCAATCTATTTGGCAAACAACCAGACGGTCAATGGAAGGACTCGTCATGTTAACATTCGTTATCACTTCGTGCGACAGCTCATCGAAGACGGAACTGTAAAAGTCGAGTTTGTGCGCAGCAAGGAGAACAAGGCAGATGCTTGGACAAAGAATTTGGATGCAAATCTGTTCCATAAGCATGTTGACAGTTATGTCACGAAAGTTCCAGGCAAATAGGAAGGGTGTTGGAAATACAGTATTTGCTGGATCACAATCTTTAGGTATATGTGAAAACAAGAATAACGGCTTATGCAAGACGGAGCTTACAGCCATACAAATGAGTACGATTAACAGTGACCAATGAATGACCAGAGACATTACTCAGAAAATATAGCAAAAAGAAACTTTAAAAATAATCACAATCTGGTTTGATAAGAAACTTTGTATCTGAATTGCTGAGAGTCCGCAACAGTTGTTGTTGTTGTTGTTGTTAATGGTGTTGGTGTTGTTAATGGTGTTGGTGTTGTTAATGGTGTTGTTGTTGTTGTTGTTGTTAATGGTGTTGGTGTTGTTGTTAATGGTGTTGTTTATTGGTGGTGGTGATAGCAGTGAGGTGAGGTGACAAGATAAAATGATCCCACGGTCTCAAACCACGTACGAATATCCATCCATCCATCGATCGATCGCAAAACCAACCCTGTCATGGTCGAGCGGATCGTTTCGACGGAGTGCCGCGGTTCTCATGGAATGCTGCTGGTCTCGCAGGAAATGACTAGGTGTTAGAAATATTATCGTGCTATGGCATCCTCTTCGATCAAACGTCATTCTTGGATGTTGTGGTCTGGCAGCCAACGAGGAGCTCTACGCACAGCTGTACGTTGAAATGAACCAAGCATTAGTAGAAGTAGTCGTAGTAGTGGTATTGTTCTAGCTTATGCGTTAGATCTGGATTCGGGGCGTCCTACCGACCCGGGCGGGACTGATGGCTTGCCGCCATTGGTGGCAAGAGCAGCCCTTGTAATGCTGCCTAGAGTATGTATGAGAATATAGGTTGGCTCAAAGTTTGATTCCAAACCCCCCTCCCCCCATCCACCCAGCCAACCACGAGTAGTAGAGCTGAGCATCATCTTTACATTCACAGGTCTTCCTCATTGTCATCGTCGTCGGAAAATTCCAGGTCGACATCCTCCAGGAATCGAGCAAAGCACACGACTTCGTCGGCCTCCATACTAGCATCCATACTCAAATGATAATTATTCGTCGATGGAACCACCGTAGCGGCATCGTACAAGTCCGTGTACGCGTTCCACAATGTACCATCATCGCCATCCGAAGCTGCCAAGCGCTTGTTGCTACGTGCATTATTCTCTGCGTCGGTATACGACACGCGTCTCTTGCGATTGTTGGCAGTGTGGTCCGAGGATGGAATGAAGGTAGCGGCAAGAGGAAGTGGCGGAGGAGGAAGAGGAGGACTCATGTCTAATATAGACAAAGCGTCGTCGGTGTCGTCTTCTAGGAGCAAAGGCTCCCAGAGCAAGGAAGAAAGGTCATGCGTACCGTTGGCTACCACGCTGGGGTAAAATGCGGTTGTGGGCTGGTACCCCTCCACCACACTGACAACAGGATCCAGCGCAGCGGTGTCTTCTACTGGTTTGTTGCTGCTGCTTCTTCTTCTTCTTGAGGCACGTTCTATCACTGCTGTATCGGTAGTTCTATCGGCTGTAATGATATTCACCACCGATGGTTCCATGGCGTAAAAGTCGGGATCGTTTTGCATCAGCCGGTCGAGTGGATCGCGAGACTTGACGCGCACCATTTCGTGACACCGGTAAGGCTGCCCACGTAGGAACGAGCTATGATAATAGCAGCCATAGTCGCGTCCTTTTCGCGTCATGCGGATGAATCCGTACAGGTTCAGCTGTCGCTGAAAGGAACTGTAGCGCGTGCCTTTGAAGAAGCGTGGCATGATTTTACTAGCAAAGGCTTCTCGGTCATGCACCTTGAAGGCTCTCCCGTGAGACATCCAGGAGCAAATATCGCTGTAACCATCCGCCTCGGCGCAGGACAGCATGATATGCAGCTGAGATGGAAAGTGTTGAGAAGATGAGCTATCATCTTGATGGAGTCGCTTGCCCTGGTTGATTAGATCTGCTAGTTGTCTTGTCGTCGATGTGCTCATGTTGGTCTGTAATTCAACAAGTGAAGGAAGAATAGTTGCAACGGAGAATGGTGGTAGATGCTTAGCGAAAACCTAGCTGCAAGGCTTTCTCTTTGCCTCAAGTTGCCGTCACAATGGAATGTGAAGTTAAATTGTGAGACCATATTGTGATGAACCATCCTCGTTGCATTTCCATGGGAAGTTGTATCATCAGATGGATGCAATCGTCTCGTCTCGTTATCGTTGCATGTCGTTAGGGATAATCAACGTCGCGATTCAAAAACAAGACTGGCAAATCCTGCACGAATGCTTCGGTCATCGGCATGCTTGCCGGCAATATGGAAAAGAATATAGAGAATTTACGCCCATCAATCCTGCACAACGTCTTTTTGTCGCTATTGGTCGAATTTCTTTGTGTTCGTTTGCGGTACTCACAGTGCCGGTACGACAATTACTAAGTTCGCGTGGTGAAAGGAACACAATGGGCCCGAAACCGACTCTGGTCGGTGTAGATGTTCCTAGTATCCACGAAATAGGAGCTTGCTTCTTTTGCGTTTGGTCCTCGTAATTTTGTCAAATATCCTATGACGGTCAAGGTTGATAACGTTGGTGCAATCTATTTGGCAAACAACCAGACGGTCAATGGAAGGACTCGTCATGTTAACATTCGTT
>Ga0207433_10015677_pt1 | contig 10750 bp, 9 predicted proteins | sample YelNatPaOPGAMG01_FD_187559 | JGI IMG/M metagenome (GOLD analysis project Ga0207433, IMG submission 187559) | Hot spring thermophilic microbial communities from Obsidian Pool, Yellowstone National Park, USA - OP-RAMG-01 (SPAdes) (version 3) | ecosystem: Environmental > Aquatic > Thermal springs >...
ATGCTCACCACTCCTCGGATTAAGCATGGAGGAGATGGTGGAGAAAGCGGAGGAAATCCCGGGGGCTGTTTCCAATAGGATAGCTTCCTTCGCTAAGGAGAATAAAGTCCACATAATTTTCCCAACCATAAGGAGGGACGGTGAGAAGATTTACAATTCTGCGGTTTTGATAAGCAGGGACGGTGAGTATGTTGGAAGCTATGATAAGGTCCACCCTACAATATGGGAGATTGAGGCTGGCGTTAAGCCCGGGTTTGAGGCTAGGGCGTTTGAATTAGAGTTTGGGAAAATCGGGGTAGCGATATGTTTCGACCTAAACTTCGAAGACGTCATTAAGGGTTTAGCAAGAGACAGGGTTAAGGCCGTGTTCTTCCCCTCCATGTACCCGGGAGGATTACAGTTGAAGATATGGGCTTTCAACCATGGTGTCTACATAGTGTCATCGATAGCGGACGACAGGGGAAGCATGATTGTAAACCCTCTGGGCAGGATTCTGGCTGTTTCCAGCAGCTATCAGCCGGTTATATGCCGCACCATAAACCTTGATTATGATATTCTACACCTGGACTATAATTTTGAAAAAATCGATCGAGTTAAGGAAAAATACGGGTCTAAAGTCAGTTTCGAAGTGTCTCAGCCGGAGGCCGTATTCCTAATGTCTTCTGAAGCCGAAGGGATTACTGTGAGCAATGTTATTGAGGAGTTCGGATTGGAAACAAGGGAAGAATATTTCAAGCGGGCTTCTGCGGCTAGAGAAGCGGCACTAAGAAAACAGCTTTAGGCTTTTAATAATGCGCGATTATAGTTCGCTAGGGAAAAGGCTTAAAGACAACGAGGAGCTGACGAGTAATTATGAGTAAGGATTCTGATATTCGCCCGGTTGAAATCAATCTTGAATACAGGAGCTACAGGCTGAGGACTCCTTTGAAATTCGGGAGTGTAGTGGTGGAGGAGTCTACCTCGCTTCTGGTCACTACTGTCGTGAAAAACAGGAGGGGGAAGGCGTCTGAAGGCTCGGGTTCCATGCCGCTTGCATGTGAATGGGCGTTTCCAAGCCCCGGGGAGACTCATGAGAATAAGCTTGAAGCCATGAAGCTTGTTGCAGAACGCTATGGGAAGCTGCTGGTGGAAGAGGCGGGAGACAAACACATGCATCCCATAGACTGGTTTATAAAGTATGAGGATGAAATACCCAGGATTACGAGAAGGGTTTCCTCAGAGCTGGGGCTTAAAGAGGAGCTCCCCATACTAGCCTCTTTGGTAGCGGTTTCCCCAATAGACGCTTCTATGCACGACGCTTTCGGAAAGGTTAATGAAATATGTAGCTATGATGGGTATGGGCCTAAGTATGTTGACCACGACCTGAGTTTCTACCTTGGGGAAAAATTCAAAGGTAAGTATATAGCTGACTACATTAAGCCAGAGTATTCCTCTGAAATCCCGGTATTCCACTTGGTCGGGGGGCTGGATAAACTGAAGAGTGAAGAGGGTTTAGACGAGTCTGACGATTTGCCGGTGAGTTTGGAGGAATGGATCGAGAAGGAAGGAGTCTTTTGCTTCAAAATTAAGCTTAAAGGCAACGACGTAGACTGGGATGTGGAAAGAACTAAAGACGTAGCTGAAACCGTTGCGGAAACGCTGGGAAGGAAGGGCAGGAAGGATTTTTACCTGTCTGTCGATTCTAACGAGATGCACCCGTCTCCAGAGGCTGTTTTAGAATACTTGCGAAGAGTTAGAAGAGAGGCTCCTGAAGCCTTTGAGAAGATCCTTTACGTTGAGCAACCGGTTAGCAGAGACCTGGCGTCACACATGTTTGACATGAGGAGGGTGGCGGAAGTTAAGCCTGTTTTAGCGGACGAGGGTGTCACCGACCTGGAGAGTTTCGACCTGGCCATGAGGCTAGGCTGGTCTGGAGTAGCGTTGAAAACATGCAAGTGTCACAGCTCCATTCTCCTTCTTGTGGCTAAGGCAGAGGAGCTTGGAGTGCCTTACAGCATACAGGACCTGACGTGTCCCGGGTTATCGCTTGTCCATTCAGCAGGATTCGCTGCTAGGACAAACCCGATACTTGGAGTCGAGTATAATGCGAGGCAATACCTGCCTTTCGCCTTTAAAGAGGTTCAGGAAAGATTCCCTGAAATATTTAACGTTAAACGTGGGAAAATAAGGACCGAGTGTCTTAACCGGACAATCGGCCTCGGGTTTTAGCCCTTTAAACGGAGGAGAAACAATTATGCAACTAGTTTTGTTTTCAAAAATGTTTCAACCTCTCCCATTAAAGGAGTTTGCAGAAATGGCTGCAGAAACAGGTTTTGAAGGCGTAGACCTTACAGTCCGGTCTAACGGCTACATAAAGCCCCATGAGGTTGAGGAAAAACTTCCTTGGGCTGTCGGAGTATTCGAGTCGAAAGGCCTGAAAGTACCGATGATAACGACTGAAATAACTAGTGTCAACCAGCCTTACGCTGAGGAAGTGTTCAAGACTGCTTCTGAAAACGGGGTTAAATACTTGAAGCTTGGCTACTGGCAGTACAAGGGCTTCGGCTTCTTAAGAAGGCAGGTGAACGAAATACGTAGTGAGCTTAAAGGCATCCGGGAACTAAGCTGGAAATATCGCGTGACTGCTGCAATACATGTTCACTCAGGCATGTTCATGACTGCTGAGCCGACTGTCGTCTGGTTGGTTCTGAAGGGGTTTGACCCGGATCTTGTTGGTGCCTACGTGGATCCTGGGCACATGGCTGTAGAGGGAGGCTTGGCGGGGTGGCTCATGGGGATGGATATTCTGAGTAGAAAGATAAGGATGGTGTCTGTGAAGGATTATGCCTGGTTTAAATCAGGGGGAGAATGGCGTGCTCAAACAGTTCCCCTTGGGGAAGGCCTGGTTCCGTGGAAACAGGTTTTCGAAATTCTCAAGAAAATAGGTTTCAAGGGGCCGGTGTCTATACATAGTGAATATGATTTGCCTTTGGACGAGATTGTGAGGCAGACCAGGAGGGACATTCAATATCTAAGAAATATCTTAAGCCCGCTCTAAGAAAAGCCTTCCCTCCAAAAACCATTTTAGATAGATTCGCCGTTTCTAAGGCAACGGTAAAGCTTTAAACTCTAACACCCATTTAATTACGTGGACTCTAAGATAAGAAGGTTAAAGAGGATTAAGACTTATTCTCAGGAGCTGGGCTTGGATTTGAAGAGGCCTGAGGACAGGTTTAAATGGTTTCTTGCCTCGATGCTTTTCGCTAAAAGAATATCGTCTAAGATTGCGAAGAAGACTTTCAAGAGGTTTCAGGAAGAGGGTCTTTTAACGCCGGAGGCAATACTTGAAGCAGGCTGGGACAAGCTGGTCCAGGTTCTCGACTCGGGAGGATATGTGAGGTACGACTTCTCAACCGCTACAAACCTGCTTGATGTTTCGAAGAGTCTTATAGAGAGGTTCGGAAGCCTGGACAAGCTTCATGAGGAAGCCGAGTCCCCCAGGCATCTGGAGGAATTGCTAACAGGGTTCAGGGGCATCGGCCCAGTCGGGGTCAACATTTTTCTGAGGGAGCTAAGAAGCATCTGGGAGAAAGCCGATCCGAAACCCTCTAAACTGGCTGTGGAAACAGCTCGTAAGCTGAGGGTGAAGAGAATTAAGGAAGTAGAGTCTCAACTCGTCAGGCTAAACCTTGAGTACTGCAAAAGAAAAGCATGCGACACTTGCCCTATGAATAGAATGTGCTCAAAAACCTCTAAATAACGGCTTTAATTCAATAAAAAGGTTATAAACATGTCCGGCCTGCCTAGTTTTACTCCGGATAATCTTTATATAGCGTGCGCGCTATCTTTACTAAAATGAAGTCGCTAAGTGATTTGGATAAGCAGAAATCAGTTGTATTCTGGCTGGTCCTCCTGGTTATACTGTCTCTAATCCAAACCCCCCCAATGGTTTCCTACGCCCAAGAACCCCAGTATGAGAGCGTGGCAATCCTGCTTAACAACGTTAAGTCAGCGAGGTATCGTTTCTCAGATGAAGAGGGAACCGTTGGAGTGATAGGCTTCCAAGTCCTCGGGGAGGAAACCGTGAGTGGGGAGGACACGTGGAAGGTTGAATGGGGGTATGAGGAGGAGGGGGAGGCCCCTGAGACCATGCTCCTGTGGATCTCTAAATCGACTGGAAAATGCCTGCAGGTAATGGTGGACGAGGAGACCTTCACGGGAGAATACGCTGAGATGTTTGGCAACCCCATGCTGTATGTTTGGGTTGCTTGGGTTGGCAAATGGGGTGAAGCCTGGAACTTCACTACAGTATATGATTTCGAGGAGCTCGGGTTTGGAAGACTGGTTTACTTGGGCTCGGAAATTGAAACCATTGGCCCAAGCCAGCTTCTAGTCTATAAATACAGGTGGGAGGGATACGCGAACGCGCCTGAAGGCTACCGTGCCATTGTAGAATGGTGGTTCGCTCCCGTCAGCTTCGGCACTCTTGTAGTTAAAATCTACTGGGAATTACTCGACCACACGGAATGGGTTAGGATAGAGCTTTTATCAGTTGAGCTTGTTAGTCCGCAGCCTAGGCCGAACATAGTGATTAACGCCAACCTTGACAAGACACAGTTGAAGCCGAATGAGGAACTCACCATAACTATTACTGCTTCTAACACTGGGAACGCCATGGGCACTCACAATCTCACTATAAGTGTGGGCGGGGAGATTAAGAAGAGTTGGCTGATTGTTCTGAACCCGGGTGAGAGCAAGAGTCTAAGCCATAAACTATCCTTTGCTGCAGACGGCTCGTATTCAGTGAGGATCGGCGATCAAACAGTTACCATAACCGTTTCAACAACCCTGCCGGCAAGGTTTGAGGTTAGCAGTCTAAGCGTAAGCCCGGGCTCGGTTAAGGTCGGCCAGTCGTCAACAATCTCCGTCACGGTTAGGAACACTGGCGGTGAATCGGGCACGTACGAGGTCACGCTCAAGGTTAACAACCAGGTTGTCGACACTGAAACAGGCACATTGGGCCCAGACGAGTCTACGACAGTAAGCTTCACGTACACGCCGACAAGCGAGGGAACGTACAGTATTGACGTGAACGGCTTAACCGGGAGCCTGACTGCCAGCAAGGAGGAGGGTGCTGGAGCCGCCCCTGAAATCCCATGGTTAATTATCGTAGGAGCAGTTGTAGCTGTGGCTGTCTTGGCTATAGTGGTCCTACTCTTAAGAAGGAAGCCTAAAGAAGCGATGCCTCCCCCGCCTCCACCACCGCCCCCGCCTCTCCGCTGAGGCGGGCGAACCACTTATTTTTCTATTATTTCAAGTATTGTTTAAAACTTTTATTCACCCTTCGCGCAGGCAAAATTGGTAGAGGATGGATTTCTACGAAGTGGTGAAGACGAGGAGGAGCATAAGGTCCTACAAGCCTGACCCTGTACCGGTCGATGTGTTAAACAGGGTTCTGGATGCTGCTAGAATAGCTCCCTCTGGCTCAAACCGTCAGCCCTGGAGGTTTATAGTGGTGAAGGATGAAGGCTTGAAGAAGAGGCTTGTGCCTGCTTGCGGGAACCAGGGTTTTATAGCTGAGGCTCCACTGGTTGTTGTTGCATGTGGACGCGACATCGGGTGGAACAGGGGCGGGTACATGGGTTCTATGAGCATGCTTGTAGATGTTTCAATAGCCTTCACCCATCTTATTCTCGCAGCCAGGGCTGAGGGGCTTGGAACATGCTGGATAGGCTCCTTCGACAACATGAAGGTTAAAGAGATCCTTGGAATACCTGAGGAGTATAACGTTGTAGCTATAACCCCGTTAGGGTATCCTGCAGGTGAAGAGTTCAGAGAACCAGGCCCCAGGAAGCCTTTGAGCGAAATAGTTTCATTCAATGTTTTCTAAAAACAACGATTAACCGGAGCGAGCGCGCTAAAACCGGTTCGCGCACTATCGATAGGAGGAATGATGATGGCTTGCTAAAACCTCTTAAGCCGGAGTATGTTTAAAAAGAGCCTTTCTGCTGAATCATGCTTAGATGCGTTTACGTCTGCCGAGCATGATTGAGGTCCAGTTCCCATTCATACTAGTTAGGACGAGAATCGGGTTATCCCTGATGAATAGTCTGGGAGAAGCCGGGTTCTCCAAGAAAATAGGCTTCATTTCAATGCTGATAATGCCCTTTCTAGGAGGGGTGATGATATATTTGCTGCTCAACGCGATAAACAACATGCTGGTAAACCCTGGTGTGAGCAGAGCTTTAAGGGAGCTCGGACCCGCGGCGAACATACTTCTGCCAGGCGTAAACCCGTACCTTCCAGTGCTCTACGGCTGGGTGGCACTGCTTACAGCTATGGTGATACACGAGTATTCGCACGGGATCCAGGCAAGGGCTAACGGTATGAACGTTAAGTCTATAGGCATAGTCCTTTTCCTCATAATACCTGTAGGCGCTTTCGCCGAGGTTGACGAGAAGCAGCTTGAGGAGGCCGGGATTGAGAAGGCGTGGAGGGTTCTTTCCTCAGGGCCTGTTTCAAACGTCCTCGCTGCTTTCGCAGCACTAGTCGTTTTTATACTTCTAATACTTACTTTGAAGCCTGTTGCCGACGGGGTTCTTGTAGTCGGGCTTTCTTCAAACGGTTCGGCTTACCAAAGGGGGATGAGACCGGGCGACATAATAATGGGGGTGAACGGCGAGCAGACGCCAGACTGGGAGAGCTTCACTACAGCTGTTGAAAACGCTTACAAGCAGGGTGAAAACATAACTTTCAACGTCTCGCGAAACGGTTTTTCAAACTATACTTTTACGCTGGAGAGGGATCTTAACTCTAGCGGAATACTGAGCGCGGTTCCACTCAAAGATGTTCTTGAAGACTACTCTTCAGCGTTTGCACGCTCACCTGTCGAGGGCATCGTAACATACTTGATGATTCCCACAGCCCCATTCCCATGGGTTTATGAAACCATCCCCTTTTCAAGCCTGCTTCAAAAATACTATGTCTCTACTCTTCTAGGTGATGACTATCATTACTTGGTAAACCTTTTCTTCTGGATATGGTTTATAAACCTAAACCTTGGGATATTCAACGCACTTCCCCTTTATCCCATGGACGGCGGAGTAGCCTTGAAACTATTCTGCAGGGAGAAGCTTAGCGGCAGGATGAGTATTAAAAATATTGACAGGATGACGTATGCTGCAAGCCTAGTTATATTTAGCCTCATTATAGGTCTGATAATTTTACCCTATTTAACAGGGTAAATTGGCTCATCAAGATTTTTTTTAAAAAAAAAGGTAGAATGGGCTTTCCTAGGCTGGTGGAGGTGGTGGAGGCGCTGGCCTCACTATTTCAGCAAGCTTCTGTTGAGTCAGATATAGTAGGATTGCAGGTATAATGCCGCCGCATATAAGCCCAATTATGAGCTGAATCGGATTGGAGGCGACTTGATAAGCGTCGGAATATCTTCCTTGATCAATTGCGTCAACTATCTTAGGCTTCCAGACTGTTAACGCGGTGAAGGCTCCGAATCCACCTAAGGCAAGTAAAACTATTCCCCATATTATTAAACCGCCGAAGAAGTAGAATCCCCAATATCCTAATAATGCGATGAAATTTACTATGTTCCAAAGACCCGCTAAAGCCATAAGTGCTCCTAGGATTAGTAGAGCCAGGTACGAGTAGTTTGCAAAGTTTCTAGCATCTGTTGGCGTAGCCATTTTTATTTCACCATAAAATTTTGAAAGCTAAGTATATAAGTCTTTTCGAATGATTGGTGCATGCTAAAACTGCTTATCCTCACCGCTCCATCCGGCTCCAGATGTTCTTCTAAAAGAAATGCGGGCTTTTCGATTTACGGTAAATATGTATGGCAAACGCCAAAGGCGCGAGTGCGAAAACATTTAAGACTAGTAATGCGGTCGCAAAACTGAAGTTTTGACCGATGAAGCTGACGACTAGGGTTGACGGGGATGAGGATAGGAATCCGAGGAAAAACCAGACACTGTAACTATAGGCTCTTAACTCCTCCGAGCTCTTCTTACCTAAGAGAGAATTAGCAGCAGGCTGGTGAGAGTAGAATACCAACCCGAATAGAGCAGTGATAAGCATAACGGGGACATAGCTGGAAGCAGTTTGAAGAAGTATGAGCAAAATAAATTCTGTTGCCGACGCAAATAGAAGAACCGTCGTCTCGTTCAACCGGTCACCTATGACTCCTCCTAAGTATTGGCCAAGAGCGCCTGTAAGCAGCAGTGTTGAGAGAGCTATGCTGCCGGCCTCCTCGCTGAAACCCTTCTCCAAATTTAAATAGGTCGGCAGGAATACCTCTATCCCCCTATAGTAGAGGCCGAAGAGAAGCGAGAAACATATTAGAAGCAGGAGTGACCTCTGTGAGACAACCCTGATAAACCCCTTAGAAAAACCCTCTGTCCCTACACTGCTTTTCTCTGCACGGGGTGTTGCGAGATAGGGAATAGAGGAGAGGGAAACTACCAGACCAGTTACGATGAGCGCGGTTCTCCAGCCGAGGCTCTGCGCTAAGAAGAAAGATATCAACGGAAAAATGAATTGAGCTAAATTCCCTCCAGTCCCATGCATACCCATGGCAAAATTAACCTTCTCCCTGAACCTGTTGAAGATGAAAACGTTTGAAACAGGGTGATAAAGACTGGCGAATACTCCTGAGAAAACTATGAAAAAGCCGAAGCCCGTTAAACCCGGGGTTAGCAGGAATAGTGCTGACGAGCCTTGAACCATAAGGGAAGAGAACAGTAGTTTCCTATCCTCAACAAGACTTAGAAGAGGCGCGGAGAATAGCGAGCCAAAACTGTATAGGAGAAGATAGAGCGATAATAATAGGCCTATGCTAAGGTAATCATACCCTTCTGAAACAACCATCGGGATCAAGGGTGTTATCGCTATGAATAAACCATGGTTTAGAGAATGAGTCCACCCCATGTATATCAACACTTCAAGTCGCCTTAGCTCCATGTCTCCGAATGTCTTTCCCCGGATTGTTAAAAGCTTAAAAATTCTACTTTATTTCAAGACTGTTCAGCAGTCTTGCTCCAGGTGCGCGGCGAATACTTAGGCAACGAGGTTTTACTGGACATTGAGGACCTCTGGAAGAGTTATGGGGAAACGGTGGGAGTGGCCGGCCTATTCATGAAGGTTAAATCCGGAGATATTCATGGGCTAATAGGCCCAAACGGAGCCGGCAAGACGACTACCGTGAAATGCGTCGTCGGCCTTCTAAGGCCAGATAAGGGTAGGATAACGATTATTGGGAGAGATGCCAGCAGGGACCAGGGCTTCAAAAAGATTGTCGGTTATTTACCCGAAACCCCATCCCTTCCTGACTACCTTACTCCAAAGGAGTTTCTAGGATATATTGCTAGGATTAGAGGGGTTGAACCTGGAGAGGAGACTAGGAGAAGGGTTCAGGAGTTCATAAGAATGTTCGAGCTCAACGAGTGTGAAAACAGGTTTATCGTCGAGCTTTCAAAAGGGTTGAAGCAGAGGCTTGCATTAGCAACTGTATTCATTCACCAGCCTAGTCTGATAATAATGGATGAGCCTTTCATCGGCCTAGACCCTGAGGGCCAGCGCCTCGTGAAAAACCTTGTTAAAAACATTGTCAGCAACGGTGGAGCCGCGCTCATATGCACACATATGCTCGACATGGCTGAAAGATTCTGCACAAGTGCTACAATAATAAGCAGAGGAAGAAGCGTTGCAGAAGGCTCCATAGACGGGCTAAAGAAGTCCGTGGGGCTGGAGTCCTCGGGGACATTGGAGGAGGCCTTCTTTAGAATAGTTGGTGGAACAGAAGGTGGAGGGCTCTAGGCTCCTGCAAATATTCGTCTTCAAGCTTCTCCAATACTACGGGCCGTTGAGGAGAAGCCCTTCAGTGAAGTTCTCCACAGTCATGTTTTATTTCATAATAGTTTTCTCGTCCCTTTTCAGCGGGTTTTTCATAAGGGGGTTCTACGGTTTCTCCGAGATTAGCGAGAGAGAGCTTGTTAACATAATATCAATAACTTTTTCAAGCGTGATAGCCATGGGTGTTTTCTTAGGCCTTAAAGGAGGTATAACGGCTCTTGAGCCAGAAATAGACTTTGTCCTAACATCCCCAATAGGGGCGTCAACATACCTGGTGGCAGACTTGCTTTTTCAATTCGTCTTCCTAAACTTTGCTGCTACACCGCCACTGGTTTCCTTCATAGCTGTAATGCTCTACCCCCACTTCAACGCCCTGCCCGCGATCATCCTTTACTACGAGATCATGCTTCTAGCCTCGTCCGCAATAGCCCAGATACTGGGAGTTCTGAAGAGTGTTCTGAAAGACGTTGAAGTTGAAGCCACGGGATGGATTATCCTGCTGGTGCTCTTCATGCCACTGTTAAGCATGGCTATGGGTCTCAGAGTAAACTATTCAGACTTTCCCTATCCTTCAACACTCATGTCTAAATATGCTTTAGGTTCTTTCGGAAACCTGGAAATTATTATCGGGTTGGCCTACATGATTTTGATCTCCAGTGCCTACTTTGCTGTGATGAGGATCGATTTCATTCCGAACGTCACGCCCCTACTGACCACAGCGTTGATGGAGATGCCTTCGAGCAACCGTAGAATATTGAGGTGGGTCCCCAGGCTCTTCACACAGATACTCTCGCCCAGAATGAGTGAAAAGCCGATGTCTCTCGTAGTTAAGCTGAATCTCTTAAGAATATTGAGGGACGGAAGTCTTTTCACGGCAATAATGCTTTTCGTCATAGCTACGCTGGCC
>Ga0207433_10015678_pt1 | contig 10750 bp, 10 predicted proteins | sample YelNatPaOPGAMG01_FD_187559 | JGI IMG/M metagenome (GOLD analysis project Ga0207433, IMG submission 187559) | Hot spring thermophilic microbial communities from Obsidian Pool, Yellowstone National Park, USA - OP-RAMG-01 (SPAdes) (version 3) | ecosystem: Environmental > Aquatic > Thermal springs...
CCCCGACAATGGGGGGGATTTTAATAATTTTTTCTGCAGTATTTTCAATTTTATTATGGGTAAGATTAGATAATTGTTTTATGTGGTTGGTATTGTTTAATATGGTTGCTTTAGGTGTGTTAGGATTGATAGATGATTTGCGTAAAACAAGGAAAGGGAAAGGGCTTTCCAGAAAAGAAAAATTATTAAGTCAAATTTTAGTAGGTTTGATTGTTGGATTTTTAATGTTTGTTAATAGAATGTCAACTAATTTGGATTTACCATTTTTTAAAAATATTGTAATAGACTTAGGATATTTTTATATTTTTTGGGTTATTCTTGTAATAGTTTCAAGTTCAAATGCTGTAAATTTTACTGATGGTTTAGATGGTTTGGCAATAGGAGCTTTGGTAATAAATTTTTTAATTTTTGGTTTACTTAGTTATATTACAGGTCATATAAATATTGCAAATTATTTGTTTTTGCCTTATATAAAAGAGGCAGCTGAATTATCTATAATTTGTTTTGCTTTGGTTGGTGCGGGTTTGGGTTTTTTATGGTTTAATTCTTATCCTGCCCAGATTTTTATGGGAGATGTTGGTGCGCTTTCTTTGGGAGGGACAATTGGTTTAATAGCACTTCTTATAAAAAAGGAGATTTTACTTATTATAAGTGGAGGATTATTTGTTATTGAAGCTTTAAGTGTAATTATACAGATTTTAAACGTTAAACTTTTTGGTAAAAAAGTTTTTAAAGCGGCACCAATTCATCACCATTTACAATTACTTGGTTTAAAAGAGTCAAAGATAATTATAAGACTATGGATTTTATGTATTATTTTAGCTGTTTTTACCCTCCTTACATTAAAGTTAAGATAATATGATAGATAATTTTAAAAAAATTTGTTTAATAGGTTGGGCTAAAAGTAGTATCTCTTTGTGCAGGGTTTTATTAAAATTAGAAAAAGAAGTAAGAGTTAGCGAAATAAGAGATATTAATAATTTTGATAATTTTTTGATAGATAGATTTTCAAAAGATGGAGTTAAGTTTGAATTTTCTGGGCATACTAAAGATTTTATAAAAGATTCAGATTTGATAGTTTTAAGTCCGGGTGTCCAATTGAATTCTTCTCCAATACAGATAGCGAAAGAATTAAACATACCGTATGTTGGAGAAATTGAAGTTGCCTTTTGGCTTACAAAAGCAAGATTTATTGCAATAACAGGAACAAGTGGTAAAACTACAACAACCTTTCTTACATACAAATTACTAAAAGAGAAATTCAAAAGAGTTTTTTTAGGAGGAAATATCGGAATTCCACTTTCTTCCTTTATCTTAAAAGCAAATAAGAATGATTTGATTGTTTTAGAGATTAGTTCTTTTCAATTACAGACAATAATGTCATTTCGCCCTTTTGTTGCTGCCTTATTAAACATAGAACCAAATCATTTAGATCATCATTCTTCATTTGAAGAGTATTTTTCTTCCAAGATGAATATTTTTAAAAATCAAAGAAAGGAAGATTATGCTGTTATAAATAAAAATATGTTTTTATTAAAAGAGGTAGAAAAGCATATAAGATCAAATATAGTTTATTTTTCTAAAGAGTTTCCAAATGAAGATTTTTCCTGTGCATATAGAATTGCTAGTATATTTAAAGTGGATAGAACTTTTGCTATTAATCTATTTTCAAAATTTAAAGGACTTTCACATCGTATGCAATTTATAAGAACAATAAACGGTATAAATTTTATAAATGATTCAAAATCTACCACTCCACTTTCTACAATCTGGGCATTAAAGCAATTAAAGGGTAAAACTATTCTTATTGCAGGTGGTAAAGATAAAGGTTTAGATTATTCAGTTATTATTCCACATTTAGGTAATGTAAAAAAGATAAATCTAATTGGAGAGGCGTCGTCTAAAATTAAAAAAACATTAAATGGTTATGTTTCTGTTGAAATATTTGGTTCACTTAAAGATGCCGTTATATCTTCTTTTAAAGAATTAGATAAAGGAAATATCTTATTTTCTCCTATGTGTTCAAGTTTTGATATGTTTTCTAATTATAAAGAAAGAGGTAGAAAATTTATAGAGATTGTAAAAAACATAAAAACTTAAAAAGTGGAGAACATAGATACAAAAGATTTATTGGCTAAAAAAAGGCGGTTTATTTTTTTTATTATATTGTCTTTAAATCTTTTTGGCTTATTGATGGTATATGAGGCTTCTAGTATATATGCTTATAATTTATTTAAAGATCCTGCCTACTTTTTTAAAAAACAGTTTATTTTTTCATTGATTGGGTTAATTTTATTTTTTTTAATGTTATATTTAAATTTAGAAGAATTAAAAAAAAATAGCAGAGTTTTATTATTATTTTCTATTTTTTTATTAGTAGCTGTATTTTTATTAGGTAAAAAAGCAGGCGGTGCAAAAAGATGGATAAATATTTTTGGTTTTAATTTTCAGGTTTCAGAGGTTTTAAAAATAACATACTTAATATATTGTTCAGAATACATTAGAAGAAAAAAACATTTGATAAATAATTTTAAAATAGGTCTTTCGCCATTATTTTTTATTTTAGGATTAATCTGCGGATTTTTAGTTTTAGAACCAGATTTAGGGACTGCTGTTTTTTGGGTTATGTGGACTTTATTGTTTTTATTTTTAAATAAAGCATCAAAAAGGCACATCTTTTTAATTGTTTTAATAGCCTTTATCAGTGTATTTTTTCTTATTAAGTTATACCCATATAGGTTTAGAAGAATTTTAGTTTTTTTTAATCCATTTGCAGAGCCATTAACGGCAGGATACCAAATTATTCAATCTCAAATTGGTTTTGCATCAGGTGGTCTTTTTGGTTTAGGATTTGGAGAAAGTAGACAAAAATTGTTTTTTTTACCAGCAGCACATACTGATTTTATTTTTTCAATAATAGCAGAGCAATTTGGTTTTTTAGGTTCTTTATTTTTAATTCTTATATTTTTTGTTCTTTTAAAGAATATGTTTAATATAGCTAAAATTCTAAATAATCCAAATGTTAATATTTTATATGGTATAACTCTAATATTATTTTTGGAAATTTTAATAAATATAGGTGTAAGTTGTGGTTTATTTCCAACAAAGGGTTTGCCTCTCCCTTTTATAAGTTATGGAGGAAGTAATTTAATTACACATTATATTCTTTTTGGATTGTTTTTTAATTTTTCAAGGCAAAAAGATGGAAATATTATTAGCGACAGATAGGAGCGCAGGTCATATATTTCCTGCGCTAACTTTAGCAAAAAAAATAAAAGAAAATAATAAAATATATTTTTTTGCCACTTCTAAATCATTGAATGAATATCTTAATAAGGATGAGTTTATAGTTTTAGGTAAAAGTTTTAACTTTAGAAATTTATTAATTGAAGGGGTTTTTAGATTTTTTGAAGCAATTTATATAATTCTTTTTAAAAGGCCAAAAAAAATTATCGGTTTTGGTGGAAGGGATAGTTTTTTTTTGGTTTTATTGGGTTCTATTTTTTGCATAGATACATTTATATATGAACCAAATGTTAAAATGGGAAGGGCAAATAAAATTTTATCTTATTTTGTAAAAAAGATATTTTTAGGTTTTCCTAATGATTCTATAAAAAAAGCAATAACAGTAGGTATACCTTTAAGAGAAAATATAAAAAGAATTCCAAAGAGTGAAGTTAAGAAAAAATTAGACTTTGATGATCACCCTGTTATATTTTTTTTTGGAGGTAGCCAAGGTTCTATGTTTATAAATAATTTAGCAATGCGTTTTGTAAATGACGTTGACTATAGATGTAATGTTATTCATATTGCAGGCAAAAAAGAATACTTTAAAATTAAAGGATTTTATAATAAAATAAATAAAAAGGTATTTTTAAAAGATTTTTTTTATAATATGGAAATACTTTATAGCGCAAGCGATTTGGTTATATCAAGAAGTGGAGCTAATACATTAGCTGAAATTTTTTATTATAATCTTCCTGCGATTTTAATACCACATCCTCTTGGTTTCGGACATCAGAAAGAAAATGCTTTTTATTTTTATAAAAAAAGAGCAGGAATTGTTTTTTTCCAAGATAATTTTTCTTTTGATGAGTTCAAAAAAGTTGTTAAGAAAATTTTATTTGATAAAGAATTTCAAGAAAATTTAAGAAAAAATTTAAAAGGTTTAAATTTAACGGTTGATATAAAAAATTTCTATAATAATATATATTATAAATTTTTATGTTAAAAAAATTTTATATTTTTTTAATTTTAAATTCTGTTTTTCTTATAACTTTTGCTAAAGAATTTAAAGAAAAAAAATCAGAACATTTTATAGTTTATTATGAACCTGAGGTTGATGAGTATTATGTGGATAGGATAGTAGATAAGGCAGAATTAAATTACCGCAGAATTACAGAGGAATTTAGGTTGGTAAGGGATAAACTTTGGCTTTGGGAAAATAGAGCAAGGATTTATATCGCAAAAAACCAAGATAATTATTTGAATAAATTTAAATGCCCTAATTGGTCTGGTGGTTGTGTAAATTATAGAGATAAGATTATTTATACTTTTAAAGAACAAAACAATATTGATTATATACTTATTCATGAACTTACTCATATAATTTTTAGAGAATATGTTGGAGAAAGCAAACTCCCCTTATGGTTAGATGAAGGTATGGCTATGTATGTTGAATATAAATATATGGGAAAACCTTACGATACAGATATTATTGTAAAAAATGCTATAAAAAATAAAGACTATATAAAGTTTGTAGATCTTTCTAAAATTACATATTTTGATCTTATGAGTAAACCAAAAGGCTACGTAGACCTTTTTTATTCTCAATCATATTCTATAATAAATTATCTTATAGATAAATATTCTATGGATAATTTCAAACAGTTTCTTTATTTTTTAAGAAATAGTTATAATTTAGAGGATGCTTTAAAAAAATCTTTTTATTATTTTGATAATTTAGAAAAATTAGAAGAATTTTGGATAAGAAATTTTCTATGAAAAATATTTTAAAAGATGTTAAAAATATTTATTTGGTAGGCATAGGTGGCATTGGTATGAGCGCCTTGGCATTGTTATTAAAAGATAAAGGTTTTAATGTGAGAGGTTCAGATGTTTTTGAAAGTTATATTACAGATATGTTAAGAAAAAATGGTATAATGGTTGATATCGGACATAAAATAGAAGATATAGGAGAAGATACACAACTTATAATTTATTCTTCAGCTATAAAAGAAGATAATCCACAGATAAGATTTGCAAAAGAGAAAAATATTAATATTTTAAAAAGAGGAGAATTATTAGGTTTACTTTGTGAAGGTAATAATACCATAGCAATAAGTGGAAGTCATGGTAAAACTACAACAACGTCATTATTTACTTATGTTTTAAAATCTTTAGGTTTAAATGTTACAGCATTTATAGGAGGATTACCATTAAATTACTCTAAAAATGCTTGGCTTGGAGATAGTTATTTTGTTGTAGAGACAGACGAAAGTGATGGAAGTTTTCTTTTTATTAAAAGTTGGGTCTCTGTTATTACAAATATAGATTATGAACACTTGGATTATTATAAAGATATAAAAAGACTAAAAGAAAGTTTTTTAGAATTTGCATCTAATACAAGATATAAAGTTTTTGGTTGTGGAGATGATTTAAATACAAAAGAGATAATTAAGTTAGTTGACGGAATTTCTTATGGATTTGGGAAAGAAAACAAAATCAGGGCAGATAATTTTCATTTTGATGGAAGATTTAGTTGTTTTGATTTAATTATAGAGGATAAATTTATAAATAATATAAAAATACCACTTTTAGGAAAACATAATGTTTTAAATACATTATCTGTTTTAGGTTTTTTATTTTATACAGAAAAAGATTTAGATAGAGCAATATATTGCCTTAAAGATTTTAAAGGAACAAAAAGAAGATGTCAAATAAAAGAAAAAATTAATTCTATAACATTTATTGACGATTACGCGCATCACCCTACAGAAATACATAATACATTGGAGGCTTTACGTTTACTTTCTTTGAATAATAGACTTTTTGTTATTTTCCAGCCACATAGATTTTCAAGAGTAAAGGCTTTATATAAAGAATTCGGTAAATGTTTTTCTTGCGCAGACGAATTAGTGATTACAGATATTTATCCTGCATCGGAAGAGCCAATCAAAGATATAGATGTAAATTTACTTTTAGAAGAAATAAAGAAAAATTTTTTAAAACCCATGCATTATGTATCAAAAGAAAAACTAAAAAAGATAATCCCAGAACTTATAAAAGAAGGAGATTTTGTTGTTGGATTAGGTGCCGGTGATATTAATATTTTAATGGATGAGGTTATAGATGAGTTCAAAAAAGTTGGATTTAAAAAGGGAAGTTGATTTAAAAAAATTTACCACTATAAAGATAGGTGGGAAGGCAAAATATTTTTTTATAGCCCACAGCGATGATGATTTGATAAATATTTTAAATTCAGTTGATGACTATTATGTATTAGGTAATGGTTCAAATTTACTTATAAAAGATTCTTTTATATCTAAACCTATAATTAAATTAGGAAAAGAATTTAATTATATAAGAAAAAATAAAGAGACCATAGAGATTGGAGCTGCTACTACATTGTCTTATATTCTTAAATATTGCATAAAAAATAATCTTGGTGGATTTTCAAATTTAGCAGGTATTCCCGCTACTTTGGGAGGGATTATTTTTATGAATGCATCTGCCTTTGGAAGTGAACTACCAGATTATCTAAAAAAAGTTGAAGTTATTGACAGGAAAGGTAAAATATTTACTATTAAAAAAGAGAATATTTCTTTTGGTTATAGAACTTCTTCTCTAAGAGATTTTATTATTTTGAGAGCCTATTTTGATTTGCCTATGTCTTTTAATCTGAGAGAAGAGATAAACTATATTTTGGATAAAAGATATACATTTCAAGAATTTAATTTTCCAAGTTGTGGTTGTGTTTTTAAAAATCCAAAAGAAAAGCCAGCGGGATTGCTTATTGATTTATGCGGATTAAAAGGAAAAGAGAAAAATGGCGCACAAATTTCTTTAAAACATGCAAATTTTATAATCAACAAAAATAATGCAAAATATAATGATGTAGATTATTTAATTGGCATAATAAAAGATAATGTCTATAAAAAATTTAATATAAAATTAGAAGAGGAGATAAAACGTTGGTCTTAAAAGTTATAAAAAAATTAATTTTCATTTTATTATTATATAGCATAAATACATACCCACAAGATTACAAAACATTTTATAATTCCAATGAAAACTTTGAATATTCTATAGATTATCCAAAAGATTGCGAGATTATAAAAACAGAAAGAGCAGTAAAGTTTATATTAACACAAAGTAATAAATCCAAATCAAAAGGTAATATTATAATAATTGTTAATAATATTTCCCCTTTTAAAGATTTTGAAGAATTTGAAAAATTTTGGCTAAAGGGTATTTCTTCTAATTTAGAAGATTTTGAACTTATAGTTGAGGGTAGAATTATGGTAGATAACAAAGTAGGTTTTTATTATGTGTATAAAGGAAAAGACAATGGAAGACTTTTAAAATACAAACGCTATTCTATAGATAACAGTCCAAATATTTATGAGATTATATATGAGACAGATGAGAGAAAATTTGATTCAAATGTAGATTTATTTGATGAGATAGTAAATACAATTAAGATTAAAAAATAATATGATAAGTATTTTTAAAAAGGTCTATTACCATGATACAGATTTAGCAGGGGTTGTCTATTATGCAAATTACCTTAAATATTTTGAAGAGGCAAGAACTGAGTATATATTAAAAAGAGGATTAGATTTAAAAAAAATATATACAGAAAAAGGGATTCTATTTGTTGTAAAAAAAGTAGATATTGATTATAAAGCCCCAGCTAAATATTCAGATCTTTTAGAAATTACTGCAGAAATAACAAATAAAAAAAATGTAAGTCTTGAGTTTTTGCAAGAAGTAAAGAAAGATAAAAAAATTTTAGTTGTAGCAAAGATTATTCTTGTCTGTATTGATACTAATTTCCATCCAAAACCAATTTCCCAAGATATATTAGATGTTTTGTAGGATAATAAACAAAACAAAAGGAAAAGTTATCGCAGAAAAAGCACGAGTTGCTAATAATTTTTTCAGTAGGCTTATTGGTTTTATGTTTAGAAAAAATATAGATAAAGATGAGGCTATTATTTTTTATAAAGCCCCTTCTATGCATACATTTTTTATGCGCGTCCCTATAGATATTGTTTTTTTGGATAAAAATATGAAGGTTATAAAAACAAAGACTGTAAGACCCTATAGAATAATTTTTTGCAAAAATTCTTTTGTTACAATTGAACTTAAAGAAAACAAAATTATTGAAATTCCAATAGAAAAGGAAGATCTAATAGAGTTTTGTTTTGTTTGGAACTTTTATATAATTTAAACTAATTCTTTTAATCTTTTGTATCATTAAAGGAAAGTGGATACAATCTTTATTCTTACAATCTCTATTCTTATTTTTGAACCCAACTTTTGCATTAGCAAAAATGTCCGAAGGACTTGGTTGGGTCCAACCATTGGCTTTGCTTGAAATTATAAGCTTTTCGCATTAGCGAAAGTTTTTCTTTCATAAAAAGTTTTGGAACTTTTTCTTACGCAGGCAATGGCTAAAACTTATTGCACAATAATAACTTTACGTTTACAAAAAGAGCCTAATGCAAAATCTGGGTTGAAAGGCTATTAAATTGGATTGGTATTCTGGATTATTTAGTGATATAATTACACGAAGGTTAGGTATAGTATCGGTTTAATAAAATACTGTCAATAAATAAGGCTGTTTTATAATCATCTTAAAAAATTTTTTAAACGCGACATAATATTGTCGCTTACTTGTTTTATAATTTTAAATATCTAAATCCTAAAAATTATTTTTACTAAAAACTATGAAAGTAGCCATTAGCTCAGATTTACATTTAAATCCTGAGTTTAGTTTTCAAAGGTTTAATTATCCGAAGAAGCTGGAATTATATAGCGAGTTAGATAATAGATATGGAGAATTCCATAATAATTTCCTGCGTTGGCTGGTTTTAGAAGAAATTTTAGAGAACTGCCGAAAAGAAGATATAAAAAATCTAATTATTGCAGGAGACCTATTTGATAAAAAGACAGGATTAACCGAAATAGACCCTTTATTTGGAAAATATAGAGATATATCTATTCATATTATTGCCGGGAATCACGATTATTTTTTAAGTAAAAAGTATTTTTCATCAAATCTTGAAAATGTTTTTGTTTATGAAGAACCAACAGTTATAGATATAGGCGGTATTTTATTTGCATTTGTTCCTTATAAAAAAGATTCTTCTTTTACAGAAGAGATAAGCAAAATAAAACCTCTTGTCAATACAAAACAAAATCTAATTCTTATATCTCATTCTGATATTATGGCAGAATGCTATTATGATGGAGAGGAAGAAAAGATATATTTTCCAATTACAAAAAAAGACTTAAATCTTTTAAATCCAACATTAACTTTTCTTGGGCATATCCATCAGGCACCTATAAAACCAATATATAATAATATTTTTTATACTGGTTCTCCTTGTGCTTGTAATAGCAATGAGACAGGTATAAGGACATATATAATTTTAGACCTTTCTTTGCCAATTATTCCTGAAAATGTAATAAGGAAAAAATTAAAAAGGGGGATACTTTTTTATGAGAATGATTTTGTAATGTTACCCTTAAAGGATGAGGCTAAATTTATAGAAGAGGAGATAAATAGAATCCTTTATTCTATAGCAGTTGATGTTGATTATATTAGTTTAGAAGACCGCAATAGGCGTTTTGTAGAAGAAGATTTTAATAAAGAATATAATAAATTTTTTAATGAAACAACAAATTCTTTAAAATACAGAGTCTGCCTTAATCTTAAGGTAAAGGGATTAACCTATGAAGGAAAACAATTTGTAGAAAGCAAAATCAAAGAGTGTTTAGATAAAAAAGTTTTAGATAAATATATACTTACTGATAATCTTATGGTTTGTGATAATCAGGATATATCAATTATTATTAATGAGATAGTTGACGAAATTAACAAAACATTTTATTCAATAGAAGGATTTAAGCCATATAAAGATAAAACTTTGTATAATGTGACTTATAAAGATTATAATAAAATACTCTCTAAAGCACTTGAACTTATAATTTAATATGGGAGTAAGCATAAAAAAAGTAAAAATTACAAATTGGGGACCATTAACAGAGTTTTTAAATGAATTAAGACCATTCACCCTTATTTATGGAAAAAATGAGAGTGGTAAGACTACATTTATTGAAGCAGTAGTTTCTGCTCTTTTTAGAATAAAGAAAGATTTTTTTATAAGAAATGATGAAAATTTTGTTGGAAGAAGTGAGGTTTGGGTATCAGGAATACAGGAGAGTGAAATTATATATAAAAATACAAACAAAACTAAACTTGATGATTTTATACCTCAAGGTGTGGATTTACTTTCTCTTATCTGTGTCCATGCTTCAGATTTAAGATTTCCCGTTAGATTTTTAGATTTATTTTATAAATTTTTGTTTCCTTACCAAGAATTGGGAAAATTGCGTAAAAATATATCTGATTATGTAAAGATAAAAGATCGTCAACTTTTATTTGAAAAGAATATGGGGATAAAAAAGGAGATAGATGATTATGATTCTAAACTTGAAGTGATGAATGCAGTTCTTTCAG
>Ga0207433_10015680_pt1 | contig 10750 bp, 8 predicted proteins | sample YelNatPaOPGAMG01_FD_187559 | JGI IMG/M metagenome (GOLD analysis project Ga0207433, IMG submission 187559) | Hot spring thermophilic microbial communities from Obsidian Pool, Yellowstone National Park, USA - OP-RAMG-01 (SPAdes) (version 3) | ecosystem: Environmental > Aquatic > Thermal springs >...
CATTTGACAGCGACTTGACGGTAATGAAGCCGTGGATTCACGAGAGAAAATGGGAGATCGATTCCCTGTGCTACCCGATAAGGCTTGCTTATGGCTATTGGAAGACGACCGGTGACGTGTCGTGCTTTGATAAAGAATGGCAGCAGGCGATGAGGTTGGTTTTGAAGACTTTCAGAGAACAGCAAAGGAAAGATGGTCATGGGCCAATGCACTTTTTGGGGAAGTAATAATAAAGCTCTATGAGGAAAGGCCAGGTCTTTTGAAGGCATAAAAAAATGCCGCGAGGCAAGAGAAATGGTTAGCAATGCCATCTCAGCTCAAGGAGGAAAGTGAACAAACCACAAATTGCAGCTGAAGAGGCGAACGAAAAACTGTTATAGATTCGCGTAATGTGGCAACGGAGCTGTCCAGTATTGTAAGTTTGCTAGGCGGTAGTCGTTCTATACACAGCTTGTATCGTTGAAGGAGAAAGCCTACCAGTTTCAATAGACAAAAACTCAAACGACATGTTTAGCACGAACTAACTTAACCGGAGCTTGAAAATGAATAACGCAAACATAGATGGTGATGTGATGGAGTCTTCACAAAAACTGGACAAAGCGCAGACCTATCGTGGTCCATTTGCAATCATGACAACTTTGTTTTTCATCTGGGGATTCATGACAGCCTGGAATGACATACTCATACCGCGTTTTAAGGAGGCATTTACGCTGAATTATTTTCAGGCGATGCTTGTTCAATTTGCATTTTTTGGAGCTTACTTCATTGGCTCTTTGATATATTTTTCGATTTCGTCGAGTGTCGGAGATCCGATAGCGAGGATTGGATACAAGAACGCAATTGTAATGAGCCTGCTGGTATGTTCTTTGGGTAGTTCCTTATTCTGGCCTGCGGCAAGTATGCTTTCGTACCCACTATTCCTAATTGCCCTCTTCATAGTTGGACTTGGGTTTGCTGTTCTGCAGATAGCGGCGAATCCTTATGTGACGATACTCGGACCTGAAAGGACTGCCTCGAGCCGATTGAACTTAGCACAAGGCTTTAACTCGGTTGGCACGACCCTTGGGCCGTTGATCGGGGGATTCTTAATCTTTGAATACTTCAATCAATCTGGGGTGAACGGAGCAGAGTCAGTTAAGGTGCCTTATCTTACGTTCTCGCTAATTTTTCTCTTTCTAGCCGTTGTCTTTCTCTTCACGAATCTTCCTCACGTGGGAGAGGGGAAGATTGAGAAGGGGGCGGGCGCATTGAGATTTCCTCATGTGGTGTTAGGTGTTGTGGCAATATTCATGTACGTTGGTGGGGAGGTATCTATCGGTAGTTCGATCGTTAATTTTCTTGGCCAGCCAAAGATAGCGGGATTACCTCCGGTGCAAGCGAGTAAGTTCGTATCACTCTATTGGGGAGGGATGTTGATAGGGAGGTTCATGGGGGCGGTGGAGCTTAGTGAGATGAGAGGGCGGAACAAACAACTTTTGGTCGTCGGTATCCCAATCATTGCATTTATAGTTCTGACTATGTTGGCGGGATGGGGAGTTGTAAAGAATTATCTTCCTTTGTTAGCCGCGTGCTGGATTTTGTTCCAAGCTGGTAGATCGAAATCGAGTCGGACATTGAGCCTTTTCATGGGAGCTATTGTGATTCTGTTGCTTACCGTGATCGTGGTAGGTGGGAAGGTTGCGATGTGGTGTGTTGTTGGAGTTGGTCTGTTTACGTCCATAGGTTGGTCTAACACGTTTTCTCTTGCTTTGGAAGGGACAGGTATTTATAAGAGTCAGGTATCATCTCTCTTGGTTGCGGCGATACTTGGAGGTGCGATTCTGCCTCCCATCATGGGCCATATAGCTGACATCATTGGGCTACAGGTGGCTTACGTTGTTCCGTTAATTGCATATGGTTATGTAGGGTTCTATGGACTTAAGGGACACAGCGCTGGACGTAGCAGGATTGCTTCGGCGGCATGAGGGGATGCACTGTGGAAGTTACTATTCTGATTTCTTAATTAATTTAGACTGTTGAGATGGACTACAGCTCAGATACACGAACGGTAATGACGCTCGATGCTGGGGGGACAAACTTCGTTTTTACGGCGATTCGCGGAAGTAAAGAGGTGGTGAAGGAGATTGTAAAGCCCTCCCAGCCAAGTGATATAGATAAGTGTCTTTCTGGAATTATTGACGGTTTCAGGGAGGTTAGGCAGGGACTTGAGGAGGAGCCAGTCGCAATAAGCTTTGGGTTTCCGGGTCCGGCTGATTATCCTAGAGGGATAATTGGGGATCTTCCAAATCTACCTGCCTTCCGTGGTGGGGTGGCACTCGGCCCGATTCTTGAGAATGTGTTCGGGCTACCAGTTTTCATAAACAATGATGGCGATCTTTATGCTTACGGAGAAGCGATTGCGGGATATCTTCCTTACATAAACCGTTTACTGGAAGGGGCAGGCAGCATGAAGAGATTTAAGAATCTTCTTGGGGTTACACTGGGGACAGGATTTGGAGCTGGTATTGTGCATGATGGAGAGCTGTTCACAGGAGATAACTCCATTGCAGGTGAAATCTGGCTTCTCAGGGACAAGCTCAATCCTAGGACTCACGTTGAGGAGCACGTGAGCGTACATGGTTTGAAGAGGACTTTTGCTCGCGTAGCGGGAATCAGGTTCGAAGAGGCTCCTGATCCGAAGGAGATGTATGATATTTGTAAGGGGATTAGACCAGGCAACAGGGAAGCGGCATTTAGGGCATTCCAGGAGATGGCAGAGGTTGCTGGCGATGCGATAGCAAATGCAATTACATTGATAGATGGCCTCATAGTTATTGGTGGCGGCCTTGCGGGTGCCTCAGAGATATTTCTCCCACATCTTGTGAAAGAGATGAACAGTAGCTTCGAAAGGCCAGATGGAGGTGAATTTCCTCGCCTTGCGTTGAAAGTCTATAACCTGGAGGATCCTGCCGAGTTAGAGAGATTTCTCAGGGGATCAGAAAGAGAGATTGCAGTCCATGGCACGAATAAGGTAGTGAGATACGATCCTGAAGCCAGAACCGGCGTCGGAATCTCGAAAATCGGCACAAGCAAGGCTATTTCGATAGGTGCTTATGCCTTTGCGTTGAAGAGACTAGATGAAAAACTTACGATGTAAAGGAGGGTGCTGTGCTTAGGAACTGTGCTTTCGTGTCTCCATTAAGCTGTAGATCGCTATTTAAATTTGCTCGAAGCTCGCGATAAAGGGGGATCTCAGGCTCTGGGTGCGCGTAAGTAATCCTCGTGAAGCGAAATAGCCCCGACAAAGTCGGGTGGATGAGGTGAAATTTTCAGTTTCTATTCAAATAATATAAGCGCTTGCACCTGGTGTGCATCCCGGCAGACGACAACATTGCCGAGGATGATTTTGTTGTTCTCCATGAGCAGAGAGGTGGTTGCTATCACAAGAGACCCTAAGAATCCGATTGCAATATTCATCGTGATGCCTTCTTGATGTTTTAAATTGATGTGTAAGTCACAGAATCTGAAAAATGGCAGGTGTGCAAAGAGAAATTCCCGTGGGTGGAACGGAGACGAAGTCTGGGAACGACGACTCTTACTGTGACATTGATGACATGACAGAAAAAGCTTGCCTTTGGAAAGAAGCGACTGAAGGCCTGGACGACTGGAGTAGTCGATTGCTTAGGGATTTTGGCGGTTTTCCATCGTGTGGGAGTGAGAACAAAAGGCTTTGTTTTCATTAGGAAGAGAGACACGTCGGTCCGTGTTGCCACAACTCAAAGGAACACTTTCATTAGAAGGAGGGCAATTTTTCTTGAGTCAATCCGAGGACTTGATTATCGAACGACCTTTATGCTATATCTGAAACGAAAAACTAAATTGGTGCATCCATGCTAACTATGTCCAGGAATAGTGAAGGGAGCGAATATAGCGTTTTGGGCTTTGATCAGCTGATTTTGGATGGGATAGAGGAGAAGTTGCGGTCGATTCTGGAGGCAGAACGAGATGAAGTGGCTGGACGAAGGGCTTATGAGCGTATAGGACAGGGAAAGGTAGGCCAAGACCGTAATGGCTATCACAAGCCGAGAAGATTAACGTGTGGATGCGGAACAGTAACGATTCGGGTTCCTCGGTTAGAGAAGCCTTATGAGTCAATGCGTTTTAATGATGCATATCAAATCTTGATCTTTATTCGGTATCGATTTCAGGATAGAGTTTCCCCGCGCAGTTGCGAAGAAATCTAAGCCCACCAAGTTAGCAATGTGGATAACGACGCTGTAGACACATAATGATATGCACTATTTTGTCAGCTTTAAACGTTAAACCTTTTTGACAGGTTGAGTATCAGTGTCGCAGTGCACTATATTTCCCGCAGAGTTCTAAAGTATTCTACTCTCTTTGGCTAAGTCTCCATCATATAGGGCAATCGTCAATATAGCGCCCATAACCGACAATAGATACATCGGACAGGATCTTGTCAGCCTGAATTCTACAGAATTTATCTCTCGAGGCAAAAGATAGATAAGAAGACCACTACTTGAGAGACTTCAATGCAATTTTGATGCGTTGCAGTTTTTCAGGAGTCAGACTTTGGGCAGCAAAGAATGAAGCTCCTTTGGCACCAGCACTGTACGCGATATCGATCGCCTTTACGAGATCATCAGCGCTCAACTGGTCGACTGCTAAACCACTATACACAGGTACCCCAAATTGCTGCATCCGCACCTCCTCTTTCGTCTTCTCCCCAATCCAATTGAGACCCTGGTTGTAAAATCTAGCGTAAAGCATCGGCATAGCCCCATCTAATTTCCAACGTGACCATTCCTGCCGCACATTCTTCCAATTCGGGAATACAGCCGCGGTCATCAGCTTATTGTGTTCATGTGCAATCGGTAAAAGCACATCGTTGACGATATGAGTGATCCTGTCATAACGGAACTGATTCCATGCTTTGTTAGTAGAGGGGTCACGCAACTTTATTGGATCGATCCCAGATTGCTTTTTGAAACTCTCACGGCATACATCGCAGTAACAGTAATCATATTGCTGATACTCTCGATCTTGTACAATATGATAACGTGGTTGGAGGGCTATTGGTAATATCACATCTGGATAGCGAATGTAATCAAGATGTATACCATCAAGCCCGTCGATTTGAGACAACTCGGACACCGTGTCTGCTAAAAAATTCCATACGTCCGGTCGCGAAGGACAGAGAAATTTATAATAGCTTACGTAGGCCGGTTTATCCACGCAAGATTGACCAAGCCGGTTTACGACGAACCACTCAGGATTCCTCTGAACGATCGACTCCACATTGCATGGCATCGTCCACATCCATGCGTGCACCTCAAGTCCAGCTTCCTTTGCAAGAGGGATGATTGATTCGAGCAAAGGTTGTGCCACAGGCAAATGCTTACTTTGGTAGAATGCCTCATGGCTGTTGTAGACTTCCAGCAGGATTGCATCGAAACCCGCATCACGCATCGCAGCAAATCTAACTTTCCATTCATCCAAAGATGTATGTGTATCGGTCCCAACCCATACCCATTGTTTGAATTTTTTCGACGCACTATACCCTTGCTGCATAACCACTCTTGGCAAGAATCTTTTTGCAGCGATACTCATCGCTGCTAAGCCAATTATGCTTGCGAACTCTCTTCTATTCATGAAATCACCTTAAAATAATCAGCATATTAGGAAGTGTCAAGTATTTTGTGTAAACATATTAATAGCTGGCAAATTACTTTTGCCGAAAGGTGCACTTCTCGAATTTGCCTCCATTAACATTTCGAACATTTTTCCAGGATCTTTCATGATCTCCTTGAATATTCTTTCAACTTCTGTTGTTATTCTTCCTTCGTACGAGTGTTCCATAGGATGTAAGCATAAATCGTCCTCGGGCTCTGTCTGCGCCTCCGGTAAGCTTGTCTCGTCAATATCCTGTTCTGGGTATATGGTGCATAACTCTTTTTTTGTTTTAATCTTATCCTAATAGATTATGCGCCTTACCCTCTTCAATTTCCACAACTATTGAGATTTACTCCCAGGGGAAAATGATGATAAATTTAAGGTCAATATTTAATGAATAAAAAATAGAGCTAATTTGAAAATGAAAAAAATTATTTTGTTTGCTATTATTATAAACTTTCGCACTATTAATGCTCAGAATCCTATTGTTCCTGCTGGTATTTATTTTGCGGATCCTTCACCTCATGTATGGAATGGTAGAATTTATATTTATGGGTCAAAAGATGAAAATCCAGATTATTATTGTTCTAAAAGTTATGATGTCTGGTCATCAAGTGATCTTATTCATTGGGAAAGAACGGAGAATGTCTTTTCAATAGAGAATATTAAGGGACTAGAAAATCTTTTCCTTTATGCACCTGATTGTGTATATAGAGATGGTATGTATTATTTATATTTTGGTCTATCTAATAACATGGAAGGATTGGCTGAGAGTAAATCACCAACAGGTCCTTTTATATTTAAAAAAATAATAGATTTATACGGATTCAATGGAATAGATCCCTCGGTATTTATAGACTCTGATGGACAGGCATATTATATATGGGGTCAATTTAATGCAAAAGTGGCTAAACTTAAACCGAATATGTTAGAAATTGATTCTAGCACAATAAAAGATGGCGTTGTGTCAGAATCGCACCACTTTTTTCATGAAGGTGGGCATATTGTTAAACGTGATAGCCTATACTATTTTATATATGCCGACATTCAGAGAGCTAATATGCCGACTTGCATAGGATATTCAATAGGCAAATCTCCGTTCGGTCCTTTTAAATATGGCGGAATCATTGTAGACAATAATCATTGCGACCCTGGCAGTTGGAACAATCATGGTTCGATAGTCAAATTTAAGGGGAAGTGGTATATTTTTTATCATAGATCGACACATGATTCTTTCTCTATGAGAAAAACTTGCATTGAACCGATTACTTTTAATTCAGATGGATGTATTAAAGAAGTTGAAATGACCTCGCAAGGTGCTGGACCTCCCTTAGATGCTTTTACTAAAATTGAGGCCGATAGAGCCTGCCTTTTATTCGGCAATGTTCGCATACAGAATTATACTAAAGATAACGATGAGCTGGGTGCTATTAAAAACGGCGATAGAGCAGCTTTTAAATATTTAGATTTCAGATCTGGAGCAGACAGCATTGAGGTTTCAGTTATTCCGGGGAAAATTGCCGGGAGGATAAATGTTATATTGGATCAGCCATGGCATGCGGCAGTAGGTTCGATTGAAATTCCTGTTGGAGATTCTAAAACAATTAGAACATTTAAAAGTCGTTTGAATAATAAAATAAAAGGTATTCATTCACTTTGGTTAAGATTTTCGGGAGGCGAGGGGGATTTATTTGCCATTGATTCTTTTAAATTTCTAAAATGATCAAAGTTTGTTTGAAAAGAATAGGACAAAAAAAAATAAAAAATCATGCAGAACAGAAAATTGAAAATTGGCAAATTAAGAAAAGCATTTAATTTTATAATTATTTCTCATCCACAAAGTTAAATTTAAAAATATGCTTGAAAAAATAATACGACTTTTAATAATTTTCATCAGTTTTGCCTTCATCAATAAAAGCTTTGCGGCTGACCAAGGCGAAATAGTTCCCCAAAAGCTGCGCGTTGAATATCTTAAAAATCCCGTAATAGATGAGATGTTGCCTCGATTAAGCTGGGTATTGACATCAAACGAAAATGATCAAGCTCAGACAGCCTATCAAATAGGTGTTGCTAGCAGCATTCAAAAATTAAATGGAAATAAATTTGATGTTTGGAATACTGGGAAGGTTTTAAGTAATCAAAATATTCAAATTTATTACAAAGGTAAAAAGTTAAAATCAAGGGGTGTATATTATTGGAAGGTTAAAGTTTGGGATAAGAACGGAATCCCAGGTCCGTGGAGTAAATCCGCTTTTTGGACTATGGGGCTTTTAAGTAAAAGTGAATGGAAAGCTGAATGGATCGGACTAGATTTGTATAATCAAAACAGAGAGCCGCAATTAATTTTGCCACCTGCGCCTTACCTGCGTAAAAGTTTTACGCTAAACAAAGCTATAAAAGTTGCACAAGTCTATGTAACTGCGCTCGGTTTATATGAGTTATATATAAACGGTCAAAGGATAGGTAAAGATTATTTTACTCCTGGTTGGACAGATTATAATAAAAGGGTTTACTATCAGGTTTATGATGTTAAATCATATTTAACTAAAGGTACTAATGTAGTTGGTGCTGTTTTATCATATGGTTGGTACGCTGGTTATGTTGGCCCAGGACTCTTTGTTGGTTTGCGAAAAGTACGAGCTTTTTACGGTAAAATTCCAAAGCTTAAAGTGCAGATAGAAATTACCTTTACAGATGGTTCAAAAAAAATAATAATTTCTGATAGAACATGGAAAGGTTCCGACGGGCCACTTCGTGAGTCTGATATTCAAATGGGGGATACCTATGATGCTAGGCTGGAATTAATTGGTTGGGACAAACCAGGTTATGACGATTCGAGTTGGAGAAAAGTTGAAGTTTTTCCCGATAATCCAAAAAGGAAAATTGAGGTATATCCCGGTGTTCCTGTCCGAATCAATAGAGAAATTACACCCGTGTCTATTTCATCTCTTCCGGGAGGGAAATATATCTTTAATATGGGACAAAATTTTGCCGGTGTCGTTAGATTAAAAGTGAAAGGTAAACGCGGACAAAAAATTGTAATTAGGTACGGAGAAATGCTGCATAAGGATGGAACCCTGATGACGGAGAATTTAAGAAAAGCACGTGCAACGGACACATACATATTAAAAGGAGATCCGAACGGTGAAACATGGGTTCCAAATTTTACATACCACGGATTCCAATATGTAGAAGTAACTGGATTATCTGAAAAGCCAACAGATAGCACAATTACTGGATTGCAGATAGGATCTCGAATGAGTACAACAGGGGAATTTGAAACAAGTGATCCAGAAGTGAACAGGCTGTACCAAAATATTGTTTGGACGCAGCTGTCTAATATGCTAGAGGTTCCTACAGATTGTCCGCAGAGAGATGAAAGGTTGGGTTATAGTGGTGACGCGCAGATTTTTATAGGCTCAGCTGTAATGAATTTAAATGTAGCTGCATTCTTTAAAAAATGGCTTGTGGATTTAAATGATGATCAAAATAAAAATGGACTATATCCAGATTATGCACCTGCGCCATTATCGTGGGGAGATAGATATCCGTACCATCCAGGCTGGATGGAAGGAGGCATTATTATTCCGTTTACTTTGTATCAAACTTACGGCGATATAAAAAATTTAGAAAAGTTTTATCCTCAAATGAAAAAATTAATCGATTATGGATATAAGAAAACAAAAGGCAAGTGCTATTACGATGAAGGCGAATGGGCTGAATACGGAAAAGGACATCTCGGTCTAGGCGACTGGCTTTCAATAGGACCCACAACTGCGGATGATATTATTGCCTCTATATATCTTGGCTATAGTATAAAGCTGATGAAAGAGATTTCAGAAGTTTTGGGCTATAAGGGTGATGTAAAATATTACAGCAACCTATTCAGAAAATTTCAATTCGGATTTATTCATCACTATATTAATGCAGGAGGCAAAGTGGTTATCAATGAACATAAATACGATTTTTACCCCAAATATAAAAAAGCTGAAGGAATTTCAGGTGACACTCAAACCACTTATGCAAATTTAATTTATATGGGCTTGCTTCCAGATAGTCTTGAGAAAAAAGCAGCTAAACATCTTGTCGAATTAATAAATAAGAATAAAGGCAAATTGACAACTGGTTTTCTGGGAGTAAAACAACTGCTTCCAGCATTATCCGAAACGGGACATGATGATTTGGCGGAGAAGATATTCTTAAATAAAGAATATCCAGGTTGGTTATATGAAGTTGAAAATGGTGCTACTTCAATTTGGGAACATTGGGACAGCTACTCGAAGAAGGCAGGATTTGCGTCTTCGGAGATGAATTCTTTTGATCACTATGTATTTGGATCGGTCTGTGAATGGATGTTCCATAATTTGGCTGGGATTCAAAACAACGGAGTTGCATATGATAGCATTTTACTTAATCCTTATATAGATAACCATTTTTCCTGTGTTAAAGCTGCTTATGAGTCTGTCCACGGGGAAATCCTATCTTATTGGAAAAAAGACGGTGACAAGATTATCTACCAAACCAAAATACCGGTTGGCGTTAAAGCCCGAATTTTTATCCCTTCGCAAAAGGACAAATTACCCGAAGTAAATGGTCAAAGTCTTTCCAAATATAAAAGCATGAAATTAATTGGATATAAAGATGGTAAATGGATAGTAGAAACACCCTCGGGTAATTACACATTTTCTTCTTTAATAGATAGTCAGCCCTTGAAAAAAGGGATAAAAAGAAAAAACAGATAAAAATAGCAGCGAAAAGAGTGTTCTACCTCTAATAGAATTGGACTTTTTCCAAATTAAATTAAGAGGAAAAGATATCCTATAAAGAGTCAATAGAGAAATTGACGATGTGATACACAGAGTTATCCACAATCAATTGACAAAAAGTTCTTTGACAAATTAGTTAGGCACAAACACCAGGGCTGGGTTATACGGTTCACCGGATTTGAGCATTGCTAACATGATCTGAAGGAGCTTTTTTGCAACGCAGATGAGAGCTTGCTTTTCGGTTTTTCCCTGCGATAGTTTCCGATGGTACAACGTTTGGAGTTCCTTGTTGTGCTTGAGGGAAGCAACGGCAG
>Ga0207433_10015681_pt1 | contig 10749 bp, 15 predicted proteins | sample YelNatPaOPGAMG01_FD_187559 | JGI IMG/M metagenome (GOLD analysis project Ga0207433, IMG submission 187559) | Hot spring thermophilic microbial communities from Obsidian Pool, Yellowstone National Park, USA - OP-RAMG-01 (SPAdes) (version 3) | ecosystem: Environmental > Aquatic > Thermal springs...
AGGGATGCTCCGGAGGTACCAGGAGCTCTCGAGGGAGTGCAGGCTCCCCGCCGGCGCCCTCTTCTGCGGCCCCCCCGGCATGGGGAAGACCCTCTCCGCCAGGATCCTGGCCACGGAGAGCGGGGCCCTGCTGGTGGATGCCACCCTCTTCCCCAGGTCGGAGGAGGGCTGGAGCCCCAACGACGTGGTCTCCCTCTTCTCCCTGGCCAGGGAGGCCTACCGCCGGAAGGGGAGGGTGGTCCTCCTGCACTTCGAGGAGATCTCCGACCTTTGCGGGGCGGACGGGGAGGAGGGCAGGGAGGTGAGGACGGCCCTGCTCTCCGAGCTGGACGGGATGGGGGGAAGGGCGGAGGGAATCTTCGTGGTGGCCTGCACCAACCGTCCCCCCTGCAGCCTCCCCTACTCCCTCCAGAGGCCCGGGAGGCTCTCGGAGGTGGTGGAGTTCGCCATCGACAGGCAGGGGCAGAGGGAGGTCCTGGAGTACTACCTGGCCAGGAAGCCCGTGGAGGAGGGGGTGGACCCCGAGCTCCTCTCCTCGGCCCTACCCTCCGACCTCTCCCCTGCGGCCATAGAGGAGGTGGTGGAGGGGGCCCACTACCAGGCCCTCCTGGAGGGGAGGAGGGAGATAGGGAAGGGGCACCTCATCTCCAGCCTCCTCCCCAGGATCCTGGGCAGCGTCCAGGGGGCCTGGTCCTCGCAGCAGGAGCGGTGGGTGGCCTGCGTGCACGAGGCCGGGCACGCGGCGGTGGCCAGGGCCCTGGGCGTGGGGGTGAGGCTGGTGGTGGTCCCGAGGGAGCACTACCGGAGGGGGATCACCCTGCTGGACTACGGTCCCGGCCCCCATCCCCGGGGATCGAACGAGCTCAGGATGTGCATAGGGCTGGCCGGGAAGGCCGCGGAGGAGCTGGTCTTCGGGGAGCCCACCCTGGACGAGCCCCTGGACGTGGGCTGGGTCACCAAGCTCTCGCTGGACCACTTCGCCAAGCACTCCCCCGACACCAACTACTGCACCCTGGACCTGGCGATCGAGCTGGACCCCCTCGACCCGGACTTCTCCGTCCTCAGGCCCGCCCCCGAGGCGGAGAGGGCAGAGATCTACTCCAGGGCCAGGCAGCTCAGGGCCTCCTGCCTGGAGAGGGCTAGGAGGATCCTCCGGGAGGTGAGAGGGGAGGGGGTGGAGGGGCTGGCCAGGGAGCTCTGGGAGAGGGAGTTCCTTTTCGGGGGGGAGGTGGAAGGCATCCTCTCCCCGTGGCTGGCGAGGCGGGCCCCGGAGGAGACCCCTAGGACTCCTCCTCTTCCTCCCCCGATCCCAGGAGCTCAAGCACCTCGATCATCCTATCGATGAAGGGCAGGTCCTTCAGGGCCTTCTCGCTGGGGAGGTACCTGACGTGGCCCTCCCCGTCCTCCCAGCTCTCCACCCACCCCAGGAGCTCCAGCCTCCTCACCATCCCCCTCACCCTGTCCCTCCTCTGGCTGGAGGGGAGGAGGTTGAGCAGGGAGTAGAGGCTGAAGGGCTCGGGGGGATGCTCCGCGTACCGGCTCAGCATGCCCCTGAGGAGGCGCAGGGCCGAGAGACCGAAGGGGTGGTTCCTCTTCCCCATCCCCACCACACCCCCTACTGGACCTCCGGGCTTTTAAAGTTTAGGGTTTACCTAACCGTTTGAGAAACCCTAATAAAATGGTTAGAAAAAGCCTAATAAACCGGGGGAGAAAGGGGGAGGGTGCCCGAGATAGACCCGCTGGCCAGCGTGGGCTGCTCGGAGGTCTTCTTCCAGCTCCTGCTGGGCAGGAAGACCCCCAAGGAGATCTCGGAGAGGCTGAGGACCTCCCCCCCCACCGTGGTGGAGCACCTGCGGAGGCTACAGGGGCTGGGGGTGGTGAGGCTGGGGAGGAAGGAGGGGAAGTTCCAGCCCTACGAGGTGGACTGGGAGGGCTTCGCCAGGGAGGTGCTCAGGCGAGCCTACACCCCGGGGATCCTGGAGCGCCTGAACCCCGGGAAGGCCGGGAGGCTGAGGGAGATCCTGGAGGGGGTGGGGAGGGAGGAGGCCTTCCTGGAGCTCCTGCGCTCCTACTTCTCCGGGCTGGCGGAGGAGATGGAGGAGGGGAGGTACCCCAGGAGGACGGTCTGGGGTGCCCTCTACTCCCTGGAGGAGTCGCTGGACGAGGCCACGAGGGTGAGGGCGGGGGGGAGGGCGGGGAGGCTGATCAGGCTGCTGGGGGAGTGGGCGGAGCTCAGGAGGGTGGCGGACGAACACGGCCCCAGGGCCCTGCTCAGGAAGTGCCTGCAGGAGCTCTCCGGGAGGGATTAGGTGAGCGTGATGCGCTCGCCCTCCCGGGGCAGGAGCACCTCCGCCCCCTTCACCTCCCTCTCGAACCACTCCCTGTGCTCCGTGTGGACCGGAAGGACCTCCTTCGGCCCTATCCTCTCGATGGCCCGGAGCAGCTCCTCGGGAGGGGCGTGGCCCGAGGCGTGGAAGCCAGGTTCGAACTCCAGCTCCCCCCCCCGCGAACCTGAACCCCACGGGCCTCATGTGGAAGTGCTCCAGCCAGGAGTAGAGCCTTTGGAAGTCGAAGACCTCCTCCTCCGAGTAGGCCTCGCTGCTGGAGTAGAGGTAGGTCCCCCCCTCCGGCTTTATGTCCAGGAGGTTGGGGAGGTTCCAGTAGCTCAGGCAGAGGATGTACCCGGAGGGACGCCTGGAGACCTCCGAGGGGTCCAGCACCCTGTCCGCCAGCTCCTCCAGCAGGTTCTTCTCCCAGGCGTGCTTCGATCCCTTCAGCCCCCGGTAGACCCTCAGACCCGACAGCCTGTCCCTCCCCTCCACGCACCCTATGAGCCGTAGCTGGTGGGCGTCCTCCGGCAGGACCGCGAGCTCCCTTCCCGTTTTCTCCGCGATCCTCCTGAAGGTCTCCAGCCTCTCGAAGTTCCTGGGGGAGAAGTCGGCCACCACCAGCCCCCTCTCCCCCTCGCAGATCTCCAGGCAGTTCCGGTAGACCTCCTCCTCGGTCTCCCTCCTCTCCTCCTTCCTCCCCACCCTGGTGCCCTCGATGATCAGGAGCCTGGGCTCCAGCCCCGCCGCCTCCTCCAGGAACTTCTCGGTCAGGTGGCCCCCGGTCCCGTGCATCCGTAGGTCGCCCGTGTACACCACCCAGCCCGCCTCCGTTTCGAGGGCGAAGGCGGTGGCACCGGGGATGGAGTGATCCACCTCCCAGAGCTTGCAGGGAAGGGGGCCGGAGCCCTTGGAGAGTTCGGCGTTGAGGGGGCGGGTCTGGGGGGATTGCTTCCAGAGCTCTTGGAGTTTGGGCGGTAACTCTGGGACCTCCACCCTCCTCCCCTCCAGAGGCTTGTTCCTATTCCTAGGAGAGTTGAGTACCCTAGAATCATCCTCATCAGGCTCCCTCCTCGAGAGGTAGACCACCTCCTCCCCCGGGCTTTCTCTCCTCACGTCCTGCACCCCCTTGAGGATGGCCGCGGTCATGGCCGAGCAGCATACGGTGGTCTGCAGGCTCAGGAGGCCGGCGCACCCCCAGTGGTCCAGGTGGGCGTGGGAGAGGTAGACCGCGTCCAGGGGACGGTCGCAGGGGAGGTCCAGGTCAGAGGGTGTCAGGTCTTCCCTGTAGATGGGGAGAGGGGGGATCAGGCCCAGCTCCAGCAGGTCGTGAACTCCCCTGGCGGGGCGGGGCTTGAGGAACTCAGCGAAGAGGCTGGAGTGCTTCTTGAAGTTGATCCCGAAGTCCAGGAAGACTCTGATTTCCCCGCTCTCCAGGAGGATTTTGTTGCCCCCGATGGAGTCCAGCCCGTCGTAGACCGTCAGGAAGGCCCCCTTCATTTTCCTAGGAGAGTGGGAGGGGCGGGCTAAATAGCCGAGGAGGAAAATTCTTCCCCCACTCCTTTTATGGGCGTGGAAGAAGCGGGGATGATGGGGTCCGAGAGGGTCTGCTCCTCCTGCGGGAAGGCGGTGGAGGGGAGGGTGTACTTCTGGGACGGGAAGCCCTACCACCCCTCCTGCCTGCCCCTGGAGATCACCAAGGTCGGGAGGGTGAGCGGGGAGCTGGTCAGGGCGGTGGAGGAGCTCAGGTCGGTTCAGGTCTCGGAAAAGCTGGGGAAGGCCGTCGGGGAGGTACAAAGGGAGGTGGATAGGATCATGGAGGGCCTGGGGTACTCCCACTACCCGTACGCCTGGGATCTCCATCCCTCCTATCCCCACCCCTACGACTGGGAGAAGGAGGCCTACGGGGAGGATCTGGTCCTCGTCTTCATGTACCACAGGGAGGGGAGGGGCGCCAACGTGCTGGTGAGGAGGAGCGGCGAGCTCCAGCTCGTTCCCCCGAAGCTCTCGGCCGGCCCCTCGCTCAGGACCTGAGCGCAGGGTTTTTGGAGCCCCAAACCTTAAATTACTGCAATTTTTATAGAATTAATCGTGGAATACTATCCAAGAAAAATAGAAGAAAAGTTGGAAAAATGGCTGGGGAGAAAGGAGTATCTCCTCCTGAAGGGACCCAGGCAGAGCGGCAAGACCACCCTCCTCCTCCACCTGCACGAGCTCCTGGAGGACTCGGAGTACCTCACCCTCGAGGACCCCAGCTGGAGGGAGGCTTTTGAGAAGGATCCGAAGGCGGTGGCGGAGAGGATTCTGGAGAGGAAAAAGTCGGTCCTCCTCCTGGACGAGGCCCAGTACCTTGGCGATGTGGGGCAGAAGCTCAAGCTCCTGTTCGACCTTTACGGGGAGAGGCTGAAGATCATCGCCACGGGCTCCGGCTCCTTCGACATCAAGGTGGAGGTGGGGAAGCATCTGGTGGGGAGGGCCATCTACTTCGAGCTCCTGCCCCTCACCTTCGAGGAGTTCCTGAGGTGGAGGGCCGGGGACCTGCACAGGACCTACCTCGGCTTCTTGGAGTCCCTCTCCGGCTTCCTGAGGGAGGAAAAGCTGGAGGCCGAGCCCATCTTTGAGCGGGAGTTTCAGTCCCTGCTCGAGGAGTACGTGATCTTCGGCGGTTTTCCGGCGGTGGTTAAGGAGCCCAGCCAGGAGATCAAGCGGGAGCTCCTGCGCAACCTCGTCACCACCTACCTTGAGAGGGACATCTTCTACTTCCTCAGGGTGAAGAATCCGGAAAAGTTCCAGGAGCTCATGAGGTTCTTGAGCTTCCAGATAGGCGGCCTCCTGAACCATGCGGATGCCTGCCGTGAGCTCGGGATCGACTTCAGGACCCTCCTGAGCTACCTCTCCCTCCTCAGACAGACCTATGTGATAGAACTCCTCCCCCCCTTCTTCCGCAACCTGGTCACCGAGCTCAGGAAGTCCAAAAAGCTCTACTTCCTCGACACGGGGCTCAGGAACTCCCTGCTGAACCGCTTCGGCCCCCTCGCAGAGCGGGAGGACAGGGGAAGGCTGCTGGAGAACCACGTGTTCATCCAGCTCAGGTCCCGCTTTGAAAAGCTCCACTTCTGGAGGACCGCCGGGAAGGGGGAGATCGACTTCATCCTGGGAGACTCCGGTGAGCCGGTGCCCGTGGAGGTGAAGACCGGAAAGGCGAGGCCCGGGAAGGGATTCAGCAGCTTTTTAAAGTCCTACAGACCGAAGAGGGCAATAGTGTTCACGGAGGAGGAGTTCGGGGTAAGGGAGATCTCGGGGACGAGGGTGGCCTACCTCCCGCACTACTTCGCCTGATTCGCCGGGGATTGAGGTAACTTGTTTCATTATAGGAAAGTCGACTTGAGCGCGCCGATGGTCAGGGCGCTGAAGGTCTTTCTGAACGTTGAAAGGCTTGTTGAGATCGGGGTGGTCGATGAGATAAAATCGCTCGGGGGGGTTGCCGGTGCCGGAATTTACGGTTCCTAGGCAAACGGAACGAACCATGAGGACAGCGACCTCGACCTCTGGATAAGGGTCGAAAAGCATCCGGGGGAGATGAAGGTGGCCTCGCTTGTCGGCGAAATCAGGAAAAGCGTTGGAGCCGAGGCGCAGATGCTGGTCCTAACACCGGAGGATCTCGAGCGGCTCAGGAGGGAGGATCCGGCCTTTTACCATTCCCTGGTGTTTCGGATCGTTTGTCATGTGGGGGGAACCGATTGGGTGAGCTCGACGAATGCTTTGAGAAGGGCCTGCTGAGGAGAACCCCGGCGTCAAAAGGCCTTGAAGAGCTTGGCCAGGGTCCACAGGTGGTTGGAGGAGGCCAGTAAGAATCTCGAACATGGCCTGCTCGATAGCTCCCTGGTGAGCTCCTACCCCGCCATGTTTCACGCTGCGAGAGCCATCTCTTCAGGGGCGGTCTCAGGGAGAAGAGCCATCACTGCGTGGCAAGGTATCTGGAAGAGAAGTACGTGGCCAAAGGGGACCTGCCCAAAGAGGTCGTTTTTCTGCTTGACAGGTTTAGGAATCTCAGGCACACGGATCTCTACCGGCTTGACTTTTTCGCCTCCGAAGATGAAGCCAGGGAGGCCATAAAAAGTGCCGAGTTCGTGATCGGGGAGATAACCCGCATACTGGAAGCGGAGGGGTAGGGGAAACTCAAACCCGGGACGAGTTGAAGGCCAGGGGGGATCCAGCGACGAGTGGCCCCGCACTTTTCCTCATTGGTCAACCATCTTATCCTTAAAAGTTAAATATTAGTAAAGTCAAATTAACTAACGTGTATGATCTGAACCCCTGGTGGGAGACCGGTGAGGTTCCCCGCGACCTCCTTCCCCCCCAGCCGAGGACGCTCTTCCAGGAGCTCAGGGACTCGCTTGACCGGCGGCAGGCGGAGGTGATAGTGGGCCTGCGCCGGACCGGGAAGACCACCCTGATGCTCCAGCTCATCGACCACCTCCTGAGGCGCGGAACGGATCCCAGGAGCATCCTCTACTTCACCTTCGACGAGCGCTCGAGGGACCTGCGCGTGCTGCTCCGGGAGTACGAGGAGCGCGTGCTCAGGTCCAAGCTCAGGGACCGCAGGGTCTACCTCTTCCTGGACGAGGTGCACAAGCTTCCCGGATGGCCCGAGGAGGTGAAGCTCCTCTACGACTTCAACCCCAACCTCAAGCTAGTGCTCTCCGGGTCCGCCAGCCTTAACCTCATGCGCGGCGCCGGGGAATCCCTGGCGGGGAGGTGCGTCTTCCACAGGCTCGACCCCCTTTCCTTCGTGGAGTTCCTGCGCCTGCGGTACGGGGAAAGCCCCCCTCCCCCGGAGGATTTCGAGATCTCCGAGCGCAGGCTCTCCATCCACCTCCAGGAGTTCCTGCTCCGGGGGTTTCCGGAGATAGTCAGGGCGGGAGACCAGGAGGCCAGACGCTACGTCAGGGAGCTGGTGCTGGAGCGAATCCTCTACCGGGACATCCCGCAGAGCTTTCCCGCCAGCGAGCCCGAACTCCTGAAGCTTCTGGCCGAACTCCTATGCTCCAGCCCGGGGATGGTTCTGAACGTCGATTCCCTGTCCAAGGAGCTGGGCAGGGCCAAGAAAACCGTCGGGGATTACCTGAGCTATCTCGAACTCTCCTTCGTCATCAGGCGCCTGAGCAACCTCCGCGGATCCATGCTCGCGGTTAGCCGCAAGAACCGCAAGGGTTACCCCTGCCATCCAAGCCTGTGCACGACCCAGGACCACACGAGGGTGATCGAGACCCTGGTCATGAGCGAAACCGGAGCCCAGTTCTACTGGCGGCTGAGGGACCTGGAGGTGGACTTCGTGCTCAGGAACGGAAGAACGATGCCCGTGGAGGTGAAGTACGCGCAGAAGGTCCGGGAGCGGGACCTTCGCGGCATCCGGGCCTTCTGCAGGCGCTTTGGGCTGGAGAGGGGCCTCGTCATCACCAGGGAGGAGATGGGAAGGCTGGACGGGCTGGAGCTGGTTCCCCTGCTCCGGTTCATCCTGTACAGGGAGAGGTTGCTGGGAGGGTCGGAATCGGGTCTCTCGGGAGGCCAGACCCGTTAAGCGCGGTCCTGATGAGGGGGGCCACGGTTTGGGCCCCCTCAGCGGGGAGGGGAGCCGTGTCCCCCCTCCTCCTTGGGCAGGTCGAAGTACACCTACCCCCCCTGAGCTGAGGACTTATCCGGCCTCTGGGAGGCCGGCGTTTTTGCATTTTTTCGGGATAGGTGAGGTGAGAGGTTGGAGAGGACAGGCTTCCCTCCCCCCGACGGGCACACCGACCTCTGCGGCATCTGCCCCTTCAGGGAAACCTGCACCGTCTACCAGCACCTGCTCAGGGACAACTACTACCGCTACCCCTGCTGGGAGGCCTACCACGCCCAGAGGAGGAGGTGCGAGGAGGGGAGGAGGCTGAGGGAGGAAGGGGAGAGGGCGGAGAGGCGCGGTGGCTGAGGGAGGCGCCTCCCTGGCCAGCCGTGGGCTAGAGCAACCTCACCTCCCTAACCCTCAGATCCCCTCCGATCCTCAGCAGGCTCCCCTCCCCCACCTCCTCCCACCGCTCCTCCGTGAGCCTCTCCGAGCACACCAGGACGGCCCTCTCCCCCCGGAGCAGCTTGCCCCTCAGCAGGGCCCCCGTCTCGGGGGAGGAGCACGAGAGCTCCCCCGGCCCCCTCCTGAGCCTGTGGAGGCTCTCCCCTAACCTGAAGGCGTAGAGGTGCTCCCCGTCCGAGAGGAGGAAGTTCAGCGCCCCCTTGGCCGACCTCCTCGCCTCCTCCACCGCCACCCCTATCCCCTCCTCCACTCCCCCCTCCCCCTCGAGGCACTGGAGGAGCCAGCGGAAGTAGACCTCCGAGTCCGTCTCGCCCTCGAGACCCTCGGCGTGCCTCCCCCTGAGCTTCCTCCTCAGCTGTTCCCTGTCCACGGTCCCGTTGTGGGCGAAGATCCAGTTTTCAAACCTGAAGGGGTGGGAGTTCTCCCCCCTGACCCCTCCGCAGCTGGCCCTCCTCACGTGGCAGAGGATGATCCTGGACCTCACGCTCCTGGAGAGCTGGGGGAGTTTGCTCTCGGGGTCCAGCGCCGAGATCCCCTGCTTGAAGACCCTGGCCTCTCCTCCCTCGTACCAGCCCATCCCCCACCCGTCGGGGTGCTCCCTGGCCAGCCGCCTGAACCTCTCCAGCGAGAACTCCAGGTCCACCGGCCCGCTGGCGATGAGCCCGAGCAGCCTGCACATCCTTCCCCTTCTCCCCCGATCCTTTTTACCTTGGCTCCGGAAGGCTGGTGCTATCGCCGTTCGGTGCAGTTATGGTCCGTGCGATGGCCCGTTTCCCGGGCTTCAGGGCTGGGGCACGATGGGGTAGGACACGTTCTCCAGTACGTTCTCCATCTGTGAGCCCTGTCTCCAGAGGGAGAGGAGCCTTCCGCATAGGTACGCGGTGAACTGCAACAGGGTCATCTTTCCATCGCCGCCGCAGTACGAGCAGGACCGGTCCCCCTCTTTCCCGCTCCCGTGGCAGGCCGGGCAGGTTACTATATCGAGGGAGACGCTCGCGAAGAAGAAGCCGAGCAGGAGGATGAGGGTCACGAGGATGCCGGTCGCCCCCCTGCCCGCGGAGTCCACCCTTCCGGGGATGACCCCCTTCTCCCCCCGCCTGGCCAAGGTCCCCTTTAGTTTTAAGCGGGGAGGGAGATAAAAATTTGTGCCCGTGGTGCACGTGATGGTCTGGAAGGGGTTCTCCAACGCCGCCAAGAAGAGGGTGATCGCGGGGATAACCAACGTGTTCGTGGAGATGGGCGTTCCCAGGGAGGCGGTGGAGGTCATCCTCCACGAGGTGCCCAAGGAGAACTGGGGAGTGGGAGGGGAGCAGGCCAGCGAGAGGCTCAAGGACGTGCAGGTCCCCTGAGTCCGCCTTTAACCTTCCACCTTCTTTTTTTTGTTTCGGTTCCACCCAAGTTCCACGCTCCCTTCCCGGGGTCGCTCACGTTTCACGCGGGGTAGAAGAGTAAAGGGGTGGACGGGAGGAAAGCGGGTGTTACGGACGGGGAAGGTGTGTGTCCCTGCCGGGAAGGACCTCCACCTTCCCCTTTTGGAAGGAGGGGAGGGGAGGGATGGGGTGATGGGGGATAGGGTGGGAGAGGAGTCTGGAGGAGGTCAGGAGGAGGCTCTCCTCGGTAGGGAGGGGGGGAGCGGAGGGTTCGCCGGCCCTCTGGGTGACTGAGCAGGCCCCCCTCCTCCAGCGGGTGGAGGGCCTGGAGAGGAGGATCCGCAGGCTGGAGAGGTGGAGGAGATCCCTTGAGAAGTCGGAGCACCTCCTGGACCGCTACAGGCGGGTCTTCCAGCCCCCTCCTAAGCTCCTGGAGCAGGGGGAGAGGGACATCCAGAAGCTGAGGGAGCTGATAGAGAAGAGGCGGGCGGAGGTAGGGGTGAAGAAGGTCAGGGGGAGGCGCAGGAAGTAGGGTTCAGGTGGGGAACTCCACCCCCTCCATCCAGACGGCCCCCAGCATCTCCAGGTCGGGGGGAAGCATGCTCAGCTCCCTGGGGTTGAGCACGTCTAGGAGGGCGGGCTTGCTCTGCCCCCTGGCCTCCTCCAGGGCCCTCCTTATCCCCTCCGGCTCCGTCACCCTCCTCCCGAACCACCCCATTCCCTCGGCCACCCTGGCGTAGTCCACGTCCGAGAAGTCCACCCCGTAGTACTCCCCCCTGTAGAGCAGGTGCTGGACCCCCCGGATCATCCCGTAGGAGCGGTCGTTCAGGACGATCACGTAGATCTTGGTCCCCAGCCTGGCCGCGGTCTCCATCTCCTGCACGTTGAACATCAGGGAGCCGTCCCCGGTGAGCAGGTAGACCTCCCTCTCCGGCCGGACCAGCTTGGCGGCTATGGCGTAGGGGAGGCCGGTGCCCAGGTGGCC